>Ga0209062_1002271_pt1 | contig 26751 bp, 19 predicted proteins | sample Coa_R2_2_FD_187158 | JGI IMG/M metagenome (GOLD analysis project Ga0209062, IMG submission 187158) | Surface soil microbial communities from Centralia Pennsylvania, which are recovering from an underground coalmine fire - Coalmine... | ecosystem: Environmental > Terrestrial > Soil > Unclassified... | reverse complement strand
TGCGCCTCGATCGTCGATCTGCGCTTGACGGACGGGAGGGATGCCCTGGCTCTGCTGCGCCAGCGGGACGCCGCGGCGGTCTCCGAGGCGGCCCGCCAATCGCCCCTGTTGGCGGAAGCGGCGCGCCAGCGCGGCGTCGGCGAGGAGCAACTGCTCGCCGAGATGCTGCGCCACGTCGGCCTGGGCCGGCCCATCGTGCAGTGGGTGCTCAATACCTATGGCGTCCTGCCCTACTGCTGGTCGCACTGGGCGGAATTCTATCCGCAACTGATGCGGCTGGCCGAACCGTACAATGGGCGGGCGCAGGGACTGTCCATGGACTACGGTCTGCGCATCCACGACATGGACCACGAGCGCGCCCGCGTGCAGCGCTGGCAGAGCGTGGCCGATCGCTGGAGCCGGTCGGAAGACACCGGCGAGGTCTCGCTGCAGTCGCTGCCGGAAGAGGAAGGCATCGAGGTGGTGGCGATCATCGAGGCCATCGTGGAGAACCGCAACGCCCTGCACATCGTGAACACGGTCAATCACGGCTCCATCGACAACTTGCCCGGCGAGGCGGTCGTCGAGGTAACCTCGGTAGTCAATAGCTATGGCATCCGGCCCCTGCACGTCGGGCCGCTGCCGGAACCCATCGCGGCCAACCTGCGCCATCACATCAGCACGCAGCAGTTGACCGTGCAGGCCGCGCTGTCCGGCGACCGCAAGGATGCGTTGCAGGCCTTCTTGCTCGACCCCGTGGTCATGGCGCACCTGAATCCGGACGAGGCGGGCAAGCTGCTGGACGAGCTATTGCAGGCCCACGCCGGCTACCTGCCGACCTTCGCCTGAGCGACGCTCCCCCCACCTGTCAGGCGCAGCAGCGTATCGACGCGGTTGGTGGTAACGCCGTCGACCCCGATGGCCAGCATCGTGCGCATCAGCGGCACGTGGTCCACCGTCCAGACGAGCACGCGCAGGCCGGCGTCGTGGCATATCCGCACCGTCTCGCGCGTGGCCAGCGTATGCTCCAGGGTGAGCGCCGACACACGATGCAGGCGAGCGGCCGCGACAAGGCTCAACCCAAGCGCGCCGCCGCCGACCCACGGAGAGAGCGCGGCCAGGGTCCGCGCCGGCGCGTTGGCCGCGCCGGCCTCGCGGGTCAAGGCGGCCTGCACCCAAGGCAGCTCGGCCCGTACGGCGGCAAAGGTGGACGGAGCATCGCCGGTCAGCAAGACGCCCTCGCGCCGCCTTGCAAGCCGTAGGGCGGCGATCAGCGCCGGGGCGACGCCGGACACCTTGATGTCCAGATTGAACGTGAGAGGCGCACCGTGGTGGCGCAGGCCCAGGGCCTCGTCGAGTGTCGCCAGCGGCTCGCCGCCCGGCCGCCACTGCTGAAGTTGGGCGAGTGGCATGCGGGCCACGTTGGCCCGCGTCTTGCGGGGAAGGTCAAGGTAGTCGTCGTGGGCCAGCACCAGCGCGCCGTCGGCGCTCAGCCGCAGATCGGTCTCGATCATCTCGGCGCCCAGGGCTGCCGCCATGGCGAAACCCCGCAGGCTGTTCTCGGCGGCCTGCTCGGGTAAGCCGCGATGGGCGATGTGCAGGAAAGGCCAGGGCCAGGCGGCCGGGGACTGAGTGTTGAAGCGCGTCATCAGTCCCAGTGTACGATACCGCGGGCACAACTTTGACGCCGTCGTGGCATCCTGGTACTGTGTACGCAAAACACCCTTTGGTCTTGAGAAAGGAGGTAGCAGGCGCGGGCGCAGCAGTGCGCCCGCGCGAGAGTTGTAGCTGGCATCGTTCGGGCACCTTTTCCCCGTTGACATTGCGTTTGCACGTATCAAAACAGGAGGTCCAGATATGTTCGACGACGAGACCACGGAAGCCGGCGCAAAGGAGCGCCTATCACGCCGCAAGTTGCTCGAAACCGGTGCCGTTGCCGGCGCAGGCCTGGCGGCATTGAGCTCGCCGCTCGGCCCGATGGGCGTCGCGCTGGCGCGGCGCTCCGAGCAAATCGCGCGGATGCCCCTTAATCCACAGGACTCGGTCACCCTGCGCTTCATGACGCGCGGCGGCCCCGGCTACGAAGCCTTCTTCAAAGACGCGGCAAACAGGTTCATGAAGGCGCACTCCAACGTGGCGATTAGCATCGAGCCGCACGACAACGACTGGGATACCAAACTCAAGGTCGAAATGGCCGGCGGCTCGCCGCCGGACCTGGTCTTTCACGCCGACGACTATCTGTTCTCGTACGCGGCGCGCGGCTCGCTGATGGACCTGGCGCCATTTTTCAAGCAGGCCGGGCTCAAGAAATCGGACTTCTGGCCGGCGGCTATCAACCCGCAGTTCCTGGGCAACCACCTCTTCGCCATGCCGCTGGACTATGGCCTGCATGCGCTCTTCTACAACAAGGCCCTCTTCGACCAGCAGCACATCAGCTATCCCACGGATAAGTGGACATGGAACGACTTCACTCAGGCGGGCCGCCGTCTGACCCTTGACCGCAGCGGTAAACGCGCCAGCGATTCCGGCTTCGACCCCAACCATGTGAAGCAATACGGCGCGCAGAACGGGCTCTACTATTGGGCAGGTACAATACTGCGCAGCAACGGCGGCAGTTGGGCCACGCCGGACATGACCAAGGCCACGCTCGACACGCCGGTAGCTATCAAGACCTTCCAGTGGCTGGCCGACCTGGGCACCAGGTGGTTCGTGATCGGCTCACCGCTGTATGCTGCGAGCCAGTCCTTCGATATAGACAACAACAATATCGCGATGCAAGTGGATGGAACCTGGAAGTTCTCCGAGTTTCCACATTACCCAAACCTCAATTGGAGCAAGGGTAACATGGATATAGCGCCGATTCCCCTGGGAAGCAAGGGCCGCGTATCCGGCGCCGAGGCCTCTGGACTGGTCATACCTGCGGGAATCAAGTCCACCAACGCCAAGTGGGCCTGGGAGTTCATCAAGTGGATGACGACGGACGAGGGTCAGCGTGTGGCCTTCAGCTACGGCGTGGCCAGCATCCCCAACTCGCCGAAGCTGGCGCAAGAGTTGATCCCGCAGATGAAGCTGCCCAACAATCGCAAGATCATTCTGGAGCTGTTGCCACAGGCCCAGATTCCCATGTGGCAGCAGGCCATCTCCGACCAGGAACTGGAGAACACGCTGCTCCTGAATCCCTGGAGCCCCGCGCCCGAGATGCTGGATCTGTACAAAGGGCGCAAGACAGCCGCGCAGGCCATGCCCATCGTCAACAAGCGCATCCAGAAGCTACTGGATAACGACCAGCAACTGGCGAAGAAGTTTGGCGTTAAGCTGCATCTGTAGGTTACGACACTAAAGGGATGGTTGGCGACAGGAATGGGCAGGACCGCGAAACCCCGCCTTTCAAGGCGGGGAGCACGTCATGTTCGGCCCGTCCGCTCGACAGGCTCGCGGACGGGCGGCCGCCCATGGGCCAAGCGGTGGGCTTCAACCCGCCCGGTTTGTGATGAGGCGGGTTGAAACCCGCGGCTGGGCGCGACATGACGGCACCCGCAAGCGGGTTCCCGCCGGACTGAAGTCCGGGGTTTCCCGGCCGCGGCACCGCAGCGCGCCCGTTCCTGCCTATGGGCAACCATTGGCCATCCATCCCTAACCAGGTTGAAGGGGCATATAAGCAGGAGGAGAGGGGATGGCAGTACAAACAGCTAGTATCGGCGTCAAGCAACGCCGCCGACGCGGCGGCCTATTGAGGGAAGAGGCGCTGTGGGGCTGGCTCATGCAGATACCGAACGTCGTCGGCCTGACGGTTTTTGCCGCCGGCCCCCTCATCGTCTCGTTCGGGCTGATCTTCACGCACTACCAGATGATCACACCGCCGACCCCGGCCGGGCTCGATAATGTCAACGAGTTGATCAACGATCCGCTATTCCCCACCGTGGTGGCGAACACCGCCTATGTAACGCTCATCTCGGTGCCGCTTTACATGCTGCTTGGCCTGCTCCTGGCCCTGGCCCTGCATCAGAAGCTGCGCGGCATCGGCATCTACCGCACCATCTTCTTCCTGCCCAGCCAGATGCCGCCCGTGGCCAACGTCGTGCTCTGGCTCTGGCTCTTCAACCCCGATTACGGCCTGGCCAATTGGGTCCTGGACCTGCTACACATTCCGGAATCGACCTGGATTCAGGATCCGGTGATGGCCAAGCCCTCGCTGATCATCCTGGGCATCTGGGGCATCGGCAGCGGCATGATCATCTACCTGGCCGGCCTGCAGAACATTCCCGAGGAGCTGCATGAGGCCGCTTCGATCGACGGTGCCGGTACCTTGCGCCGCTTCTTCAACGTCACGCTGCCGCTACTCAGCCCGGTGATCTTTTTCAATCTGATCATCGGCATCATTCAGACTATGCAGAGCGGCTTCACCACGGTCTACCTGGCCACCTCTTCCGGGCAGCACCAAGCGACAGATAGCGGCGGACCAGACAACGCGCTCCTGCTCTTCGTCCTCTACATCTTCCACAAGGGCTTCATCGACTTCGACATGGGCTATGCCTCCTTGCTGGCCTGGGTCCTGTTCATCTTCATCCTGGCGCTGACCATCATCAACTTCCGATTGGCCGGGCGCTGGGTCTACTATGAGGGGCAGTTGAGGGGGTAGGATGATGGCAGTTCGCGCACAGGAAAGCACACGCACCGCCGCTGCCGGCAGTCTGGTGTCCGGCCAGCGATTCCGCACCCGGATCGGCCATCTGCTACTGCACGCGGTGCTCATAGCGTTCGGGTTCATCTTCGTTGTCCCCTTTCTCTGGATGATCGTCACCTCGCTCAAGGTGTCGGGGACCGAATTCACCTATCCGCCGCAGTGGATTCCCCATCCGATCGTATGGGGCAACTACCGGCAGGCATTGGTCGACGTGGTGCCGTTTCTGACCTACTTCAAGAACACGGCGATCGTCGCGGCCGGTGTGACCATCGGCGATCTGCTGACCGCATCCATGGCCGCCTATTCGTTCGCGCGCTTACGCTTCCCCGGCCGAAATATCCTGTTTATGGGCACGCTGGCCACGCTGATGTTGCCCAATATCGTGACGATCATCCCTACCTTCCTGCTCATGCGTTACCTGCACTGGATCGACACGCTGCTGCCACTGATCGTGCCGTCGTGGGCTGGAGGCAGCGCCTTCTCCATCTTCCTGTTCCGGCAGTTCTTCATGACCATTCCGCTGGAACTGGACGAAGCCGCGCGCATGGACGGCGCCAACCCCTTACGCATCTGGTGGAACGTGATCATGCCGCTCTCCGGCACGGTCATCGCCACGGTGGCGATCTTCGACGTCCTGAATAGCTGGAACGACTTCTTCACGCCGCTGATCTTCCTGAACACGCCGGGCAACTTCACCATGTCGCTGGGGCTGGGCCAGTACGTGGTCGACCACGGCGGACAGTACTATAACCTGCAAATGGCCGCGGCCACGGTGATGACCATCCCGGTCATGCTGCTGTTCTTCTTCGCCCAACGCTACTTCATGCGCGGCATCGTAACCACAGGGCTAGCCGGGAGGTAGGTAAACCTACACCTCTGATTGGTCGATGCCACGTTCGAGGCAACCCATCTGCACGAGTTGTTCAAAGTCCTCCAGGTCCTGGTCGTCGCCAAAGCGGATGATCACCCGCCTGGCGGCCTGGAGGTCGTGTTCGGTCGCTCGCCCTAGCATGCGGCTCACGTCGGCGAGGTCCGTCGTCCGCGCCGCATCGAGCTTCATGAACACGAGGTAGGGCAGCGGCAAAGTGGGCAGGCCTACTATCAGATTCTGCTGCGCCGCGGTGATTGCTTCCTGCGCCCACGGCTCACGGAGTTCAATAAGATCCAGCTCGTGGCCGGCGTCATTCTGCCAGGATGTTCCGCTGACGAGAGCCAAGCGTCCTATCGGCCGCCAGCCAGCTGCGCGCAACGCTGCTTCGGCCCGTGCTGCATCGGCCGCGACGACCACGACGCCGATGTCTTTGGTCAGGCGCTCTGGAGCGTAGGCGTTGGTAGCCACGGCGCCCGCGACGGCGTGAGGCACCGCCTGCAACGCCCGTTCTGCCTCGCCCCACCACTCCATCACGCTCGTTCTCCTATCCAATACATTGAGCATACTGCCTGTGCCCGGCCGCTGGCGCCGGGCAACTAACGTCAGAAAGGCACGGCGAAACGTGCGCCGATCCTCCCGCGAACGCCTGTCTGCCCGCACATGCGCATCCTTTTCCACGGAGTCCTCTACTACGCAGCTTACAATAGTCTTCGAGAGCGGCCAGCACTACCTGGCTGGGACACACATGCTATAATCTAGGCACCTCGACGTTGGAGTTCGAAGGAGGTCAACAAAATGGAGGAGTTGCGGGACAATAGGCCACTTACTCTGGTGGTACGAGACAATCGGATGGTCTTCGTTATCCCTTCTCAAGAAGAAGGGGTGGAGGAAGTCGTCTACGTTGATGGCGAACAACCCGGCCAGAATGAAGGAGAACCAATTAACCTGGGTGGCGCACTGGCCAATCTTGTCGATGGAGATGCCATGCTAGAAGCCCTAGACAGAATAGGTCGTGAATCGCCGCCCACACCACCTAATGTATGCATAGAGTAACAATAGCACATGAGAAGGTATCTATTGGATACAAGTCCCTTAGGTGCATTTCTTCTCGGCCGCAAAAGGGCACTTGAGACGGTCAGTCCGTGGATTTCTAATAGAGAAGTAGTAACCAGTATCGTTGTCTATGGCGAACTTGAAGAGTACTTCAAGACGATGAGTAACTATCAGGCACTTCACAGTATTCTGGCCAGGCAGCTAGCCCGGATTATTCACGGGCGTCTGCTACGGCGGTAGCAGCCTTGTCCTGGGACCGCCGGCTTCCAGCCGGCACGCGGAGGCCGGCAGGGATGCCGGCGGTCCCAGGGCGTACTCCGCGCTCCTCGTGAATAAAGCAGGTTAGGCTGTTCTAAGCGGGTTCGCACCAAGAGTTCGCAGAAACGGGGAGCGGACATCCCCCGGACCGCGAACGTCCTCCGGGATCGCGGACGTCCTCGTCCGCATATGTGCTCGTCCGCGGCCCCCCAGATGAGCCGATCCGTACAGGCACCTCCCTGGTCGCGAGGAACGACCCATGGCCACATGGCCGGCAGGGATGCCGGCGGTCCCAGGTCGAGCGGCCCGCGCACGATCAGTCCAACGTCCTCCACGTAGATGGCCTCCGCCTCCGCACCGAAAATCTCCGTGCGCCCATGCGCAAAAATCCGCATTCCGCACGATGGCAGGCCGGCGCCGGCCTGTCAGAGTAAGGGTGTGGGGCGATGAGAGGTGCCCACCTGAGTTGAGCGAGGAGGACATGATGACCCACGGGCAAAAGATCCTGGTGTGTCGCGAGAGCGGGACCGACTGCGATTGGGAGGTGCGCGACTCCGATGAGCGCGAGGTGGTGGCCGCGGCCAGGGAGCACGCCCGGCGCCGGCATGCGCGCGAGTTGAGCGTGGAAACGATTCAGTTGCTCCTGCGGGACGCCACGCCGCGTGGCGTGGGCGGCATTTAGTGTGGTTTCGGACGAGATAGAGGGAGGAATCCGATGTACGACGTGATCATTGTCGGTGCGCGGGTCGCAGGCTCGGCCACCGCGCTGTTGCTCGCGCGTAAGGGCGTCAAGGTGCTGGTGGTCGAGCGAGCCACTTTCCCCAGCGACACGCTCTCGACCCACAACATACAGTTGCCGGGGGTGGCCCGGCTCAAACGCTGGGGCCTGCTCGATCGCATCATCGCCGCCGGCACACCCGCCGCCAGGCACGTCATTTTCGACGCCGGTCCCGTCGTCCTGGAGGGCCATTTCCCCTCCTTCGAGGGCATCGATGCCCTGTACAGCCCGCGCAGGACGGTGCTCGACAAGATCCTGGTCGACGCAGCACGCCAGGCCGGGGCGGAGGTGCGCGAGAACTTCATGGTCGAGGATCTGGTGCAAGAGGCGGGACGCGTCGGCGGCATTCGCGGTCGCGAGAAAGGCGGCGCGGCGCTGACCGAGACGGCCGACCTGGTTGTCGGCGCCGACGGCAAGCAATCACTCGTCGCCAGGACGGTCGGCGCCGCCGCCTATCACCAGAAGCCGGCGCTCTCCCTGGCCTTCTACACCTACTGGGACGGGGTGCCGATACAGGGCGGCGAGATGTACGGGCGCGAGCGCCGCTTCATCGGCGCCTGGCCGACCAACGACGGCCTGGTGATGACCTACGTGGCCTGGCCCATCGCCGAGTACCACGGCTTCCGTGCCGATGTGGAGAGCGCTTTCCTGAGCACACTCGACTTGGCCGGCGACCTCGGCCAGCGGGCCCGTAACGGGCGGCGCGTCGGGCCCATCCGCGGCACCATCGATCTGCCGAACTACTTCCGCACGCCGTATGGCCCCGGCTGGGCCCTGGTCGGCGACGCCGGCCTGGTGATGGACCCGGTCACCGGCCAGGGCATCGGCGATGCGTTCCGCGATGCCGAGCTGCTGGCCGAGGCCATCGAGGCTGGCCTGGGCGGGCGCCAACCGCTCGACGCGGCGCTGGCGGGCTACCAGGAGCGGCGCGACCGCGCGGCGCTACCGATGTACGAGTTCACGACGGCGCTGGCCTCCTTCGGTCCCCCGAAACCGGAGGAGCGGATACTGATGGCGGCGCTGCGGGGGAAGCCGGCGGAAATCAGCCGTTTTCTCGGCGTGCTCACCGGCGCCGTGCCGATGCAGGAGTACTTCACGCCGCGGAACCTTGGCAAGATCATCGGCGTGCGCGGCATGGCCAGGATGATGCTGGGCAAGATGCGCCCGGCGCGGCCGAAGCTGCCGCGGCCCGTCGAGGTTGCAGCACGGTAATCTCGTCGTGCGAAACATCCGGCCGGGGCATCGAAGCGTCAGGCTCGATGCCCCGGCCGGAGGCTTTCTGCTCCCCGTCCGCCCTCACGCGGCCCGGGCAGACTCGGCGCCGCGGCGATCGCGATCCTGACCGGCGATGCCACGCTGTTCGCTCTGATGTAACCAGCGGCGGAAGCGCCAGGCGGTGGCCCCTGCGCCGAAGGGCGTCACCAGGGTGAAAGCCAGCCAGGTCCAGAGCAGCGTGCCGCCGGCCTGCACGCCCACGAAGGCCAGGCTCACGGCGAGCCAGAAGGTGGCCACGTTCACCAGCATCGGATACGTGGTGTGGCCCGCACCGCGCAGCGCGCCCGCCAGCACGTCGTTAATCGCCCAGGCCGGCTGAGCGAGGGCGATGGCCAGCAGGCACCCGGCGCCCAACGCCGCCACACGCGGGTCGGACGTGAAGACGCGCATCAAGGGACCGGAGAACGCGGCGAAGACTACCCCCAGCGCGCTCATCCAGAGCACGGCCAGCCGGACGGCGATGCCCGCCGCGGCCACTCCGTCGCGGATTCTCTTGGCGCCCACGCTCTGCCCCATCAGGGTGGTCGCCGCTACCGAGCAGCCGAAGCCGGGCATGAACGAGAGCATCATCACGTTGATCGCCAGGCGCTGGGCAGCCAGGGCGGCGGTACCCAGGTGTGCCACCACCGCGGTGAGGGCCACGAAGCCGATCGTCAGCAGGATCTGTTCGGTGGAAGCCGGCAGGCCCAGCGCCAGTACCTCGCGCCAGAGGCGCGGTTGTGGCCGCCAGTCCCCGCGTCCCCTGATGGAGAGGGGCCCGCGACCGCGCAGTAACAGCGCCAGCAGCAGCAAGGCGCCCACGCCGCGGCCGATCACGGCGCCCCAGGCGCTGCCCGCCACGCCGAGGGCGGGCAGGCCGAACTGGCCGAAGATCAGGCCGTAGGCCAGCAGCGCATTGATGCCGTTGCTCAACAGCGTCACCAACATCGGGCTCCGCGTGTCGCCCGCCCCCCGCAGCAACGCGCCGGCTACCAGGCTGACGATCAGCGTCAGGGAGGTGCCCATGGTGATCTGCGTGTACAAGATACCGGATTGGGCGACGGCCGCGCTCACGCCGAAGAGGTGGATCGACGGCCCGGCCAGCATGACACCGAGCACGGAGACGGGGGCGGACAGCAGGACGCCGCCGGCCAGCGCCTGCTTGGCCAGACGGCCGGCGCGGCGCCTGTCGCCGGCGCCGACCGCCTGGGCGACGAGCACCGAGGCGCCCACGGCGATGGCGCTGAGGATCGCGTACAGGAAGAAGACCGATTGCAGGGCGGTGCCCACCCCGGCCAGTTGGGCGGCTCCCAGGCGTGCCACTAGCATGGTGTCCACGATGCCCAGCAGCGTCTGCAGCAGGTTATCGGCCACGACCGGCAGGGCCAGGGCCAGCACCCGTCGCCAGACGTGACCCTGGTGCAGGCCGATCAACCGGGCCAGCCAGCGGTGTGGTCGCGCTGACACCGCGTCGCGCACCTGCAGGGTAGCGGTCCTGCCCTTGTCGCTTCCTCCGGTCCATGTCACTGCCATGATATGGTGCTCCTTCTTGTGTGGTGGGTGTTGGTGAAGGAGGAGTGGTGTGAGGGGCGGAGAGGGTGTAACGTCCCCTTTCCCCAACTCGCATCTCTCTCTTCCATAGACGTTAATTGTGCGGCAGCCCTCAAACCGGAAATTGGCTAATGTACAGCTACCCGCGCCGGAGCCAATGCAGGCAACGTCTGCCCTGGATGAGCTGATGTGGTGGGACGACCCTGCCTGGGATCGCCGGCATCCTCGCCGGCAACGCGAGCCGGCAAGGGACCCGCAAGCGGGTACCCTGGCGGTCCCCGGAACGGTGCCCCACCACAAAGAAATGCGCTGAATCACCACTGGACGAATCCGCCGGCCGGGAGCGTCCGCGATTATACGGCCAGTTCCGTCCTCTCCGGGGACCGGTCCAGCTCCGCGAAGGTCCCGCCCGACTCTGCCAGCCTGGTCAGTAATGGCGCGGGCGCCCAGCGATCGCCATGTTCCTCTTGAAACGCGACCACGCGCTGGTGGAGCGTCTTTAGGCCGACCGTATCGGCGTACCACATGGGTCCACCGCGATAGCTCGGGAAGCCGTAGCCATTCAGGTAGACGGTGTCGATATCGCCGGCGCGCAGGGCGATCCCTTCCTCCAGGATCTTCGCGCCTTCGTTGATCATGGCGTACAGTGCCCGCTCGATGATCTCTTGATCCGTGAAGCTGCGCTGCGCAATGCCGGCCTCCCGCGCGGTCTGCGCGATCAACTCCAGCACCTCGGGGTCGGGCGTGGCCTTGCGGTTCTCGTCGTAGCGGTACCACCCCTTGCCCGTCTTCTGGCCGTAGCGGCCGAGCGCGTACAGCTTATCCGTCATCAGCGGTTGGCGCGAGCCGGGCCTGACCAGGTGTTGCGCCTCGCGGCGTGCGTTCCAGGCGATGTCGATGCCCGCCAGGTCGTCGACGGCGAAGATGCCCATCGCCATGCCCCATTCCGTCAGCACCTGGTCGATCTGATAGGGCGAGGCCCCTTCCTCGACCATCAACTGGCATTCGCTCATGTACGGGAAGAACATGCGGTTGCCGATAAAGCCGCGGCAGTTCCCCGCCACCACGCCGACCTTCTTGAGCGTCTTGGCGAAGGCCAGGGCCGTGGCCAGCACCTCCAGCGCGGTCGCCTTGCCGCGCACGATCTCCAGCAGCCGCATCACGTTCGCCGGGCTGAAGAAGTGCAGTCCGGCGACCATGGCCGGCCGCGAGGTCACGCCCGCGATTTCGTCGATGTCCAGCGTCGAAGTATTGCTGGCCAGGATGCAATCCGGGCGTGCCACCTTGTCGAGATCCGCGAAGGTCTGCTTCTTGACGGCCATATTCTCGAACACGGCCTCGATGATGAGGTCCACCCGCTCGAAGCCATCCCAGGCGAGCGTGGGATGGATGCGCGCCAGGCGCTCCTCGACCTCGGCCGCCGTGAAGCGGCCGCGCGCGACCGAGACGTCGTAGTTCCTGCGTATGGTGGCCAGTCCGCGGTCGAGCGCCTCCTGGCTCACCTCCCGCAGCGTCACCTCCAGCCCGGCGTTCACGCAGGCCATGGTGATGCCGCCGCCCATGGTGCCGGCGCCGACGACGCCCACCGTGCGGATCGGATAGGTGGCGGTATCCTTGGTGATGCCCGGGATCTTGGCCGCGGCGCGCTCGACAAGGAAGGCGTGGATCAAGGCCTTCGCCTGCGTCGACGAGAGGCACTGTTCGAACAGTTCCCGCTCGCGCTTGCAGCCCTCGTCGAAGGGCTGGGTGGTCGCGGCCTCGATGGCCTCCACGGCGGCGAGCGGCGCCGTCTGATTCTTGCGCGTCTTCCTGGCCAGGTCGCGCCCGGCGTCGAAGAGCGGCGCGTTGGCCTCGGCTGTGCCCAGGCGGTCGCTGCGCTCGCGCGTCTTCGGATACGGTCCGCCCTGCGCGGCTCTCTCCCGAGCAAAGGCGAGCGCCCCGGAGAGCAGATCGCCCTCGACGATCTGATCGATGATTCCAGCGTCCAGGGCCTCGGCGGCCGTCAGCGGCCTGCCGCTCACGCACATCTCGATGGCCCTGGCCGGCCCGGCCAGGCGCGTCAGGCGCTGTGTGCCCTCGGCACCGGGAATGATGCCCAGATTCACTTCCGGCTGGCCGACCTGCGCGGAGGCCACGGCCAGGCGATAGTGTCCGGCCATCGCGACCTCGAGTCCGCCGCCCAGGGCCGTCCCATGCAGGGCCATCACCACCGGCTTGGGGCAGTCTTCGATCGACTTTAGCAAGGCGTGCATGTCCGGACCCTCCTTGCCCGCCGCCAGGTCCTTGATGTCGGCACCGGCGATGAACGTGCGGCCCGCTCCGATCACCACCACCGCGTTCACCGCCGGGTCTTGGGCCGCGGCACGTATCGACTCCGCGATCCCCTCCGGCACGCCGCTGCTCAGCGCGTTCACCGGCGGGTTGTCGATGGTGATGACGGCGACGCCGTCGTTCTGGGTCAGCCTGACAAGCTCACTCATGGATTTGCTCCCTTCCCTGAGACTGCCTGTACGATATCACGATCCCTGAGGCGCCGGTGTGTTCAAGCGAGAGATGATGTGCCGTCGCGGAAGGTTGTCTACTTCCTGTCCGGCTGCCAGTTCATGGCCGCCAGCAAGTTCTGGAACGATCGTGCCGCCACGCGGAACAACTCGGGCCCGCTGTGCCCGCGGTAGCGGCCGGCAGAGGCCAGGTGCGGCTCCAGGGAGAAGCATCCGTCATAGCCGCTCTCGCGCAAGGCCCGCAGGATAGCCGGCCAGTTGGCCGCCCCTTCGCCCGCCGGCACGACCGGGCCGTCCGGCCGGCCGTCTTTGACGTGGACGTAGCCAATCCAGGGACGCAGCGCGGTGTAGGCGTCGGGATACGGCGTCTCGCCGCAATAGACGAAATTGGCCGGGTCAAACACGGCCTGGAAACGCTCTCCGCCGAGTTCGTGCATCAGATCGAGACAGCGCGCGACGGTGTCACCGTAGATGTCTTTCTCGTTCTCGTGCTGCAGGATCACGCCGGCAGCCTGTGCGCGGTCGGCCATGGCGCGCAGGCGTCGCAGCACCTCGTCGCGATAGCCAGAAGGATCGACGGGTCCGTCCGCCCGTTCCGGCGGATAGAACGAGAACAGCCGGATATACGGCGCCCCGAAGGCGTGCGCCAGGGTGATGGCGCGCTCGAAGCGTCGCATATGCTCGTCGAACGGGCTGTCGATCGGCACCTTGCCGATCGGCGAGCCGATGGCGGCGACGCGCATCCCGTGTGCGTCCAGCGTCGTCCGGATCTGCGACACCTGCTCGTCGGTCAGGTCCAGCACATTGGTGTCCCAGACCCCGCGCAGATCGAGGTGGCGGATGCCTGCCGAGAGCAGAACGTTGATCTGCTCGTCCAGATCGGCTGAGATTTCATCGGCAAACGCTGAGAGGTACATAGGTGCTCCTCGCTCTTCTCCTTGATAGCCGGCCCGCCCTATGGTACCGTCAAGCGGCGGCGACGACAAGGCATGAGGCGCACAACGGATCTGTTGGCTCAGGAATGGTCAGGTTTACAGACCAATCGCCAATGGCTTATGATGGATACACAGCGTTGCGTGTGGCCGACACATGCGATGGGCTGCGTTCTCCTAACGTCAACCGGCAGGGAAAGGAATACAAGATGGTACATCGTTCCTGGCGCAGAGCGACCGTCGCGGCGGCGATTGCCGCCCTGGCCTTGCTCCCCACTCTGACCCCGCACTCGGCGCTTGCCTCGCGAGCGGCGACGATCAACCACGACCCCAACACCCTGATCGTCGGCTCCCAGTACGGCGACCCGCAGGACTTCGACCCCATCGACACCTTTACGCTGGCCTGGGGCATGATCGGCTCCAACGTCTTCGATGCCCTGGTCTATCGCGGCACCGACATGAAGATCGACAAGAGCAAGGGGCTAGCCACGGGCTGGAAGTATATCAACGACAACCAGTTGCGCTTCACGCTGCGCAAAGGGGTTACCTTCCAGGACGGCGAGCCGTTCAACGCCGCGGCGGTCAAGTTCACCTTCGACCGCCTGCTTGGCCCACGCGGGCAGAAGGGCGCGCAGTACTTCCAGTACAAGACCATCAAGGCGGTCAAGGTCGTCGATCCCTACACGGTGGACTTCATCACCAGCTCGCCCGACCCCGTCCTCATCACCAAGCTGGCCGGCTACGGGGCCATGATCGTCCCGCCCGCCTATATCAAGAAGCATGGCGACACCTACTTCACCACGCATCCCATCGGCACCGGTGCGTTCATGGTGACGAAGTACGTGCCCAAGTCTGAGGTCGACCTGGTGGCCTATGACAAGTACTGGCGCGGCGCGCCGCGCATGAAGCGCCTGGTCTATCGCTTCATTCCCGAAGATGCCACCCGGCTGGCCGAGCTTCAGACCGGGCACATCGACATCATGCAGAAGGTGGCGATCGCGCAAGTCCCCGTCATCAAGGGGGCGTCTGACCTGCGCCTCTATCCCGTCGGCAGCCCAACCGTCTACGGGCTTTTCCTCGATCCGCGGCAGAAGCCGACGAATAACCTCCTGATCCGCCAGGCCATCAACTACGCCATCGACCGCAAGTCGATCATCAAGGACGTTCTGGGCGGGTACGGCAATCTTGTCTCGACCTGGCAGAGCGCCATGAGCTTCGGCAACGATCCCAGCATGCCGCCGTTCCCCTACGACCCGACCAAGGCCAAGGCGCTGATCGCACAGGCGCACGTGAGCGGCCCGCTGCATTTGAAGTTCACCATCGACGGGACAGATTCGGTCTTCAAGCAGGTGGCCGAGGTCATCGTGGCCGAGCTAGAGCAGGTCGGCTTCACCGTCGACCTGGAGTCGGTCGATCCGACCGTGCACTACAACACCAACATACCCAAGGGCAAATACGGCAACATGGCCGAGTTCGGTTGGGGGGGCTGGACGCTCGACTTCGACAATACGGCCTACTCGCTGTACCACAGCGGCGAGTTCTACAATCCGGGCTACTCCAACCCCAAGATGGATAGCCTGCTGGAAGCGGCACGGTCCACGCTCGACCAGGGCAAGCGCCTGAGAATCTACAAGCAGGTCGACGCCATTTTGCGTCACGACGTGCCCGAGGCCGTGCTGTTCCAGACCGTCAATCTCTGGGCGACGACCAAGAACGTGCACAACTTCGTGGCTCCGCCCGATGACCGCATGGAGCTGCAGAACACCTACATTCAATAGTCGGTCTTGCCTGCCGTGGTGATGGTTGTTGCGCATCATACGCGCCAGCCATCACCAGTCGGCTGGGCTTATGGAGTTAAGCAACTACCATGATCGCCTATGTGGTGCGCCGCATCGCGCAAAGCATCCTGGTCCTCGTCGGCATCTCGGTCATCGTCTTCGCTGCCCTGCACCTGACGACCGACCCTGCCGCGGCCATGCTGCGCGGCGGCACGCCGACCAAGGCCGACATCCTGGCGTTGCGCCGGCATCTCGGCCTCGATCAGCCATTGCCCGTGCAGTTCGCCATCTTCATCGCCGATGCCGTGCGCGGCAACTTCGGCACCTCCTACTACTACAACAATCCGGCTTTTTCGCTGGTCATGGATCACCTGCCGGCGACTCTTGAGTTGACGGTGGCCGGGATGGCCGTCTCGTTACTGATCGCCTTCCCGCTCGGCATCCTCTCGGCCGTGCGGCGCAATTCGTGGCTGGATTTCTTCGGCCGCATCTTCGCGCTGTTGGGGATTTCGTTCCCCAACTTCTGGCTCGGCATCATGTTGATCTTGATCTTCGCGGTGCGCCTGAACTGGGTGCCGCCGTCCGGGTACGGTGGGATTCAGTATCTCATCCTTCCCGCCGTCACGCTCGGCATGATCCTGGCCGGCATCTCGACGCGATTGATCCGCTCCAGCGTGCTGGACGTGCTGGCCGCGGACTACGTGCGCACGGCGCGCGCCAAGGGGCTGCCGAGCCTGCAGGTCATCACCCGCCACGTCGTGCGCAATGCCTTGCTGCCGGTCGTCACCTACATCGGGCTGCAATTCGGTACATTGCTAGGAGGGGCGGTCATCGTCGAGCAGGTGTTCTCCTGGCCGGGCGTCGGCCAGCTTGCCCTGGGCGCCGTTAACCAGGGTGATTTTCCGCTGGTGCAGGCCAGCGTGCTGGTCCTTGCCACCATCCTCATCCTCGTCAATCTGCTCGTCGATCTGAGCTACGTCTTTATCGACCCGCGCATCCGCTACTAGCCGGCAGGAGGGTGAGAGGTCATACATGACGATGGATGCGACTCTGGCCCACGAGGGCGACACGTCGTTCGAGGCCGATCTGGGCCGGCGGCGGTTGCAGCGATTGCGCGCTCACCTCAATCCCGGTGTGGTCTTCGCCGGAATCGTCCTGCTTGTCGTGCTGGCCTGCGTCGCCGTGCCCGCGTGGATCACGCCCGGCGACCCCAATACCCTCGATCTATCGGCCCGCTTGCTCGGACCGGGCTCGCCCGGGCACTTTCTGGGGACCGATCCCCTGGGCCATGACGTCGGGCGCCTGATCGTCGACGGCACCCGCCTCTCGATTTCAATTGCCATCGCCGCCGTGGCGCTCTCCTGCGCCATCGGCGTCGTGCTGGGTCTTGTCTCCGGCTATGCCGGCGGCTGGGTGGAGGCGGTGATCATGCGCTGGACCGATATCCAGCTCTCCTTCCCCTTCATCCTGCTGGCCATCCTGGTGCTCACGCTGTTCGGCGGCGGCATCGCCAACCTGATCATCGTGCTGGCCATCACCGGCTGGATGGATTACGCCCGCGTGGTGCGCAGCCAGGTGCTATCTACCAAGGAGCGGGACTACGTGCTCGCGGCGCGGGCGATGGGAGTGGGATCGATCGGCATGCTGCGCCGGCACATCTTCCCTAGCGTGGTCTCGTCGATCATCGTGCTGGCCACGCTCAACACCAGCATCAACATCCTGTTCGAGGCGGCGTTGACCTTCCTGGGCCTTGGCATCAGCCCTGAGACTCCCACCTGGGGCGGTATGCTCAGCGACGGGCGCGTCTACCTGAGCACGGCCTGGTGGATCGCCACATTCCCGGGCCTGGCCATCATGTTCACGGCCCTGGCTATCAACATCATGGGCGACTGGCTGCGCGACACGCTCGACCCGCATCTGAGCCGGGCGGGACGGGCATGAGCGTACAACCTTCCATGCTCTCGCCGGACAACCTCTTCGCGGCGGGCGGCTTGCTGGATGACCGCGACGGCGATACACTGCCGGATGCGGTGCGCGCCTGCCTGGTCCTCGGGCCTGACGCCGGATTGCCCGAGCACCTGGCCGCGGTCGACCTGGCGGCCCGTCTCGGCTTCGGCTCCATGGCCCTGCACCGGCCGCTCGTCGCCCCACATCCCGCGCCGGTCCCGTCCGGTCGCATCCCCGTCCACCTGGGCCGCCCGGACACCATCGCCCCATCATGCCCGCTCGTCCTGGCCGCGGAGCTGGCCAAGTTGGCACCCGGCATGGGACTTGTCGCGGTGTTGAACGGCGCCACGCCCGCCGTCTTGATCGCCGGGGCGGATGCGGCCGGCCTCGCCAGGGCCGTGCGTGCCGCGACCGCGCCGGGCGCATGGCCGCCCGGCGTGCCGAAGGGGGTCGCGACGGGGCAGGGCGGTGAAGAGATCGCCGTGCTGCACGTAGACGGCACCGCCGGCGCCACCGCTCCGGCAGAGGACGGCGCCGAGCCGGCCGCGACGGCCGATCCGCCGGGGCGCCCACCGTTGCGCTCGCTCGCCGGCCTCTATGGCCCTGCTGGCTGCTCCGTCGACGGCGATGGCGACCTGCTGCCCGACCTGCCGCGCACTACCATCCTGCTTCCCGACGACCTATCCCCCTCCGAAATACGCGAGGCGGCGCACCTGGGCGCACGCCTGGGACTGGAAAGCCTCGGGCTCATCCTGCCCCTGGCCCACGCCTACGACGGAGCCGCGCGCGGCAGCCTGCCGGGAGAAGTGGCCATCCGCGTGGATCCGCTGCTCACCGGCGACGGTGCCGGCCTGGGCGCGGGACAGGGCGAGCTGCAATTGCAGGAGTCGGTCAGCGGCGCGCGCATCGTGCGGGCGTACGGAGGCGACGCCGCCGGCAGAGAAGCCGCGCTCGCCGAGCTAGCGACACTGGATTGTTGGACCTCGCGGCGGGTGCCGGCGCTTGAAGAGATCGAGCTGGCGCTGCAGCGGTTGTGCGCGCTGGTCGAGCCGGGCTCCTGGATGTGTGCCGTGCCAGCTGCCCTGGAAGACCTGCCCGCTCAAGCCCTGTCGGCGTCCGCGGAAGCGCTGCGCCTCACCCTCCCGCCCACGGAGCTGCCCGATGCTGCACGCGCCGCGATCGCTGGCTCGGTGGCGGAGTGGGCACAGGACCGGGCCCCCGGCCTGTCCATTGAGGTAGAGACGGTCCCCCGGCGGGCACCGAAGGTGGTCCTGGATCACCTGGAGCACCTGTCGTGGGAGGTTGATGAGGCTTGGTCGATCCTCGAGGCACGCGTGCTGCCGGCCCTGGCACGGCTGGCACCGGACGCCGCCTGGTGGCTGGATATCCGGCTCAGCGAGCCGGAAGGACGCCGTCGCCAGATCAGGGCAGAGATCCTGCAGCGCCTGCGTGGCGCCGGCAACTCCGCGGCCGCCAGCCAAGTCAGGGTGCTGCCGGCCTATCACCAGGGCCGGGCCTGGCTGCTCGAAGAGGTTGCTCCGCGCCTTGCCGGGCGCGACGTGGCCGCCATCGCGATACGCGCGCGGCGCTTCACGGCTCAGGAGCCCTGCCTGGAGCTGCCGATGCGCTGGTTGCAGGACCTGCATCCGGTCGATGAGTTGCTCGGCGAGCGTCTGAACCTGCCGCGCGAGGCGGTAAGCTTCGATCTGGCCGATGACCTGCCCGCGACCTACGTGGTCGAGGCCCGTGACGCGGCGGGAGCGGTTGTCCTGAACGCGCGCCTTGAGGTGGTGCATGGGCGCCGCCACTATCTGGCCGGGTTCCCGGAGTGGGGACACGTGCACCCGCCTACGGGGTGCGTCCGCCTGCTGGTCGATGATCGACCCATCATCGATCAGCCAGTTGCGCCCGATCCCGAACGCCTCTGGAATGCCGTGCAAGCGATTTTGCTGCCGCGGCTGCGCGACCACGTCCTGGAGGTCACGCACGGTACGCCGCGCCCGCAGGATCAGCCGTTCTTCGAGAATCTGACCATCGATGCCTGGTTGAGCGAGGATGACCTGGCGCTGGGCGTGCGCGAAGAGCGCTTCAGCCCCCTGGAAAGCCTGCACGAAGACCTGTACTTCATGCTGCTCGACTATTGCACGGCGCTGCTGAGTGCGGCGGCGGATCAGCCGTACCTGCCACCCTGGGTGCGGCCGCCCGACGCGGGCGAATCGCCGCGCGGGGCCCGCCTGTGGACCGCTCCCGGCCTCATCGTGCCGCGTATCCACCGGCGCGACGGCGGCGCGGGCCGCGTCCGTTTTCGGATGGCCGCGGCCCCCGGCAGCCCTCAACTGAGCTGGAGCCGCGGCGAGCAGTCCGGTACCATCCCGCTGCTGCCGGTGTCCGGCGTCGACATCAGGGTGGTCGGCCTGCAGGTGCCCGCGCGCCGGCTGACCCTTGCCATCGACGGCAACCCGGAGGAGATCGCCCTGGCGCGCAGCATCGTGAATACCTGGAGTATGCTCCGTGCGCAGGGCACGCCGATCGACATCGGGGTTGCGGTGCCGTGGACGCTGCACGTGCAGGGCGACCCCCTGCCCGCTCCGCGCCCGGCCGCCTCAACGGTCGAGGAAGGAGCAGGCGAGAGCGAATCGGGCACAGTTCCGGCCCCGCATCGGGCAGTGCCGATGGCCGTCTCCACCGAGGCCCTGGTGCCGTGGGATCGCGTACTGGGATTGTCCGAGATAGCGGAGGTCCTCACGGTGTTGGACCGATCGCCCCACATCCACGTGTACCGGGCCGGGCGCTCCGCTCATGGCCGCCCCTCCTACGCCATCGAGGCCACCTTGCCGCGCGAGGCCGGGATCTGGTCGCGCGCCAAGTTGTGCGCCTGGCGCTGCACGGCGTTGTTCATCGCGCGCCACCACGCCAACGAAGCGTCCAGCACCAGCGCGCTGCTGCGGCTTGCCGCCCTGCTGGCCACCGACCCGGACTGGCAGGCCTACCTCAAGCGCGTCAACGTGGTCATCATTCCCTGTGAAAACCCGGATGGCACGGCGCTGCACGAGGACCTGCAGGGCGAGCACGCCACCTGGATGCTGCACGCCGGCCGCTACAACGGCGCGGGGCTGGAGTTCGTGTCGGAGTACGCCAATCCGCTCACCCCGCATGCCGAGGCGCTGGTGCTACCATCCCTGTTCGGGCGCTGGGCGCCCGATATCGTGTGCGACGACCACGGCTTTCCTTCCCACGAGTGGGGACAGTTGTTCGCCGGCCACGGCAACCCCTGGTTCCGCGACTACTGCATTGCACAGGGGCTGTTCTTCAGTATTTTGCCCCGGGTCGCCGGCCCTCGTTACCCGCTGCACGGCACGGCAACCGACGAGATCAGGCGGCGTCTGGTCAGGGCCGTGGCCGACGACCCGGAGATACGGGCGCGCAACGCCATCCTCGCCGACCGCTATCGCCTCTTCCTCCATAACTGGGCGCCCGACGCCTTTCCGGCCCCCTACGAAGAGGATGTGCTGATGCACGTCCGCGACTACAACCCGGACGTGGCGGAGCAGGCCCGTGCGTCGTACAGTGGGTACGCCGGCCGGTATCCCGGTGTCACCACCCTCAGTATGGTTACAGAGGTGGCGGATGAGACCGCGCAGGGCCGCTACATGGCCCTCTGTGCGCACGCGCAACTGGTGGCAGACATCGTGCTGCTCGATTACCTCTATGAGGCCAACGCACCGGCCTCCGTGCAGCATGCGCAGCGCCACCTGCACGGAGGCGCGACGCTGCTGACGGCCACGCGTCCGCGGCCGGTCCTGGCCCCGGCTACCCCGTCGCCCGCGCGCCCGCGCCTGACGGTGCCGCGGGTATAGCGCAGCGTGGCAGAAGGGGCCGGGCGATTACACTTAAAGGAGCGGGCAGGTTGGGAAACACCGGGAGGTGCATGCGCCGCCCGGAAACCCCGCACTTCAGTGCGGGTACCCGCCGGGATGAATCCCGGGGGTTCCCCGGCCACGCTGGAGGCATACTCCGAAGGCACACTGGCAGATAGGGAGATTAAGAGAGCGATGAAGATAGCGTTTGTCGGAGGAGGGAGCTATGCCTGGGGGCCGGACCTGCTCGGCGACCTCGCCCAGAGCAGGACACTGCGGGGCACGGTCTGCCTGAACGACATCGACCCGGTGGCCGGAGAGCGCATGCAGCGCCTGGGCCGAATGTACATGGCCGCTGCAAGTGCCCCGTTTGAGGTGAGCTACACGCCGTCGCTGGACGAGGCGCTCGACGGCGCCGACTATGTGCTGCTCAGCATCACCACCGGCGGGCTGCGCGCCATGTGCGGCGACCTGGAGATCCCCCAGCGCTACGGCATCTACCAGACGGTCGGCGATACGGTCGGCCCGGGCGGGATCGCGCGCGGGCTGCGCAACATACCGGTGATCGTGGACCTGGCCCGACGGATGGAACGCCTCTGCCCCAACGCCTGGCTGCTCAATGTCACCAACCCGATGACCACGCTGTGCCGCGCCGCGACCCGCGCCACCTCCATTCGCACCATCGGCCTGTGCCACGAGTATCGGGGCGTACAGATGCACGCGCGCGAACTGCTCGGGCCGGACGCCGAGGTGGACGGCTGGCAGGTCGCCGGCGTCAATCACCTGCCCTGGGTCGTCGGGGTCGAGCACGCATCACTGCAACGCCTGCGCGACCGCCTTGCCGCGGCACTGCCGGAACCGGATCCCCAGGGCGATCCTTTCGGCGACCGGTTTCGCGTCAAGCTGGAGATGTTCGACCTCTACGGCACCTTTCCCGCTGCCGGCGACCGGCACGTGGCCGAGTTCTTCCCGTCCTATCTCGGCTCTCCCGACGAGGCCTTCCGGCGCTACGGGCTGCTCCTGACGCACATCCACCACCGCGAGAGCACTCGCGCCAGGGATATCGAGGCGGTGCTGCGCCAACTGGACGGGCGCGACCCCATCAATCTGGCGCCATCCGGCGAGCAGGCCGTCGGCGTGATCGAAGCGCTGGCCGGTTTCGGCAGCCGTGAGTTTGTGGTCAACATCCCCAATCAGGGACAACTGGCGGGCATCAGGCCCGGCGCGGTGGTGGAATGTGTGGCCACGGTCGACGGCGACGGCGTCCACCCGTTACCTATGCCCGATCTACCGCCCGGCCCGGCGGCGTGGGTACAGACCCACGTGGCGGCGCAGGAGCTCGTGGTGCAGGCCGCGCTGGAGGAGCGCATGGACCTGGCGCTGCAAGCCATCTTGATCGACCCTTTGAGCCACCGGCTCAGCACCGCGGACGCGCGTGGCATGTTGCACGAGCTGGTAGAGCATAATAAAGCAGTGTGAAGGAGAAGGAGAAACAGATGCCTTACCGCGGTCTGGGACGCACCGGCGTCCAGGTCTCGCCGCTCTGCCTCGGCGCCATGAACTTCGGCGAGCCCACCCCGGAGGAAGAATCGCTGCGCATCATCGATGCCGCGCTCGACGGCGGCATCAATTTCATCGACACGGCCAATGTCTACGGCAACGGCGAGAGCGAGCGCATCGTGGGACGCGCCCTGCGGCGCAACGGCCGGCGCGACCAGATTGTGCTGGCCACCAAGGTGCACGGCGAGATGGGGCCGGGTCCCAACGAGCGCGGCAACAGCCGCTACCACATCATCAAGGCCTGCGAGGATTCGCTGCGCCGCCTTCAGACCGAGCATATCGACCTGTACCAGTTGCACCGGCCCGCGCTGGACATCCCGCAGGACGAGACGCTGCGGGCGCTGGACGATCTGGTGCGCGCCGGCAAGGTCCGCTATATCGGCTGTTCGACCTTCCCGGCCTGGATGGTGATGGAGGGCCTCGCCATCAGCGAGCGCTACAACCTGGCGCGCTTTATCTCCGAGCAGCCGCCCTACAACCTGCTCGACCGCCGCATCGAGAACGAGTTGGTGCCCCTGGCGCAGCGCTATGGCCTGGGGCTGCTGCCGTGGTCGCCGCTGGCGGGCGGCATCCTGGCCGGACGCTACGACGACGCGTCGGCGACTCCGGCGGGCTCGCGCCTGGAGCGCACCGGACGGGAAAGCCCCTTCGGCCAGCGCGTGACCAGGCGCGGCGTGGCCGTGGCGCGCGAGATGGGCTCCATCGCCCGCGAGCGCGGGCTGACCTCCAGCCAACTGGCCCTGCTGTGGTGCAAAGACCAGCCGGGCATCACCTCGCCGATCATCGGCCCGCGCACCATGGAGCAGTTGCAGGACGCGCTCAAGGTGCTGGAGATGGACTTGGGGGCCGAGGACGCCGCGCGCCTCGACGCGCTCAACCCCCCGGGTGGCGCCGTGAGCGACTTCCATAACAGCAATCCGTGGATGAAGACCCGCATCCGCGATGAGTGAGCCCACGGCGGGCTGGAATAGGAGTAGGTACCTTCGGTATTGGGGAAGCCTGACACTGAAGTGTCATGGCAGGGTACGGGCACTGAAGTGCCTTTGATGCGCCACTGTCCGGCTTTAGCCGGTATGTGCCTTCCAGGCGACTTCAGTCGCCGGCCCTATCCACGCATTGGCACGCTTGACAATGACCCCGGCGCAGTGATTAACTGTCGGCCATGCGAGATCGCGCATAGCAAGAAAGGACGTACTAGTGACAGGTATCCCACGGCGCCAGGTGCGCCCCTACGCGCCCGCCGCCCTCTTTGCACTGATCGCTCTCCTGGTTTCATCGGCCAACGCACGCGCCACCGCTCCGCGCGACACGCCGGTGCGCGGCGGCCAGATCTCCATCGCCTTTACCGAAGACGTCGTGACCTTCGACGCCGCCCAGGCCTATAGCGATGACTGGGTGGTCATGAACGGCACGCTGTACAATGGGCTCTACCAGTTCGACCGCAATGGAAAGCCGCAACTGGACCTCGCCGCCGCCCCGCCGCGGGTTAGCGCCGACCGCAAGACCTGGACCTTCAAGCTGCGCCAGGGGGTCAGATTCAGCAACGGCATGGAGATGACCGCCGACGACCTGAAGTATTCGATCATGCGCGCGCTGGACCCCCATCTCAAGCCGGCACCGTCCTGGGGCCAGACCACCGACACCATATTCAAGGGCGCCCAGGACTTCATCGACGGCAAGAGCAAGGATGTGTCGGGCATCCAGGTGCTGGATAAGTACACGATTCGTTTCACGCTGAACCAGCCGGTGGCCATCTTCCCCTACATCATGGCCGAGACCTTTAATATGGTGGTGCCCAAGGCCGTGGTCAGCAAGGAGAGCGCGGACTACTTCGCCAGCCATCCGGTCGGCACCGGTCCGTTCATGCTGCAGAGCTGGCAGAAAGGCGTCAAAGTCGTCTTCGTGCGCAACCCGTATTACTTCCGCAAGGGCAAGCCATACCTGGACAAGGTGACCGTCTATGTCAACGTGGCCGCCAATGTCATCGCCCTGAAAGTGGAGAAAGGCGAATTGACCGGGTTCGGCGTGGCCAACGAATTGAGCCCTGCCGACCTGCAACTGGCCGAGCAGGATCCCAAGCTGAAGCGTTTCCTCGTTCCGGCGCCCACGGTCATCGTGACCTGGCTGGATCAGAACACGCACGATCCATTGCTGAAGTCGCTTGCCTTCCGCCAGGCCGTGGCCATGGCCATCAATCGCCCGCACCTGGTGAAGCTGCTCGGCGGGCTGGGCATCCCCGCCAACCAGCTCTACATCCCGCTCGACCCGCAGTACGACAAGTCGCTCGACGCGGCGCCGATCTACCCGTACAATCCAACTAAGGCAGCAGCCCTGCTCAAGCAGAGCGGCTACCACGGCCAGCCGGTGCAGTTCCTCTACTCCAACAACCAGGTCTTCGACGCCGATATGGCGCCGGGCATCGAGCAGGATCTGAAGGCCATCGGACTAAATGCCACCGTGCGAGGTGTCGCCCATACCTCCCTCCTGGCGACGACGCAGGCGCTGACGGGCCATCAACTGTCGACGGCCTTCTGGGGCATCGACTTCCCGGATGGCTACGATATCTACTCCGGGGAGATGGCCTGTAACGCCAACACGGTCGGCGGCTCGGCGGCGCACTACTGCGATCCACAGGCCGACAACATCGTCAACCGGGCCGAAGCCCTGAACCTGGGCAAGGACCGCGACACTCTGCTGCAACAGGCGCAGATCCGCATCTTGCGCTCGGCCAGCAAGGTGCCGCTGGTCTTCCTGAAGAACGTGGAGATGGTGTCGCCGAACCTGGGCGGTTATTATTACCATCCCACCTTCTCCTGGCAGTTCGAAAACTACTGGCTGAAACACTAGGCGGTAGGTGTTGGGCGCTAGGCGTTAGGAATCGCGCATCTCCTAACGCCTATCCCCTAACGCAACAGCGGGGGCAGACGGATGGGCTACCGTGATCGCTCGCTACGGCTGGCCACGCCGCGCATGGCGCGGCGCGCCGGCATACCGCGCGCGCGTCCGCGTCCCGCGCCGCCCCTGTCGCCGCTGGCCGCCATCGTCCAGCGCTCGCTGCTGCTCGTGGCCATAGCCGTCTGGCTTCCCGCAGGGTACATCCTCTTTCATCGCGATCCCGGCTGGCCCTGGGAGGATGGAGCGCTGCTGCACAGCAGCGTGACCCTGCCGGTTCACCCGTCAAACACGGGGTCCGAGCGCCAACGTGCCATCATCCTGACGGTTCTGCTGGCGCTCGGGATAGGGCTGTACGCCGTATGGACCGCCGTTGAGATCGTGCGGATACGTCGGGGCGGCTGGGAATCCGCGTGGAAGACCATCTATTCCTACGCCGTGCTCGGCCTGATGGGCGGCCTGTTGCTCAGCAGTGTGGGCCAGGCCGACACGTTGCGGCTGACGACCGGCGGCATCTGGTTTGCGTGGGGACTTGTCCCCTGGAATCGCATCCAGACCTATCATTGGGACCGCAACATGGGCACCTTTGTGGACGGCGCGCCGGACAGGCCCACGGGCAACGACAACCTGACGCTGCGCCTGTCCGACAGCTTCCCCTACCCGCACACCCTCACCTGGGGCATCTCCGCATCCGAGGCAGGACAGGTCGATCTCATCCTGCGGCGGCACCTCCCGCATCGGGGTAATCGGCCGCCGTTCGTGGGATCGCCTTGACACACCATACTGGGGTGAGGGTATGCGCTATGGCCGTCGCGCAAAGCGCGCAAGAGCGCAGAACACTTCTCTACAATATCGG
>Ga0209062_1002268_pt1 | contig 26775 bp, 27 predicted proteins | sample Coa_R2_2_FD_187158 | JGI IMG/M metagenome (GOLD analysis project Ga0209062, IMG submission 187158) | Surface soil microbial communities from Centralia Pennsylvania, which are recovering from an underground coalmine fire - Coalmine... | ecosystem: Environmental > Terrestrial > Soil > Unclassified... | reverse complement strand
CTCGCGGCTGCTCCAAGGTCGCAGCAGTGCCTCTCTGAAGGAGATGGAGATAGGCATCCTGCACCACATCCTCAGCCTCCTGACGTCCAACGCGGCGCCGGGCAAAGCCGTTCAATTCTGTGGCGTGGGCCTGATAAAGGCCTGCGAGGGCAGCGTTAGCCGCAGACATGTGCTGCCTCCACCGCTTTGCTGAGAGTGGAGGTCCAAACGAAAATTATAGCAAGCGCCAAGGCGCCAGCACCAAAGCTGGAGATCAACATGGAATCACCCGTGACAAGGCCGGGGCCTAGGGCCGCGCCAGCCTGTGAAACGAAAAAAGCGGTGTGAGTTGGAACTGGCCGCACTGTTAAGTGAGGCCAAAGCCGCCGCATGGGCCGGGGCCGGAACTCATTGAGATTGATTCTCACAGCCTAACGGCGGCGTAAGAATCGCGAGACGAAGCCCAAAACCGGTGGAGCGGCTGCGATCAGATGGCGGCGGGAGGAGCGCGTGCGGCGAAATAATGTTTGAGCGCCGGGCGGGGAGGGATCCGCCGCGCGATCCCGTAGGCGATAGGGGAGGCAACCCGCTCTGGAACGAAAGCCGTAGCCTCAGAGGCTGTCCCAAGGTAGGCGCAGCCAGCGGCGGCACAGCCCAGAATGCAGCAAAGGCCGTGGTGATGGGCGGGATCTCCCGCCGGAGTTCCAGAACCGTAACCGCCAAGGGAACAAGTGATCGCGCCGCTTGTGCCTGCGGCATCCAGCGCGCGGGCGGGCATGGAAGCAGCAAGGAAGGCTTGCAGCAAGAGCGCATAAAGCGCGAACACGCTAAATGCGAGGCGCCGAGCCCCCGAACCTTGGCGGAAACTCCCCATTTTCAAGCCCGCAACCGGTGCCGCTACGGCGATCTCATCTCTTGAAACAGTGGTCGGAGTGAGAGGATTCGAACCTCCGGCCCCCTCGTCCCGAACGAGGTGCGCTACCAGGCTGCGCTACACTCCGGCGCGCCGCCGAACCTTTTCTCCGGCCGCACTCTGTTTCACCGGTCTTATAGCGGTGCCGCGGCATGCCCGCAAGCCCCGCAACAAGAAGAGCGCCGCAGGAAGTACCAGGTTTTGAAGGGGACAGCGGGCTTCCCTTGCGTTTTGATCCCGGCTATGGAAGCGCCACGGCCATTTCCTTCGACCAGGGGCGCCATGAAAGCTGTTCACGTCCTGAATGGGCCGAATCTTAATCTTCTCGGCACAAGGGAGCCTGAAACCTATGGGCACGCGACTCTCGCGGATATCGAGGCCCGGCTTTCCGCGCGTTGCAAGAAACGCGGACTCGCCTTGTACTTCCGCCAATCGAATCACGAGGGCGATCTCGTGAGCTGGGTGCAGGAGGCGGGCCGGGCCGGTGAGCCGGTCATCTTGAATGCTGGGGCCTATTCGCATACCTCGATTGCCCTTTATGATGCGGTCAAGGCAGCCAAGACGGACATTATTGAGGTCCATCTATCGAATATTCACGCCAGGGAAAGTTTTCGTCACCGGTCTCTGATATCCCCCGTGGCACGGGGTGTCATCCTGGGGTTTGGCGCCTTGTCCTATGATCTCGCGCTTGAAGCTTTGCTGGCTCAGGCCGATGCCGCGGCCAAGACCGGCGATGCCTTGGCATAACAACAAAAAGGTTCGCCGCGGCTGTTTCCGCTTGGGAATATCTAGGCAAATGTCCAAATGAGAGTAGAGAAGATGAAATTTCCGGATCCAAAACCGGACGCAAGCGCGCCCGCGGGGGCGATCGATACGGAATTGGTCGAAGCCCTGGCGGAACTCGTCACACGGCATGGGCTTTCCGAGATTGAAGTCGCCAATAGCGAAGTCAGAATCCGCGTCGCGCGGCAGCTTTCTTCCACTATTGTTCAGCCGCTGGCGGCTGTACCTCAAGCGGCGCCAGCACCCGCAGCAAGCGAGGTATCAGCGGCTCCCGCCGATGCGCCAGGCACGGTGAAGTCGCCGATGGTCGGCACCGCTTATTTGCGTCCATCGCCGGACGCGGCCCCCTTTGTCGAGATCGGCGCGCAAGTCAAGGCGGGTGACAAGGTTCTCCTGGTCGAGGCGATGAAAACCTTCAACGAGATCCTGGCGCCGCGCAGCGGCACCGTGACAGGGATTCTCGTCGAGGACGGCCAGCCAGTCGAATATGGCCAGCCGCTGCTCGTGATCGAATAGCCAGTGGCTGATGGACTGATATGTTCGACAAAATCCTTATTGCCAATCGCGGCGAAATTGCCTTGCGGATTTTACGCGCTGCCAAGGAACTCGGAATATCGACCGTGGCGGTTCATTCGACCGCCGACGCGGACGCGATGCATGTCAAGCTCGCTGACGAGTCGGTCTGCATCGGGCCGCCTCCGTCGCACAATTCTTATCTGAACATTCCAGCCCTTCTTGCGGCTTGCGAGATCACGGGCGCCGAGGCCTTGCATCCTGGCTACGGATTCCTCGCCGAAAATGCGCGATTTGCGGAAATCCTGGCTGATCATCACATCACTTTCATTGGCCCCAAGCCCGAGCATATCAGGCTCATGGGCGATAAGATCGCGGCCAAGGCGACCGCGCTACGGCTTGGAATTCCCTGCGTGCCGGGCTCCGATGGTGCGATCACGAGTGACAAGGACGCGGCCGCTATCGCCCGCTCGCTCGGTTTTCCGGTCCTTGTAAAGGCAGCGGCTGGCGGCGGCGGCCGCGGCATGAAAGTCGCGCGCAGCGCGCAGGATCTTCCGGCGGCGCTGGAGATGGCGCGGACCGAGGCCAGAGCGGCCTTTGGCGATGATTCGGTCTATCTTGAGAAATTTCTGGAAAAACCGCGCCACATAGAAATTCAGATTCTGGGCGACGGGCATGGTAAGGCCATCCATCTTGGCGAACGCGATTGCTCCTTGCAGCGCAGGCATCAGAAGGTTTGGGAGGAAAGTCCCTCTCCCGCACTCAATGCCCCGCAAAGCCGGGAGATCGGTGAAATCTGTGCGGCCGCGATGCGCGAACTCGGTTATGCCGGAGCCGGAACCATCGAATTTCTCTACGAAGACGGCAAATTTTACTTCATCGAGATGAACACGAGAATTCAGGTCGAGCATCCGGTGACCGAAATGGTCACCGGGGTCGATCTCGTCCATGAGCAGATCAGGATCGCGGCAGGCTCGCCCCTATCGCTGACACAGGAGGAAGTCGTGCCGAGCGGGCATGCGATCGAGTGCCGGGTCAATGCGGAGCACTCGGCAACCTTCCGGCCATCGCCGGGCAAGATCGCCTACTACCATCCGCCGGGCGGCCTTGGCGTGCGTGTCGATAGCGCGGTCTATGCTGGCTATGCCATCCCCCCAAATTATGATTCCCTCGTCGGGAAGCTCATAGTCCATGGCCGCAACCGCAACGAAGCCCTGATGCGGCTTCGCCGTGCCCTCGACGAATTTATCGTTGACGGCATCGATACGACGATCCCCTTGTTCCAGACTTTGGTCCGCAACGCCGACATCCAGAACGGGCTCTACGACATCCATTGGCTGGAGAAGTTTCTCGCCTTGGGTGGAATGGAAGTGGAGGGCTCCTGAGATCACGCGGGCCTGGCAATGGCCTCAGGAGTCACGTGCCTGATTGCCGGCGAGGTAGCCGCGAGAAATTGGAGCGGGTGAAGGGAATCGAACCCTCGTATTCAGCTTGGAAGGCTGCTGCTCTACCATTGAGCTACACCCGCGGCACTTTCGTGTCACCGGCCTCTGCCGCCGCCGGTACAGTGCCCACTATTTGCGGATCCCCATATAATGCAACTCGGCACGCTGTCAAAGTCTAGGTGTCACGGCCGCTGGCCAATGTGCCTGGATCCGCCCGGATGCCGGAAATTTGGGGCAGAAAAGCAACAGATCGCAAGTACCTCTTTTGGTCCGTTCCCCAAAATCGCGTCCATTCCGTAAAAAGTCCGGACTTTCTATCCGATGACCGCTGGCCGCTTCTCTGGCGGAGGCGATTTGAACGCTTTCGTGAGGCCGAAAATCGTGATGAGGGTGAACACATAAACAAGAAGCTGCATTCCAGACGGCTGATCGGTGTAGCCGATGAGCGTGTGAAGCACGCGGCCGGGCAGGCTGGTGTCCGGTAAAAGCGCTGATGTATCCCAAACTGTTCCTTCTAAGACGGTCACGATGCCTGCCTGCTGAAGGAAGACGGCGCTTTGGGCGGCAAGGCCGGCGGCCAGAAATGTGATGAGAGCGGTTGTAACGCCAAACAGATATCGGCTCGGAATCGTGGCTAAGCCCAGAAAGGTCAGCGTGGTAACCCCGCAGCCGAGGAGAAGATCAATCAGCCCGAACACAATAATCAATGCGCCCAGCATGGACTCTTCTCACTGCACGTTCAAATAACCTTCGGCCGTATCTTCGTGGTAGTCATCGAAGAACCTGTAACGCCCTGCCGCAAGCGGACGGATTTGAACGGTGATCGTGCCTCCTCCCGCGACGGCCTTCTCGACGCGCAAGGTCTTGCTTTCGAATTCCGCCGGGGCCGGGTCAAGGTTGCTGATGACGATCGTGACCGGCTTACCGGCTGGAGCCCGCACCTCGGCTGGCTGGAACCGGTGATCCTTGAGCGACAGATGCACCGTGACGGCCTCTTCGGCCCATGTGACGGGGGCTTGGGTGTCCACGCCCGTGAGGAGGCCGGCCATCAGCGCGGCGGTTGCGGCTAGATGTTTTCTTGAGGCTAGCAGTTTCATCGCTCAACTCCTGAAGCACGGCACGAGCCGCTGGATATGTCTGATTGGCGCAAGCGGCCTTCTCTAGAATTCGATCTCAAGTTTGAGGTTGGCGAGATTGCGCTGGAAATTTGTGAGATCCAAAGAACGCCCTTCCCCTGCGGCATGCCCGGAGACTTCCGTCGAAAAAGCGGCGGCGACCATCATCTTGTTGGATAGCTGGATATGCAGGGTGGGGCCAACGTAGAGAGCGTTGCCGAGGAAGGTCTGCATCCCAAGACCGTCAAAAGCCCGGTAGTATTGGAGCTCGGCGCCAAGCGTCACCTTCGGAGTTATCCGGTAAGCCATCGCCGCCGTCATGCCGAGATTTGAGCCTTGCTCCCATTTTGGGATGCCGAATTCTCGGACGATGTCGGGTTCATAAATCAAATTGGTTGCGGCATAGAGGCGATTGGGAATGAGCTCGGTATCGGCGACGAGCATGAGTGTTGTGCCAAATTCGTTGATCAATGCACCGCTCACATCATCCACACGCGCCCATTCTGGCTCAACGACGAAAGTTAAACCAATCGGCGACTCGGGACCGCGCCCAAGGAGAAGAAACCGGAACTCCGCGGAAAGACCGCTGAAATTGAAATTATGAAAATTATCGAGGCTGCCGGCATTATTGATCGACTGGTACAGCCCATGTGCACTCAGCTCATATTCGAAAAACTGCGTCGGCGTATTCTCGAACTCAATTTCCTGCTCGATGGCGGTAAATGACCCGCCGCGCATGCCGAAAAATCCGGTGGTTTCGAATTCGATTGCCTTTTCACCCTCTGCTTCAATGTCTGCACCCTCGGTGAAGCCGAAGATATATTTGGTTTCAATTTCGTGGAACTGATCAGCCGGGGGGCCGGAGGCGGTCTGCGCTTGGAGAGCCGCATCCCCCTCTCCGGCGAGCGCAGATAAAGAGTGCAGACAGATCGAAGCCGCAAACAGCACCGGGCGAAGGCTGGTCCCGCCAGCAAGCTTAGATAAACGAACGGGATACATCCGGGGCCAGCTTTCAGAAGCAAGGTTGCATTATGGCTAGCCAAACACAAGCAAAACGCTATCGCAACAAGTATTTTAAAATTTATATTGAATATAAATTACCAGTTTAGATTCATTACAAAGACAACATGCATGTAGTATCGCGGCTTTGTGTCCAAGAATGACAGTTTATAATATATCTAAACTTGGGTGCTGATAGAGAGAGTTGAAAGCGGCGTACGGGGCTATGAGATATCATCCCAGCAAGCGTGCGCGGCAGTGATGACCTGACCGGCAATGAATGGCTGTGATCGAGCCCTGCATTCCGCCGGCCAAACGCGGTGGCAACAAGCGCAGGGTAAACCTGCGCGAGATCGTCAATGTACATTTGAGCACCGGCCGCCCGTGGCGGGCGATCCCAAAAGATTTGCCGCCGCGCTCGGCTCTGCACGATTATTTTGATCTGTGGAGTTGGGATGGCACGCCCGGCCGCATTCATCACATCCTGTACGCCGAATGCCGCGAAAGAGTACAATGAGAGGCTTCTCCCGTGGCCCCCATCATCGGCAGCCAGCCGCTGAAAGCAGCGGAAAAAGGGGCGGTTTTGACGGCGGGGCAGGCCTTGACGCCGGCAAGAAGGTCAAGGGCCGCCAAAATCCATGCGTCCGCCGATGCCGAAGGACTGCCAATACGGGCCGCCGTTCACTCCGCGGCTATCCAGGATCGTGGCGGGCGGTCCTCGTCTTCGATAAGATCCGCAATCGCTTTCCCTGGCTCGAACTCGTCTGGCCGATAATGGCTGTAATGCTTGGCAAACCGAGACTGCCGCCGCCAAAGTTCCTGCGTTGCGCCGCGAGATCGTCAAGCGCGGCGGCGGCTCAAAAGGCTTCGCCGTATTGCCGCGCCGCTGGCTGTCGAGCGAATCTTCTCCTGGTTTGGCCGCAACCGCCGTCTCGCCAAGGATTATGAAAACCTTGCGGAGATCCTTGCCGCTTTCGTCACACTGGCCCGCATCCAGATCGCAGTCCGGAGATTCACGCATTAGCTGCTTTTGAGTCAGGTTCTAAAGCACAATATCGGGAGTTTGCCAGGCGAGATGCTGCCCCGCGTCGACCGCGATCATCTGTCCTGTCACACTGCGGGCCTGTGCAAGATAGAGAACCGCGTCGGCGATATCGTCAGGCTTGACCGCGCGGGCGAGCAGCAGGCCTTGCACTTCGCGCGCGAAACCTGCCTCGCCCTGTCTGTTGTTTGGCGATACGGGGCCGGGTCCGACGGCATTGACGCGTATGCCCTGCGGCGCAAAGGCTTGCGCCATCGTCCGGGTTGCTGCGTAAAGGGCCGACTTGCTCAGGCTATAGGTGAAGAACTGCGGCGTGGGATGAAAAACCCTTTGATCGATGATGTTGACAATGGCGCCTTCGCGTCCAGGCGGCAGTTGCTTGGCGAAATCACGTGAAAGAACAAGCGGTGCCCTTAGATTCACCGAAAAATGCTTTTCCCAGATCTCGGGTTCGAACGATGCCGCATCGTCCGCTTCGAGAACTGCAGCATTATTGACGAGAAGTGTGAGCGGTCCGAAGACCGCGGCGGCCTCAGAGGTGAGCCCAGTGAGCGCTGCGGCCTCGCTGAGATCGCATGGCACGACGTGGGCCTTGCCGCCTTGTGCTGTTACTTGCGCCGCCACTGCCTCGGCTTTGGCCCGCGAGGCATGGCTGCAATGCAGCACGACGCGATAGCCGGCGGAAGAAAGCCTCTCTGCGATCCGCTGTCCGATTCCTTTTGCCGCTCCTGTGACGAGCGCCGCGCCCGGCGAAGCCGCAAAATCAGTTTCGCCCTTCATGCCTTGGTTCCAAAGCGCAAAAAGTTGCAGCTGTATCCTTTGGCAAGAGCCAGCTCACGCCCGGCTGATCAATTCATTTTCTGGCCTCTTATCGGGCAGTGCCGCGGGCTTTTGGAGCTGTTTTCGTCCGCACGGCGCAGCGCGGCAAGAACGAGACGGGAATAGGCATAGAGAGAAGGAAATGCAAGCGAAGAAGATAGAGAGGTTTGAACAGCAGCTGCCGCTCCTCCTCATTGTTATTTGAAGAAGTATCCGCTAAGGCCGAGTTAGGCAAGAGTAGCCGGTTTCCATTCTGGGGGAAGGGGATCGTGGAGGGGCCGCGCACATTTACCGCCCATCATTCGTAGCTGGTGATCACGCGCTCGCCATGAAAAATCTTCGAATGCCTTCCTAAGCGGCGCGCTCTCTTCCGGTAAAGAACTGGGCGGCGCCGGACCGGCAAGGCTCCAGCAGAAAAACACGGAGCCGGGGGAATGGCGTCCGGTCCAGATCGAGTTCCCGTCACGGTATCGATAACCTTCCACAGCCTGCCGCCTCGTTCAATCAAGGCCGGGACAGCGAAATATGCCGCCCATTGACGCCAGGCATCAATACTTGCGCGCTGGCCTCTTGCCGCTCTCAGCATTACGGAAAGCTCCGGGTCGGGATGGGCAAGCCGGATGCTGAAGAATGTGCCGGAGGGACGCTCCTCTTGGGTGAGGACAACGCCATTATAGCTCTCAATCGGCACCTGAAGGTGCATTTTCACCCCGCGCAGGCGCCGCTTGATCGTAATACAGCGCGAGGCAAGCAAAATCATCCGGCGGCCGCCATCGGCGCGCGCGTCATGAGCCGCGCGCGTCTGAATCTCACCAGGTGCGCCGGAAATAATATGAGGTGGTCGCATAAGTCTACCTCAGCCATGGCTTGAAGATTGCCAGAGTTTCGGCAGAGGGCGGATCCAATTTGCTAAATTCTAAGGTGAATCAACGGTAAAATGAGATTTGCGGGCAAATTTGTCACGCTTGGCTGCCAGACGGTTTCCGGCAAGGTTCGAAATTTAGACATGCGAAGTTCCAGGCTTGGGGGCAGGGCGGAGCGGAGCGAGAGCGGCACGTTCCGGCAGAGAAATACTTGTTTCTCGCACTGCAGCACGTTAAGCGAAGGAAACCTCTTTTTACTTTCGGCGGCTGACGTTGATTCCAATCTCCCAGCGGGATGACCTCGTCGACTCATTTGTGAAGACTGCCCGCGGCGCGGGCGAAGTGGCGCTCGCTTATTTTCGTCCGGGTGCAATAACTCGTGCTGGAATTACACATAAAGCGGGCGGCTCTCCGGTTACCGAGGCCGATTACCTCGTGGACCGGTTTTTAAGGCAGCATCTTGAGAGCCTGCTGCCGGAAGCGGGCTGGCTTTCCGAGGAAACAGAGGACTCGCCCGCCCGGCTTTCGAAGGAACTTGTCTTTGTGGTCGATCCGATCGATGGCACGCGCGGCTTTATGACCGGCCGCGCAAATTGGTCCATCGCGGTCGCACTCGTTGGCGAAGGGCGCCCCTTGATTGGCATTGTCCATGCCCCGGCACTCGGAGAGACCTATGTTGCGGTCAAAGGCGGCGGCGCAAGACTCAACAACAAGCCCATCGAAGTGTCGGGATTGCGCTCGATCGGCGCGAAGGCGCGGGTGGCTGCGCCGGTTTTTCTTGCCAAGCGGCTGCACGAAGTTGGAATGCGCTTCGATTTGCAGCCAAAGATCCCCTCGCTCGCATTGCGTATCACAGCAGTCGCCTCGGGCGCGCTCGATGCCGGATTTGCCTCCGGAAATTCTTGCGATTGGGACATCGCGGCGGCTGATCTCATCCTCAATGAGGCAGGGGGGCGGCTGGCGGAACTCGATGGACGCGCAATTGTGTATAATAAGCCAGATGTCCACCATGGCCTGCTGACCGCCGCGCCTGCGCAGATTCACGGCGAAATCAATGCTGCGGCGCGTCTGGCAAATGGGCTTGCCGAAAGATAAGCTTTGCAAATACTGAGCGAGCGTAAAATACTGAGCGAGCGTAAAAGCGTATGTCTCCCTGATAGGGGGATTCCCGTGCGGGAAACACGGTGAGCGCTTGATCGGCAGCTTTGGAATGGGCAAATGCTTGGGGAAGCGGCCGCGAGCCGCAGGGATCGTTGGATGGGAAGCGCATGTCTCCGGATGGTAAACAACTTCTTCATTTCGTATTCGGCGGTGAGCTCAAGGATCTGAGCGGCACAGAATTTCGCGATCTGTCCCAGATCGATATCGTCGGATTTTTCCCCGATTACGCCTCGGCGGTGCAGGCCTGGAAAGCCAAGTCGCAGGCAACGGTAGACAATGCCCATATGCGCTATTTCGTGACGCACCTCCATCGCCTGATCGATCCGTCGAAAGACAAGCCGTGAAGGCGGCGGCGCACTTCTGGCTTGGGGCGGCTGGACATGCGGCCGTCCGGACCGCTTCTTTGAAACTCCAAGGGCCGCTGTGAAAACTTCGCCGCTCCTTGCTGCCTACCGGCTGGCAAGTACGAGCCTCGGGCTGATTGGGCCTTTATATCTCTATTTGATAGGAAAGCTTGGCCGCGACGATTTTGCAAGGCGAGGGGAGCGCCTTGGGTGGCCTTCACTTGAAAGACCCGATGGACCTCTCGTCCTTGTGCACGCAGCAAGTGCCGCGCAAGCCTCTCTTTTGCCGCCTCTTGTCGAAAAACTCGCGCAGCTTGGCTTTACCGTGGTTCTTGCAACGGGCAGCCGGGACAGGCCGTTCGATCCTCCATCTCTCCCGCCATCGTTGCATCAGCTCGCGCCGCTCGACGTGCCGCGCTTCACGGCGCGATGTCTCGATCATTGGCGGCCGGATATCGTCCTTCTTTGCGGTGCGGACATTTCCCCCAATCTCATCGTTGAAGCAAACAGCCGGAAAATTCCTGTCGTTCTCATCAACGCTCATCTGCCCGCCAGGACCTTTCTGATTTGGCGGAAATTCCCATCCTTCACAAAATCCTTGCTGGAACGGATTGACCGGTGTCTTGCACGGACGGACATCGATGAGGGGCGCTTTGCAAAGCTTGGTGCGCGGGACATTCGCGTGACTGGCAATCTCAAATATGATGTTGCGCCGCGGCCCGTGGATCAAGCCGAGCTGGCGCGGCTTCTTGCGCGAATTGGGACGCGGCCCGTCTGGGTCGCCGACGAAACCTATCCGGGCGAAGAAGAGATTGCGATGACGGTCCACCAGAGGCTCGCCCGGCAATTTCCCGATGTTCTGACCGTGATCGTGCCTCACAATCCCAAGCGCGGTTTTGAAGTTGCGCAAAACGCCCTCAAAATGAAACTGAGGGTAGGATTGCGCGGCGGTCTCGAAAGTGTGCCTTTGCCGGAAATCTACATCGTCCAGACGAGGGGCGAGGCGGGATTATTTTATCGCGGCGCGGGCGTGGTTTTTGAAGGCAAATCACTATGCCGGGGAGGGGGCAAAAATCCGGTTGAGGCGGCGAGCCTTGGCTGCGCTATCCTTCACGGCCCCGATGTCGGTGATTTCGAGGAGATTTACAAAGCGCTCGACCAAAGGGGCGGAGGCAGCCTGGTTTTCGACGCCGGAACGCTTGCCAAACAACTGGCGCTGCTTTTCCTCGACAGCGCCGAACTGCGGGCGATGGCACGCGCTGCTTCCGAGACAGCCGAAGAATTTGGCAGCGCTTCGACGCGGATCGTTGTCGCGCTCAAGCCATATCTTGCGCAGGCGCTCATCGCCTCAAAGGCGTGATGAGTGTCAAAAACTTTAAGGCGAAGGCCCGGCAAAAAGTCACTTCGAGTTGCGGGAGCGTAGATTAAGCCTTTGGCTTCAGGCCAAGCCTTTGCAGCTTGGCATCAGGGCTGGCATAGGGCTCTTGCAAATCGACGTTCCAATAACGCAGATCCTCAAGCTTGATGACGGTGCCGGTCACTGCGCAGCGGACGAAAGCGCCGGAGCGCAAGATCCGGAATTCGCCATCGAGATATTCCAATTCGGCTTCTCCGGCGGACAGCGGGCGTCGTTCGAAACGGTTCATTGAAACATGGCTCAAATCAAAAGAAATTCAAAATGAAGATAATGCAGATTTGTTAAATTTGCCAATATCTCCTGCAAGACTTCTCGCCCTTTGTGGAACAAATCCTCTTTGGGCTAAAGCCTCAAGGGGGAATGGGCATGTTTGAATTCTCAAGCCAGGGCATCCGCCTGGCATATATCGACGAGCGGCCAGTGGGGAGTGACCGCCGCGAGCCGATTTTGCTGATTCATGGCTTTGCCTCCACCCATGCTGTGAACTGGGTTTTTCCGCAATGGGTGAAAGCTCTGACCGGGGCCGGGCGGCGCGTAGTCGCCTTTGATGTTCGAGGGCATGGCCGCAGTGAGAAACTCTACGACCCCTCGGCCTATGCCTTGCCGGTGATGGCAGAGGACGCCTGTGCCTTGCTCGACCATCTTCAGATCGGAGCGGCCGACGTGATGGGCTATTCGATGGGCGGGCGGATTGCCGCTTTTCTTGCCAAGGCACATGAAAGCCGCCTGCGCTCTCTGATCCTTGGCGGCATTGGTCATCATCTCGTCGAGGGCTCACTCCCGCTCTCCATTGCAGAGGCCATGGAAGCGCCTTCACACGCTGAACTGTCCGATCCCATGCAGCGGACGTTCCGCAGTTTCGCAGAAGCGACAAAGAGCGATCTCAAGGCCCTTGCGGCCTGCGCGCGCGGGTCCCGCCAGCTGATGAGCGCGAGTGAACTCCGGCAAATCGGCCTTCCCGTCCTGATTGCGGTTGGAACGAAGGACGATGTTGCCGGTGATCCGCATAAACTTGCGGCATTGTTTAAAAATGCCCGGGTGGTGGATATTCCGGGACGCGATCATAACCGCGCAGTAGGGGATAAAGTCTATAAAGATAGCGTACTAGATTTTCTTGCCAAACGCCCCTGATCCTCTTGCCGTCATCTTCCTATATCTGCGCAAAGCCGCGTCAAACCTGGGTCGCACAATTTTTTGGGGCGTGTTAAAGCGTGGCAGCGGCGGATCTATAGCTTTTGATCGTAAGGGTGAAGCCTGCTGGGAGGCGGTTCATGATTTCCTCCACCGGGACAGCAAAAGTCGTCGCGCTCGGCCGCGGCGATCCAGTGTTCGCACGGCTGCGCGCAGAGGCAGAGGAGGCCATCCGCAAGGAGCCGGATATTGCCGGTTTTATGTATTCGGCGATCCTTAATCTGGAATCGCTGGAAGCGGCAGTTATCCACCGCTTGGCGGCCCGGCTCGGGCATCAGGTCTTTCCGAGTGATCTCATAGAACAAGCCTATTTCGAAGCGATCGCAGCCGATCCCTCGATCAGGGATGCTTTCCGCGCCGATATTGCGGCGGTGGTGGATCGCGATCCGGCGTGCACACGGCTGATCGAGCCAGTGCTTTATTTTAAGGGATTCCAGGCGATCGAGACTCATCGTCTCGCGCATGCCCTCTGGACTGCCGGCCGCCATGATTTCGCCCTTTATCTTCAGAGCGTCTCGTCCGAGGTGTTTCAGACCGATATTCATCCGGCCGCCAAGATCGGCAAGGGCATTTTCCTCGATCACGCGACCGGCCTTGTCGTTGGCGCCACCGCCGTCATCGGCGACAATGTCTCGATGCTGCAAGATGTGACCTTGGGCGGCACTGGCAAGGAACGCGGGGACCGCCATCCAAAGATCAAGCCGGGTGTGCTGATCGGGGCTGGCGCCAAAATTCTCGGCAATATCGAGATCGGCCGTTGCTCGCGGGTTGCTGCGGGTTCGGTCGTGCTGCATTCGGTCCCCGACCACAAGACGGTCGCGGGCGTGCCGGCGAGAATAATCGGTGATGCAGGGTGCGAGGAGCCTTCGCGCACGATGGATCAAATCCTTGCGCTCAACGAATAGCTGGAATTATGACGCTGCCCAAGCTTGCTGCTCGCGGCGTTTTCTGGCAGAGGACGGGAACGGCTGCGCCGTGAGCTATGCGCGGCCTAAAATCGAAGATTTGGAACCTCCTCTTATCAAAAAAGCCCATCCGCTTTTTGATAGGCTGGCATGGCGGCCTTTGGCCTCCGGAGCATATCTTGGACAAAGCAGAATTGCGGAAACTGCAGGAATTCCTGCGCAAATCCCTTGCTAACAAAAGCATCAAGGTCACTCCCGGCAAGCGCGATCCCGACGCTGCCGATGTGCATCTTGGCGAGCGCCAGATCGGCTCAATCACGGTCGATGATGAGGATGGCGACCGATCCTTTGCCTTCGAAATGAAAATCCCAGTCGAGCGGCCTGTACTGCAGGATTATCTGCGGCGGCTTTTCGAGACCGATAAATTGAAGATCGTGCCGCGAGGAAAAAAGAACGATTCGGTGGAACTCAATAATGGCGATGATTTTTTGGGCGTGATCTCGGCGGATGATCCCAAAGGCAAGAGTTTTACCTTGCAGATCGCGATCCTCGATTTCGATCTCGACGAGCTTTAAGCAGAATGGCTGCCGATAGGTTTGGCGGCGGCAAACCCGGTGCGAAGGACGCGGTATGCCCAGAGAAACGTGGCCGGTAACGTCTTCACTCCTGCGCCGGACGTTTGGCGAGCCGCGTGGTTTTTTAGGGAAATTGGGGGAGCCTCATTCTAGCCCGTACAAATCGTGCTTGCGCCGAATGGACCGTCGATCTGCTCGGCATTGAGTCTAGCGGCAACGTCTTGGAGGCCAGCTTCGGGACCCGGGGAAGGAATCGAGCTTCTAGCCAGCCGGGCATATGCAGGCTATGTGGCAGGCGCCGGCTCCTCCAAGGAAATGCTTAAGCTGGCTACGGCCCGCAACAAAAAGGCGATCGATAGCGGCTGGGTGGACTCGCAGCCAGGCTCTCCGGACAGCGGGTTAGCCGAAATGCTCACGGCGGCGGGCTTTGCGGAGGCGAAGGCGGTGAAGAAGAATAGAGATTTCTGCGCCCTGGCGATAAAGCAATGATCGCGGAGTCCATGGCCGAAGATACCGGCGTTCGCCCGCTTGCTTTTGGAGTTTTATGACCATGCCGCTTTACGCGCTCGATGGCGTTGCCCCTGTTCTGCCTGACGGTTCCCGCTATTGGATTGCGCCTGACGCGCAACTCATCGGCCGGGTCCGGCTTGAAGCTGATGTTTCGATCTGGTTTGGTGCTGTGATTCGCGGCGACAATGAAGAGATTTTCATCGGCGCGAGATCCAATGTGCAGGATGGGTCGCTGCTGCATACCGACATGGGCTATCCTTTGACCATTGGCCCGGATTGCACGATTGGCCATCATGCGATTCTGCATGGTTGCACGATTGGCGAAAACAGCCTCATCGGAATGGGCGCGGCGCTTTTGAATGGCGCAAAGATCGGCCGCAATTGCATTGTCGGCGCCAATGCCCTGGTGACCGAAGGCAAGGAGTTTCCCGACAATAGCTTGATCATTGGCAGCCCGGCCCGCCTTGCGCGTACTCTCGATGAGTCCGCGGCTCAGAGTCTGCGCGAAAGCGCAGCTCATTATGTCGCCAACGGACAGCGCTACGCCAAGGGGCTGGCGGTGATCGGCTGAGGGCTGGCCGCCGCTGATGAAGTCCGTTGCTGATGAAGTCCGTTGCTGAAGGCTAATCGCGAGGGGCAATTTTTGTCTGATTGCGAGCGGCAAGGCAAAGAGTTCCAAACTGTTAAGCTTTACCTGATAACTTTATAAAAAGCTCAGTTAAATATCGATTGTCATCAAATAACGCCTGAGGCCGCTGGCCAGCAGAGCGCCTCGCGAAGGGACAAGGCCGCTTGCGGGCGCGTTCGCGCTGTTCTGGAGCAACGATGCCGGATTTTACTCTGACAGTCGCAATTTGCACCCACAACCGGCCAGAGGATCTTGCCGAGTGTTTAGATGCCCTCTACGCTCAGGATCTTTCGGGGATCCAGCTTATTGTTGTCGACAGCGCTTCTCGAAAGGATGCACAGCAAGCTATTGTTCGGGCCACCGCCGGCAGGGCCAATCTCCAGCTGATCCGGCTGGAAAGCCCGGGGCTTTCCGCGGCGCGCAATGCCGCGGTTGAGGCGTCCGTGGCGCCGTGGCTTGCCTTTCTCGATGACGATGCCATTGCCGCGCCCGATTGGGTCATGCAAGCCAAACGCTTGACCGCCCTGGCTTCCCCGGTTTGTGCGGTGATTGGCGGCCGGGTCGATCCCCTTTATTCATCCGGGGCAGTTCCGGAGATCGGCCGGCGATGGAGCCAGCTTTTGTCACTGATTCAGGATGAGGGTGAAGACGAAAGCAATAGCGGCCGCAAGGCCGTCTGTGGCGCAAATGTGATCTTCCGCCGCAGCCCCGTCAAACGGATCGGCTCCTTTCCAGGCGAGCTTGGCCGGATCGGCAATGTGCTTTTGAGCGGTGAAGAAAAGCTTGTTATTGAGCGCTTATGCGAGGCCGGATGTCAGATCCTATATTCGGATTTGCTGTGTGTGCGGCATAAGATCCCAAAGGAACGGTTGAAACGCGAATGGGCAGCCAGGCGCGCCTATTGGGATGGTGTGACCGACCAGAAAATCCGGCGGCTCATGCGGCGGCCGGTCAGCATTCTCACAGTGGCAAAGATTGTTGCGGCAATCCCCTTGCTGGGGGTGCTGGCGCCGAGCCGGTCGCCAGCGCATGAATTCTTCATCCGGTTCTGGTATAATGTTGGATGTATCCGCGAGCTTCTTTTCCCGGTGCGGCTACATTCCTCGCTGCTTGCTTCAAATGCACCGAAGCCCATTTAAGGGTCTTCGCTTGCGGTTCTCATCTTTCAATCATGTCTACAGATGGCTTTGCGAAGCCGGGGCGGCCGTTTCCAATATATGGCTGTTGAGTATCTCAGGCTGGATTTGGTGCAGAAGCTGGAATCGGACGATTGAGCGGGCCTCCATACCGCTTTTGAGCCAGCGCCGGATCGGTCCGCCGAAAAACTTGGCTGACACATCGTCAGAGGTGAGGGCAGGGGCACTGCGTCACACCGCCGTCATGCCGATCTTTTACACAAATCTTTGGTCACGGTATGCCATGTGCGCACCAGGATCGAACGCCGGGCCGGAGGTACGCCCGGCGTTTTGCGTTTTAGGCCTCTTGGCTATGTGCGCTCATTGATCGGCGCAAGGGGTCTACAAGAGATACTCTTTCACGGTGACTACAAAGCAGGGGCGATTTCCGCGATGATCGCCTCTGCCGCCTCTCTTGGATTTTTCGCCTGCGTGATGGGCCGGCCGACGACGAGATAATCCGCTCCCGCGGTCATTGCGGCGGCAGGTGTCATAATTCTTTTTTGATCTGCCGCAGCCGTGCCTCCTGGGCGAATACCAGGGGTCACAAGGATCATTTTGCGCCCGAGGCTGGCACGGATGGCACTGGCTTCCGCCGCCGATAAAATTAAACCGTCGATGCCTGCTTCAGAGGCTTGCGCCGCGCGGCGTGCCACAAGCTCACGGACCCCATAGGCATAGCCCGCATCGAAAAGGTCCTGATCGTCGCATGAAGTCAAAACGGTAACGGCGAGGAGCTGCAGCGGGGATCCCGCGGTTGCTTGCTTCGCCGCCTTCATTGTTTGCGGATAGGCATGAATTGTCAGAAAGCTCGCACCCAGCCCTGCCACCTGCGCACAGGCCCTAGCTACCGTGGCGGGGATATCATGCAGCTTAAGGTCTAGGAAAACGCGCTTGCCAGAGCTTATCAGTTCCTGGGCGAAGGGAAGTCCCCCGCCATAGGCGAGTTCCAGGCCGATTTTATAAAAACTGACCGTACCGCCGAGGCTGGCGACGAGCGCTTCTGCTTCCCGGGGCGCGGCAAAGTCGAGCGCCACGATGAGCCGTTCGCGGGCCGCCGCCACTTTTTGCGCGCTGAGGACGGCCATTTCCATCAGAGATGATGCGAATTATCGGCGCCCGCCTTGCCACGAGAGCTTTTTAAGGCTGCTTCATGCGGTCTTTGCCGCCCGAGCTGCGCGGATCTGGGTTCCAGCCGGAGCCTTGCTCGCGCGTTCGCAAGTTCCCTTTTCAAGTCGAGATGAATTTTTTCGGTTCCAAGTCTCAGTCTGTCGAAGAATTCTTGCGCGGGATTGGCCTGCGGCCGTGCTTCCCTCTTGGTTTCCTGCGTCTCACGGCGGTAGATCCAAACCCGTGCGGGAGGCAGATTCAACCAGACTGGCGGGGAGGCTTCCATATTTATAGACAAATGGGACGCTTTGTCGCGCGGGATCGGCGAGAGAGGCCCGTAGGTGAACTGGACGAAACATCCATCGGGCCTCATGCACTGGAAGGCGTCGGCGAGAAGCGCGATCCTTTGGATTTCGGGTTTCAATAAAAGCGGCAAGCTGGACACAATCGCGGCGGGCGGACGGCGAAGCCGGTTTCCTAGGGTTTCCCTTAACGAATACGCATCTCCCTTGATGACATGGACGCCGGGAAAGCGCCGCTTCAAAAGCTTGCAGAAACCAGCGTCAAATTCGACGAGAAATAGCCGCCCTGGAGCGATGCCGCGTTCCAAAAGCGCTTCCGTGATCGCGCCGGTTCCCGGCCCCAGTTCGACGACCGGCCCCGCTTTGCGCGGATCAACATAGCGAGCCATCATGCGCGCTAGAAACCGTCCTGAAGGGGACACTGCACCGGCAATCGCTGGATTGTCGAGCCACGATTTAAAGAACCGCGCCTCATCGGCGATTCTCGCCTCGAATGGCATATTGGGCTTGGGGGAATTGCGCCGGCTGGCGCGCACGGGTAGGCTATGCAAGAAACGGCTCCTCCCTCATGCAAGGACATTTTGCCTGCAAAATAGCCAACGGCTGGTGAGCCGTCATCAAACATAAATAAATGCGGCGGGCAAGAGTCGCGTGCACGCAAGGCGGACCTTACTGCCCGCTTAAATTCTCGAAGAAATCTTTCATTTTGGCAAAAAAGCCCGCCGACTCCGGATGCGTTTTTGTCGACGACAGAGCTTCGAATTCGGTGAGAAGTTCACGCTGCCGTTTGGTGAGATTCTGCGGTGTTTCGACCCTCACCTCGATATAAAGATCGCCGGTCTCACGCGACCTCAAGACAGGCATGCCCCTATTTTTTAACTTAAACTGCTTGCCGGACTGGGTTCCTTCCGGGATTTTGATTTTCGCCTCGCCGCCGTCGAGCGTATGTACGCTCACTTCGCCGCCGAGCGCGGCTTGAACCATTGAGATTGGAACGCGGCAGAAGAGATCGGCGCCCTCCCGCTGAAAAAATGGATGCGGCCTCGTCGATACAAAAATGTAAAGGTCGCCGGATGGGCCGCCTTTTGCTCCTGCCTCGCCTTCTCCGCTCAGGCGAATGCGGGTGCCATCCTCGACGCCCGGCGGAATATTCACGGAAAGGCTGCGCTGCCTGGTAATACGGCCTGAGCCCCCGCAAGATTGGCATGGATCGTCAATGATCTCGCCGCCGCCGTGGCATTGGGGACAGGTTCGCTCGATCGCAAAAAATCCCTGCTGGGCGCGCACCCGCCCGTGTCCGCCGCACATGGGGCAATGCCTTGGTTTCGCGCCGGGCTTGGCGCCCGAGCCCGCACAGGCCTCGCAGGCAACCAGGGCCGGCAAGGTGATCGAGGCTGTCTTGCCGTGAAATGCCTCTTCGAGCGAAATCTCCAAATTGTAGCGGAGATCCGACCCGCGCGCGGGGCCCCGGCGTCCGCCGCCGCGCCGCCCGCCCATGACGTCACCAAAGAGATCGTCGAAAATATCGGCCATCGATGCGGCGAATCCATCCGCCCCGCCTCCGAAGCCGCCATGCTCGAAGGCGGCATGACCGTAGCGATCGTAGGCTGCCCGTTTCTGCGCGTCGGAGAGGATCTGATAGGCTTCGTTTAGCTCCTTGAACTGCCTCTCGGCTTCTGCATTGCCGGGGTTGCGGTCAGGATGACATTGCATCGCTGCCTTCCGGAACGCGGATTTCAATTCGGCGTCCGTACAGCTTTTGGAAACGCCCAGAATTTCGTAGTAATCCCGCCTAATCATCGTCCTTCGCGTTCCAACTCATTGGCCCGGACCCATTCCGGGACTATTCATCGTGCCAACAATCTTTCAAACAAAACCCATCATCCCGGCGCCAGCGGGATCACCGGCATTCAAACTGTCACGGAGAGAGTTCCCGTAAGCTTCCGCAACATACCCGTAAGCTTCCGCAACATAAATGAGGCGGGCTGCAAGGTCGAGGCGCAGGTTTGCCAAAAAACGAGAGATAGACGGTGGCAGGGTTGCCAATCTTTGGAGACCACTCCGGAAACTGAAAGCGGACCAAAGTTTTCGGATCATCAGGCAAACAACACGCAGAGACCCTGAGCGTCCGGCGGAACGATTACGGTTTCGCTTGTAACCTCTCTGACGCAGGCCGGCTCCCTCGGGAGCCCTAGGAGACGCCGCGGCACCGCCAATTGGCGATGCCGCCTTTCGCAGCTAATTGAAGCTCACGCCGATTTCGATTTGTCATCCGGGCCGACTTCCTTGAACTCGGCGTCGATGACATCGTCCTTTGCCTCAGCGTGTGTGCCCTCCGCGCCAGCTCCCGCACCTTGAGCCTTGTACATGGCTTCTCCGAGCTTCATGGACGCCTGCGTAAGATCATTCGTCCTCGCCCTGATCGTTTCAACGTCCTCTCCCTCAAGAGCCGACTTCAAGGCGCTAATTGCGGCCTCAATAGCACTCTTGTCGGATTGGGAGACCTTGGACCCAAATTCCTCGAGGGATTTCTGGGTCGTGTGGATCATCGCCTCGCCATGGTTCTTGGCATCGACAAGCTCGCGGCGTTTCTTATCCTCCGCCGCGTGCATTTCGGCATCCTTCACCATTTTATCGATATCGGCGTCGCTGAGCCCGCCAGAGGCCTGGATGCGGATCTGCTGTTCCTTATTGGTCGCCTTGTCTTTTGCAGAGACATTCACGATGCCATTGGCATCGATATCGAAAGTGACTTCGATCTGTGGAACGCCGCGCGGCGCGCTCGGAATTCCGACGAGATCGAACTGTCCGAGCAGCTTATTATCAGCGGCCATCTCGCGTTCACCCTGGAAGACGCGAATGGTGACAGCTGTCTGATTATCCTCGGCAGTCGAAAAGACCTGGCTCTTTTTGGTTGGAATGGTCGTATTGCGCTCGATCAGCCGGGTGAACACGCCGCCGAGGGTCTCGATCCCGAGCGAGAGCGGGGTCACGTCGAGCAGAAGAACGTCTTTCACGTCGCCTTGCAAGACGCCGGCCTGAACCGCCGCGCCGACTGCGACGACCTCATCCGGGTTGACGCCCTTGTGGGGCTCCTTGCCAAAGAAGCTGCGGACGATCTCCTGCACTTTCGGCATGCGGGTCATGCCGCCGACCAGCACGACCTCATTGATCTCGCCTGCGGTCAGTCCTGCATCTTTCAGAGCCTTGCGGCAGGGCTCGACCGTCTTTTGGATCAGATCGTCGACGAGGGCCTCGAACTTGGCTCTTGTGAGCTTCATCGTCAGATGTTTTGGTCCGGTCGCGTCGGCGGTGATATAGGGCAGATTGATTTCAGTTTGCGTCGCGGACGAAAGCTCGATTTTGGCCTTTTCCGCAGCCTCCTTCAGCCGTTGAAGAGCGAGCTTGTCCTTTTTCAGGTCAATGCCATTGTCTTTCTTGAACTCGGCCGTGAGATATTCAACGAGGCGCGTATCAAAATCCTCGCCACCAAGGAATGTATCGCCATTCGTCGATTTCACTTCAAACACGCCATCGCCGATCTCCAGGATGGAGACGTCGAACGTGCCGCCACCGAGGTCATAGACTGCGATTGTTCCAGAACCCCTTTTGTCGAGACCATAGGCAAGTGCCGCCGCAGTCGGCTCGTTGATGATGCGCAAAACCTCAAGGCCCGCGATCTTGCCCGCGTCTTTGGTTGCCTGCCTCTGGGCATCGTTAAAATAAGCCGGAACCGTGATGACAGCCTGGCTCACTTTCTGACCAAGATAAGCTTCGGCGGTTTCCTTCATTTTTTGCAAGACGAAGGCGGAAATCTGGGACGGGGAATATTGCTTTCCATCCGCTTCAACCCAAGCATCACCGTTGGGAGCACGAATAATCTTATAAGGGACGAGCCCCATGTCCTTTTTGGTCATCGGGTCGTCGAATGTGCGGCCGATAAGCCGCTTGATTGCGAAAAATGTCCGCTCGGGATTGGTCACGCCCTGACGTTTGGCCGGCTGGCCAACAAGGCGCTCTCCGTCGTCGGTGAATGCGACGATCGAAGGCGTCGTCCGCGCTCCCTCCGCGTTCTCGATGACCTTGGGCGTCGTACCCTCCATGACCGCCACGCAAGAATTGGTGGTGCCGAGGTCGATCCCGATTACTTTAGCCATGATTATTTCCTTTCGATCAGCAAGACCACCGGACCCCGAAGCGATCCGGTCAATGGGCGGACGGATTCCCGCCCGGTCCCCGATAAATTCAAAATTGGTATCGCCGCGCATGAACGCAAGATGCGCCGAATATAAGAAGACGTTTGAGGCGTGCAAGGCGAAGCTGGAAAGAGAGCATGAGCCAGGTCTTCTTCCTCAGCCCCTTTATGGACCTTGTAGAGCACCTCTCCCTTGGCCTCTCCCGGCCAAGCAGGAGACCGGTAAGTTTGCCTTGATTCGGAGGCCAGATCGCGCCAACCTCTAGCGGCGCACGTCCACCTCAGGCAGTTCTCAGAGGAAGATCACAAAAGGGGCAAGATCACAAATTGAGACATTCATTCCTGATTGCGCTTTTCCCAGCGCTTCTGGCCCAAGCACCGGCCTGCGCCCAACTCCTTCTTCCCGGGGCTCTCCAGGCATCGCCCCCGGCGGCGGGAACCATCGTGCACCCTCCCGCTGGGGCCTCGCCAGCAAAGCCAAAACCGGCGGAGTTGAAGCCGCCCCCTGACGAGACGATTCTCGGCCGCGAACTGTTGCTTAATGGATCAGCCGGTGCAATCGCTTTCCAGCGCGCGCCGGACAAGGGGATCGAGATTACCAGGCTCTCACTTGCCGGAGAGGGAATTTCGCATCCTGAGGAACAGTGCCGCGTCGATGTTGTCGCGGATGCTCCGATCCCGACAAAGTTTGCTGGCCGCCCCAACGGCGTCTCCCGCTATGAGGCGGAAGTCGAAGCCTGTCCTTTCTCCTTTGATGTGCTCGATGGCGCCATCATGGTCATGCGCGTCCCGCCGGCATGCGATTTCCCAGCAGCGGATTGCCGGACTGCTCCCGCAGGCTTCTGGGGCCCGCCGGGCAATAGTTTTAGTCCCGATCAGATGAAACGATTAGAACGTGAGCGAGGCCATGCGGAATCCTTGGTGCGGACCGAATTCCGCGCGCTTTTAAAGAGCGCCGGCAAGGATAAAGCCGCGATCAAAAAAATCGCCAGCGAGCAGGCTGGTTTTTCATCCGAGCGCGATGTGGCCTGCCGCAATTATGCGAACGAGGATGTGCATGGATTTTGTGCCCTGCGCATCACCCAAGCGCGCGCCTTTGCTCTTGGTGCAGAACTCGATGAAAGCACCAGGCAGCACGCGAAACCGGCGAAGATGGCACCGAAAAGGACAGCCTCAAAACAGAAGCCTGCGCCAAACCCTAATTTCGACTCCCAGCAGCCCTTGCAGCCAAGCGCTGGGTTTCAATAGATTTTAATCGGAAATATGCGAATCCGCGCCAGGAGGTATTACTGTAAACTTCCAGATATTGAGACCGGCCGAGCCAGTTAAGTTAACTTTTGGTTTTTCACTACCCGGTTCCAAGACTCTCCCTAAATAAGGCAGAAGCTTGGAATTGAGCCGCGCCCTCTAGGGTTCGCCCCCTCTAGGGTTAAGGAGAAAAAAGTGGGGATCATCTTCTTGCCCGCTCCCGGGTCTGCGCGCGTATTGGCGGCGGTCACGCTTGCTAGTGTGATGGCTGGCGCGCCAGTTGCCGCTCAAACGGGAGATGAGGCCAAGCCGCCTGCTTTCTCATCTTCTCCGGCCTCGCCTCCTCCCTCATCTTCTTCATCCGAAGAGACGGGGCACTTCGTGGCGACAGCGGCTCCGACCGCCTATTTCATCGCCACGGCGAGCCGCTTGGCGCTCGGCAACTCCCGCAACGGCAAGATCCGGAAATTGGCGGAGACCCTGGCAAGGGAGCAGTCCCAGGCTGCCAATTCCTTGGCGTCTTGGGTCAACGTTAACAGTGCCGTCGTCACGCTCCGCTCCCCCTTCACGGGAAAGATCGGGCCGGGAGCCCCAAAGCTCAGCGCGCCAAATTTGCTGCCGTCGCAGGTAAGCGATCTGCACCGTCTTTCACCGTTGCAAGGCAAAGAATTCGATACCGTCTTCGTTTCTGTCTTGATGGGCGCCCTGGTCCAGCTCCAGGCCCTCTATGGCGATTTTATCCGGAACGGCACCGATCCCGGCTTGCGTGCCATTGCCGAAAGGGAATCGCCGAAGGTGGACCAGGCAATTTTGGAACTCGGCAAGCTGTAATTCAGCCGTGCCTCAAACGCATGCCAGGCAAGCGGCCTCACGCCTCCTGGACAAAGAACTACCTTGCGGCATAGGCCTTCAAGGCATGGTCGGCCAAGGTCTTGCCAAGTGACCAAACCGCTCCCGGCACGCGATGGCTATCGGCGATAACCGCATCGAAAGCCTGTTCGATCCATTCGCAATCGGACTCCGTAATGATAAGCGCTGGAAGCAGCTTAATGGTCAGGCTTGAGTGCCCTGCGACCTGGACGAGGATTTTATGGTCCTTGAACAGCGGGATCGTGATGAGCTGGCAGAAAAGGCCTGCGTTGACGGTCTCCAGCAGGGACCAAGCGGCCTTAAGCTTCAGTGAGCGCGGCGGCCCAAATTCGATGCCGATCATGAGGCCCTTGCCGCGAACCTCCTGGATGAGTTCATAGCGGTTGGCCATTGCCTGGAAGGCGGCAAGAAGCCGTTCTCCAGTCTGGGCGGCCTTCTGAATGAGCCTTTCGGATTTGATGACTTCGAGCGTTGCAAGACCCGCCGCCATGGCCAGATCATTTTTGCCGAAGGTCGAGCCATGGACCACGGCGCGGTCCATCCGGTTGAAGGTTTTCTCGAAAATCGCCTTGCGGGTCAAAACCGCGCCAACCGGCACATGCCCTCCCGAAAGCGACTTGGCAATCAGGACCATATCCGGCTCGACACCCCAATGCTCGATGGCAAGAAAGCGCCCGGTGCGCCCCATTCCCGTCTGGATTTCATCGGCGATGAATAAGGTGCCGTGTTTGCGGCATAATGCCTGGGCGCCTCGCAAATAGAGGTCGTCCGGGATGTTTACTCCCTTGCCCTGGATCGGCTCGACGATAAAGGCCGCAATATCCCGCTCCGACAGCACTCTTTCCAGAGCGGCAAGATCGTTGAAAGGAACCGCCTTAAAGCCAGGCAGAAGGGGACCAAAGCCTTCCTTGAAAATCTCCTCGCCATTGGCCGAGAGGGCACCATAGGTAAGGCCATGAAAGGCATGCTCGCAATAAACGATGCCGGGACGCCGTGTTGCCCGCCGCGCAAATTTGATCGCGGCTTCCACCGCCTCTGTCCCAGAGTTCACGAAGAAGACTTTATCGAGAAAGGGAACAAAGCCAAGCAGCCGTTCCGCAAGAACACCCGCAAGAAGGGACACATCCATCTGCACGAGATTGGGAAGATCGCTCGCGAGGACTTCGCTCAGTGTTTCGCGCAGCTGCGGATGATTGCGGCCGATGCCGAAAACGCCAAAGCCGCTGAGAAGATCCAGATAGCGGCTGCCGGCGCTGTCAAAAAGATATTGCCCCTGACCCTTACGAAAACCAACGTCGAAGCCGAGAGTTTGCAGCACCCGGACCATCATTTCATTCAAATGCCGGGTGTGGAGTGCATAACGCTCCGGTTCACGCTCCGCCAGCAGGGTGCCAATCTCGAAGCCCTGACCGCTATGGTTAGGTTTCGCCTCGTTAGCCCGCGTGTTTTTCATTTCCAACCCCCGCCCGCACGAGCACCCAAATGCGCCTTGCGGCAAATTGCGGCTTATAGCATGCGCAGCCAATTCACACGTGCGGCTCTTTTATCTGGTATCTGGTATCTGGTATCTGGTTCAAGGCGTAGCGTAAGCAGAGCCATTCCCTGTTGAAAAGAAAATTAAAACAATATCCCGCAGATGAAATTCGGGAAGCAGTCAAAGAGCGTCTCGACGGCGAAATGAGTTTATCCCGTTTCCCTTCCGCACGGAAACCGCTCCGTTGCAGGTCTAAAACCGAATCAGCTGCAACGAAGCTCCTGCGGATTGACTACCATGAAGATCAAGTTAAGGCCAACACAAGTTGGCCGTCAGTCTTCTGCGGAGGAGAGGGGGGCGCGCGACTGCCTCCCATTTCCATTCAACTGCCATTAACTAAAATCTGCCTTGATCTTGCCCCATGCCGTTCAAATAGGGCGCCGGAACTGGCGGCCGGACGTTCCTGCGGCTTTACTTTGCTTTCATGTCACGCGCGCCAAAAATTCTCATTTTTGATTCCGGCCTTGGCGGCCTGACAGTGAGCGCAGAGGTGGCGCGCCTTCTGCCGGACGCCCTCTTGATCTATGCCGCCGACGACGCGGCTTTTCCCTATGGGGGCCTGCGGGAAGATGTTTTAATCGGGCGTGTCTTGTCGGTCGTGCACCGCCTGATCGTCCTCAGCGATCCGGATGCAATTGTCATTGCTTGCAATACGGCATCGACGCTGGCGCTGCCGCATCTGCGTGCCCGGTTTCCCAAAATCCCCTTCATCGGGACCGTGCCCGCGATCAAGCCCGCAGCCGCCCAATCAAAGTCGGGCCTGATTTCGGTCCTGGCAACGCCCGGCACTGTCGCGCGCGATTACACCCGGGAGCTGGTCCGGACTTATGCTGCCCATTGTGCCGTGACGCTTGCTGGCTCAAGCAGGCTTGCGCCGCTTGCCGAAGCCTTCATGCAAGGGAAAACAATCTCCGATACATCGATTGCTCAAGAAATCGCGCCTGCCTTCGTGACAGCCGCTGACCGCCGCACCGACTGCATCGTGCTCGCCTGCACGCATTACCCTTTGCTATTGCAGCATTTCGAGCGGCTGGCGCCGTGGCCCGTTGCCTGGATCGATCCGGCTCCTGCCATCGCCCGCAGGACAAGCCACGTTCTTCGTGAACAGCTTGGGTTTCCCGCAGACAATCCCCCGGCGG
>Ga0209062_1002267_pt1 | contig 26797 bp, 24 predicted proteins | sample Coa_R2_2_FD_187158 | JGI IMG/M metagenome (GOLD analysis project Ga0209062, IMG submission 187158) | Surface soil microbial communities from Centralia Pennsylvania, which are recovering from an underground coalmine fire - Coalmine... | ecosystem: Environmental > Terrestrial > Soil > Unclassified... | reverse complement strand
GGTTTTGTGGCCGTTATCGGCGGCCCATGCTGACCAACCGTTCCAGCGCTTTCTGCCGCTGTTCGTCGATCTCGATGGATGGCAGGGCAAGAAGCCGGACGGCATGTCCGCGGCCATGTCCAATATCAGCATGACCACTGCGCAGCGGGAGTATCAGCGCGGCCCGGCGCAGGTCCGTGCGAGCGTCATGATGGGGCAGGCCGCCGCCGGCGCGCTGGCGCCGATTCAGTCCGGAATGAATCTGCAGACGGCCGATAGTCACATGATCACATCGACCATGCATGGCATGTCGGTGCTCAAGACCTACAACACGCCACAGAAGACCGGCGCGCTCGTGGTCGCGCTCGGCAAGGAAGCGGTTTTCAGCTTCAGCTATAACGGTATCGGCGAGGACGAGGCGTTGGCGCTCGCAGGGAAGTTCGACTGGAAGGCGATCCAGGCCGCGGCCGAGGGAAAGTAGGCTCGCGGGCGGCGCTGGGGAGCCTTGCGCAAAGGGCTTGCAACATCCGCTGTGATCGGCAATCTCGGCGGATGATCCCACCGCTCTCGCCCCGCTCGAAACGACGTCTGAGGCTGCATTCCGCGCGCCTGCAGCGGCGCGCCATCTTCCTGCTCGGCGGCGTCGTGGTCGGCGGCGCCGCCGTGGCGCTCGCACTGCTCGCCGATCAGGCACAGCTTGCGTTCTCTTTCCTGTTGTCGAAATCGCGCTATGCGGCGCTCATCATCACGCCGGTCGGCTTTGCGGCGGCGGTATTCCTGACCAACCGCTATTTCCCGAACAGCCAGGGCAGCGGCATCCCGCAGGCGATTGCGGCGCGGCACCTGACCGATCAGGTGGCGCGCAAGAGCCTGGTCTCGCTTCGCATCGCAATCGGCAAGATCATCCTCACGCTGTTCGGCCTGTTATGCGGCGCCTCCGTCGGGCGGGAAGGGCCCACCGTGCAGGTCGGCGCCTCCATCATGTTCGCGCTCGGCCGGTTCTCGCCGCGACGCCAGCCCGGGCTCATCCTGGCCGGCGCCGCAGCCGGCGTTGCGGCTGCCTTCAATACGCCACTCGCCGGCATCGTGTTCGGCATCGAGGAGATGAGCCGCGCCTTCGAGACCCGCACCTCGAGCCTGATCATTGCCGCCGTGATCGCGGCGGGCCTCACCTCGATCGCGCTGATGGGCAACTACACCTATTTCGGCTCGAGCGCGGCTGCGCTGCGCAACGGCATCGACTGGCTTGCGATTCCCGTCTGCGGCGTCGCCGGTGGCCTCGCCGGCGGCCTGTTCAGCCGCATCCTCATCACCATGGCGCGTGGCCTGCCGAACGGGGTTGGGCGCGCGATCAAGCGTTATTCGCTGGTGTTTGCGTTGGTCTGCGGGCTGGCGGTCGCGATCTGTGGCCTGATCTCCGGCGACACCATCTACGGCACGGGCTATGCGCAGGTGAAGGCGGCGCTGGAGAGCGGTTCGCCATTGCCCGCGGATTTTGGTCTGCTGAAATTCCTGGCGACGACCTTCGCCGCGATCAGCGGCATTCCCGGCGGCATCTTCGCGCCATCGCTCGCCATCGGCGCCGGCATCGGCAGCAATGTCGCGACGCTGTTTCATGGCGCGCCGATCGCCGCGATCATGCTGCTCGGCATGGTCTCCTATTTCGCCGGCGTGGTGCAGGCGCCGATCACGGCCTTCGTAATTGTCACCGAGATGACCGACAACCACGCCATGGTGGTGCCGGTGATGGCCGCGGCTCTGATCGCGCATGCGACGTCGAAGCTGGTCTGCGAGGAGGGCGTCTACCACGCGCTGGCCAAGGGCTTTGTCGAGCGGGCCGAGGCCCCCCGCGACAAGACTTAGCGAAGACGTAGGGTGGGCAAAGCGAAGCGTGCCCACCATCAAGCGCTCGGTTTCGTTCTGAAAGGGTGGGCACGCTTCGCTTTGCCCACCCTACAGGTCCTTCGACCTACCACCCCTCCAGCACGATCTTGCCGCGCGACTTACCGCTCTCCAAGAGCGCATGGGCGCGCTTCAAATTGGCGGCGTTGATGGTGCCGAAGCTCTGGTCGAGCGTGGTGCGCAGGACGCCCTTGTCGATGAGATCGGCGACGTCGTTGAGCAGGTAATGCTGCGCGATCATGTCCGGCGTCTGGAACGAGGAGCGGGTGAACATCGATTCCCAATGCACCGAGATCGCCTTGCCCTTGAACACGCCAACGGTGAACTCGGCGGGATCGTCGATCAGGCCGAACTTTCCTTGAGGGGCCATGAATTCGGCGATGGCCTTGTAGTGCTGGTCGGTGAAGGTGAGGCTTGCCACCAGCGCAACCGGCGGCAGCTTCAGTTTCTCGATCTGCTCCTTCATCGGCCTGGCATGATCGATCACCGCATGCGCGCCGAGCTCGAGGCACCATTTTTGCGATTCCGGCCGCGTTGCGGTCGCGATCACCGTGAGGCCGGTCAGCCGGCGCGCAAGCTGGATCAGGATCGAGCCGACGCCGCCGGCGCCGCCCGTGATCAGCAGCGTGCGCGCGTCCAGGCTCTTGCCGGGCACGGCGCCCAGCCGGTCGAACAGCAGCTCCCAGGCCGTGATCGATGTCAGGGGCAGGGCGGCGGCCTGCGCAAAGGACAGGCTGATCGGCTTCCTGCCGACGATCCGCTCATCGACCAGATGGAACTCGGAATTGGTACCCTGGCGCTGGATCGAGCCGGCGTAGAAGACCTCGTCGCCCGGCTTGAACAGGGTCACCTCGGGGCCGACCGCGTCCACAATTCCGGCCGCGTCGTAGCCCAGAATCTTCACCTGGCCCTCCGGCGGCTCGGCGCGCTTGCGCACCTTGTAGTCGACCGGGTTGGCCGAGATCGCCTTCACCGCGACGCGGATGTCGCGGCCGGTGGGCGCGGGCTTTTCGGCCTCGAAATCGATCAGGGCGTCTGCGGCGTCAATGGGGAGGGATTTCCTGTATCCGACGGCCTTCATCGCGGGTCTCCTTTAAAGCTGACAGCTGACGCCTAACTGTCCTGATGGAACCGACTTGGCAAGTACTGTAAATTCGGGGATATAGTCCCCGTTCGGATACTATTGGACGATCCCCATGAAACGACGGAATTTTTCCCATCGGCCCGGCTGCGCGGTCGAGGCGACGCTCGACCTGATCGACGGCAAGTGGAAGGGCGTCATCCTGTTCCACCTGCAACAGGGCACCCAGCGCTTTGGCGAATTGCGCCGGCGGATGCCCGGCATTACCCAGCGGATGCTCACCAAGCAGCTGCGGGCACTGGAGGACGACCGGCTGATCATCCGCAAGGTCTATGCCGAGGTGCCGCCGCGGGTCGAGTATTGCCTCTCCGAGATCGGCGAGAGCTTGCGCCCCGTGATCGATACACTAAAGGCGTGGGGCGAACGGCATCAGGAGCGGCTATCCTGCGCGCCGGCGCCGGATGCCGTCGCCGAAGAGCACGCGGCTTGAACCCCGTCCTTCCCATGACCGATTGCCTCGCTATATCAGGCCCTACGAATTCCAGGATTTTCCGTATGACACTCATCCGTCTCGCCGCCGCGCTTCTGGTCTCGGCGCTGCTCGCCACGCCGTCGCTTGCGCAGGACCGCCGCGTGCCGGCCTCGGCCGCCGAACTCAGGCTGTCCTACGCGCCGATCGTGCAGCGCGTGCAGCCGGCGGTGGTGAACGTCTATGCGGCCAAGATGGTGCAGAACCACAACCCGTTCCTGGACGATCCGATCTTCCGCCGCTTCTTCGGCGTTCCCGGCGGACAGCAGGAGCAGATGCAGCGTTCGCTCGGCTCGGGCGTGATGGTCGATCCGTCCGGCCTCGTCGTCACCAACGTCCATGTCATCGATGGCGCCGACCAGGTGAAGGTCTCGCTGTCGGACAAGCGCGAATTCGAGGCGGAGATCGTGCTGAAGGATTCGCGCTCCGATCTCGCGGTGCTGCGGCTGAAGGACGCCCACGAGAAATTCCCGACGCTCGACTTCGCCAATTCGGATGAATTGATGGTCGGCGACGTCGTGCTGGCGATCGGCAATCCCTTCGGCGTGGGCCAGACCGTGACCCACGGCATCATCTCGGCGCTCGCGCGCACCCAGGTCGGCATCACCGACTATCAGTTCTTCATCCAGACCGATGCAGCGATCAATCCGGGCAATTCCGGCGGCGCGCTGGTCGACATGACCGGCAAGCTCGCCGGCATCAACACCGCGATCTACTCGCGCTCGGGCGGCTCGCAGGGCATCGGCTTTGCGATCCCGGCCAACATGGTGCGCATCGTCGTCGCCTCCGCCAAGAGCGGTTTCAAGTCGGTGAAGCGGCCGTGGCTGGGGGCGAAGCTGCAGAGCGTGACTCCCGACATCGCCGACAGCCTCGGGCTGAAGACGCCGACCGGCGCGCTGGTCGCGAGCGTCGTGCCGGGCAGTCCGGCGGCGCGCGCGGGCCTCAAGGCCTCCGACCTCATCACCGCCGTCGACGGCCAGACGATCGACGATCCCAACGCCTTCGACTATCGCTTTGCGACCCACCCGCTGGGCGGCACGTCGCAGATCGACGTCATCCGCGGCGGCAGGTCGCTGAAGGTTTCGGTTGCGTTGGAGACCGCGCCCGACCGCGACCGCGACGAGATCACGCTCGCCGGCCGCTCGCCGTTCCAGGGCGCAACCGTTGCGAACATCTCGCCGGCGGTCGCCGACGAACTGCATCTCGATGCCGATACCGAGGGCGTGGTCGTGACCGAACTTCCCGACGATTCCACGGCCGCCAATGTCGGCTTCCAGAAAGGCGACATCATCCTGGCCGTGAACAACAAGAAGATCTCCAGGACCGGCGACCTCGACAAGGTGTCGCGCGAGCAGGCGCGGCTGTGGCGCATCACGCTGCTCAGGGGCGGCCAGCAGATCAACGTCACGCTGGGCGGATGAGCCCGAAACGACCACGCGGTAGCGAGGGCAGCGCATCGCTGTTTGCGGCTGCGGGCCTCGAGCGGGACGCGCCGCATCCGCTGCCAGACCGCCTGCGTCCGCGCCAATTGTCCGACGTCGTCGGCCAGGACCATATTCTCGGCCCAGACGGCGCGCTGACGCGGATGCTGGCGACGCGCACGCTGGGCTCGCTGATCTTCTGGGGGCCCCCGGGCACCGGCAAGACCACCGTGGCGCGGCTCCTGGCCGATGCCACCGAGCTGCATTTCGAGCAGATCTCGGCGGTGTTCTCCGGCGTCGCCGACCTGAAGAAGGCGTTCGACGCGGCGCGCGCCCGTCGCGAGATGGGCAAGGGCACGCTGCTCTTTGTCGACGAGGTGCATAGGTTCAACCGCGCGCAGCAGGATTCCTTCCTGCCGGTGATGGAGGACGGCACCGTTGTGCTGGTCGGCGCCACCACCGAAAACCCGTCCTTCGAGCTCAACGCGGCGCTGCTGTCGCGCGCCCGGGTGCTGGTGTTTCACTCGCTCGATGCGGCCGCCATCGAAAAGCTGTTCCGCCATGCCGAAGAGGTTGAAGGCAAGACGCTGCCGCTGGACGCGGAGGCGCGCGCGGTGCTGGTGCGCATGGCCGATGGCGACGGCCGCGCCTCGCTGACGCTAGCCGAAGAGGTCTGGCGCGCGGCGCGTCCCGGCGAGATTTTCAACGCGGTGCAGCTGCAGGACATCCTGCAGCGCCGTGCGCCAATCTACGACAAGTCCGCCGACGGCCACTACAACCTGATCTCGGCCCTGCACAAGGCGGTGCGCGGCTCCGATCCCGATGCCGCGCTGTATTACTTCGCGCGCATGCTGGATGCCGGCGAGGATCCGCTGTTCCTGGCGCGGCGGGTGGTGCGCATGGCGGTCGAGGACATTGGTCTTGCCGATCCGCAGGCGCTGGTCATCGCCAATGCCGCCAAGGATGCCTATGACTTCCTTGGCTCTCCCGAAGGCGAGCTCGCGATTGCGCAGGCCGTGATCTATGTCGCCACCGCCCCGAAATCCAACGCCGCCTACACGGCCTTTGGCGCGGCGAAGCGCGTCGCCAAGGAAGCGGGCTCGCTGCTGCCGCCCAAGCACATCCTCAACGCGCCCACGGGCTTGATGAAGGACGAAGGCTACGGCTCCGGCTATGAATACGACCACGATGCGCCGGATGCGTTTTCCGGCCAGGACTATTTCCCCGAGAGCCTGGGCCGCCAGACCTTCTACGATCCGCCCGAGCGCGGCTTCGAGCGCGAGATCAGGAAGCGGCTGGATTACTGGGCCAAGCTCAGGCGGGAGCGGGCGGGAAAGGTATGATCCGGAGCCGACGGCGGCGTCGAGCCGCGACGCTGTGGCGCTTTTCGGAAGCATCATGCTCTATTTCTATCAAAGAGCTGGCTTGTGATTGAACAAGCGTTCAGGTTGCAATAGTCTCGTCGTCTCTGCGAAGGGGAGGCGGGCATGGCGGCTGACAATCTCATCAGGTTTTCCCCGATGATTGGCGGAACGATCCTCATGGTCGTTTGCCTGATTGCGCTGCTGCGGAATCCTGCGGCCTTGAACACGTTCGCCGGCCTGTTGTTTTTCGGCGCATTGCTTTTCGTCATCCCGGTGCTCTCGATCTTCGATCTCAAGATACCGGGCGGCGTGGAATTCTCCGGTCAGGCCGCAACCACCGGCCTGGTGACCGAGCAGGCCGCCGGCATCAATGCGCGGCTCGAGGACATCAAGGCGGGCATCGCCGACATCGAGAAGCGGATGGCGCCGGCTGCGGGAGCTACCGCCGCCGCCGCGCCGGTGCCATCAGTCGAATATGGTGCGAACCGCAACTCCACGGTCCTCGTCGTCTATTCCGCCGATCCCAAGACCAAGAGCCTCGCCAGGCAGCTGGAAAACGATCTCCTGAAAAAGGGCTATCAGGCGACGTCGGTGTTCTCCGACTATTCCGAGCTTGGCGAGGCCCAGAAGGGCAAGCCGGGATCGGTCCGCTTTGTCTTCACCGATGCGACGGCTCCGGTTGCCGCGTCCGTCAAACAGATTTTGAAGCCCGATATCGCGAGCCTGTCGGCGCTGCCCGACGACGTCAAGACGCAGATGTCGGCGGATCTGCAGATCCTGCTGTTCTAGTCTAGCGTTCCTGGACGCTTGAAAGCCGATTAGCCGCGATTTCACCGTGACGATTCGCCGCTTTTGGGCTAGTCACTCAAGGATGAGCCGCCGCATCAAGAGAACCCAGCCGAGATCAGACCGTCGGGACGACCGTCCTGTGCAGGGGCGCGACAAGCGCCCGTTGCGGCAGGCTGAGCGGACGCAGACGGAGCGGCCGAAGGTGCACCGGTCGGGCGGAAAGCCGCCGCGGTTCTCCGAGCGGCGCCACGAGCCGTCCGCGGACATCCGCAATGAGAAGCGCAGCGCCCTTGCAGCAGAGCCGCAAAAGCCCGCCGTCGAGCCGGCGCCGCTGCCGACCAAGGTGCAAACCGTCGTCGTCACGGCCGACGAGAACAACATGCGCGTCGACCGCTTTCTCGAGGCGCGGTTTCCGGGGCTGTCGTTTTCCCACATCCAGCGCATCGTTCGCAAAGGCGAGCTGCGGGTGAACGGCAAGCGGGCCGATTCCAAGGACCGGCTGGAGGAGGGGCAGAGCGTGCGCATTCCGCCGCTCCGGCTGGATGCGCCGAAGCTTGCCGCCTCGCTGTCGGAGACCGAGCGCAAGACGCTCGAGCAGCTCAAGGCGATGACGCTGTTCGAGGATGACGACGTGCTCGTCCTCAACAAGCCGGCCGGCCTCGCCGTGCAGGGCGGCTCAGGCACCGTGCGGCATATCGACCAGATGCTGGAGGCGCTGCGCGACGCCAAGGGACAGAAGCCGCGCCTGGTGCATCGGATCGACAAGGAGACGGCGGGCTGCCTGCTGGTCGCCAAGACGCGTTTTGCCGCCACCGCATTGACCGGCTCGTTCCGCCACCGCTCCGCGCGCAAGATCTACTGGGCGCTGGTTGCCGGCGTGCCGAAGCCGAAGCAGGGCCGCATCTCGACCTATCTCGCCAAGGACGAGAGCGAGGAGGACAGCATCATGCGCATCGCCGCCCATGGCGATGAGGGCGCGAGCCACGCGGTGACCTATTATGCGGTGGTGGAGACCGCAGGCAGCAAGCTCGCCTGGGTCTCGCTCAAGCCCGTCACCGGCCGCACCCATCAGCTGCGCGCGCATATGGCCCATATCGATCACCCCATCGTCGGCGACCCCAAATATTTCAACCGCGAGAACTGGGAATTTCCCGGCGGCCTGCAGAACCGGCTGCACCTGCTCGCGCGCCGGATCGTGATCCCGCATCCGCGCGGCGGCGTGATCGACGTCTCGGCGCCGTTGCCGCCGCACATGCAACAATCCTGGAATTTGCTGGGGTTCGACGCGAGCCGGTTCGATCCGATCGAGAACGCCCCCGAGGAATGACGGATCGCGCTCTCACGCGTCCTTGTCGGGACTTTGCCCTGCGCCCTTGCTAGAGGGTGTCCCGCCGCTTCAGGGGCCGCCGCTCGCGCGGACGCATCTGGACCCCAGCGGTTGTAGGGAAATCAACAAGTCTAGAATGGAAATGACGATGACGCGCATACCTTTGCTCGCGGCTGTGCTTTGTGTTGTCCTGGGCGGCCTGCCGGGCCTGAGCATCCAACCCGCCTTTTCGGCCAGCGTGAAGATCACGCCGCTCGGCAGTCATGACGGGGAGTTCTGTGCAGCCGACCGTGCGATGATCTTCGAGGATCCCGACGGAACGCGCATCCTCTACGACGCGGGACGCACGGTGCGCGGCGCCGACGACCCGCGGCTGGGCAAGATCGACGGCGTCCTGCTCAGTCATGCCCATGTCGACCATCTCGGCGAGGCGCATGCATCGGCCGCCAATGCCGGCGAATGCGGTACGCCGAAATTTGACGTGACCGACGCGCCGAGCTCGAACACCGAGAAGATCGTCGTCGCCAAGAAGGCGAAATTCTTCGTCGGCGGCGAGATGAACAGCTGGTTCGCGTCGAGAATTCCCGCGGCCGGCGGCGACAAGGCGCAGGTGGTCACGCTCCGCTTCGGCGCCATGAGCAAGCTCGGCGGGGTGTCGATCTGGAGCGTGCCGGCGGCGCACAGCAACGGCGTCAGCCCGATGTTTCTGAGCGGCGATCTCGCCAAGCAGCTGCAGGCCAACGGCCTCACGGCCGATGTCGGGCCGGCGGGCGGCTACGTGCTGCGCTTCTCCAACGGGCTCGCGGTCTATCTCTCGGGCGACACCGGCGTGATCGCCGATCAGGAGCTCGTCATACAGCGTGAATTTCACGCCAAGCTCGCCGTCTTGAACATCGGCGACGTCTTCACCACCGGCCCGACCGAGGCGGCCTATGTGATCAACGAGCTGGTCAAGCCGACCTCCGTGATCGCTTCGCACGCCAATGAAGCGGCGACCAAGGACGGCAAGCTGCTGCCCAACACAAAGACGGCGGCCTTCAAGGCTGCGGTCCACGTGCCGAGCTACGTGCCGCTCAGCGGCAAGACCATGGAGTTCGACGTCAACGGCAAGTGCACCGGCGGCTGTTGAGCAATTCACGACCGCAGGCAGACCGCGCCTCCGATCGATGACTGAATCGGCGACGTCGCGCCCAGCTGCGGCGTCGCCGACCTTGGTCCCTGGGCGGAAAAACCGATATAGTGACGCAATGACCCTCAGTTGAGGAGCCGACATGTCCGCCGGCCTTGTGCAGACCTATCGCGCTTTCGCCTACAACAATGCCTGGGCCAACCATCGACTGCTCGGCGCATGCGCAAATCTGAGCCAGGCGGAATTTGAAGCCCCGCGAACAGGCTTCTTTCCCAGCCTGCAGCTGACCCTGAACCACATCCATGTCATCGATCTTTTCTACATCGATGCGCTCGAGGGCGGCTGGCTCGGGCCATGGGCCTGGGAGAACAGGGTGCCTTTTCCGTCCGCGGCGGAATTGCAACGCGCTCAGGCCAAGCTCGACCAGCGGCTGATCGCTCATTGCGATGCACTGACGTCGGACCGGCTCGATGGCACCGTACGGGTCAATCGTGACACGTCCGTGCAGACCGAACGACGCGATCGCCTTCTCATGCATCTCTTCCAGCACCAGATCCACCATCGCGGGCAGGCGCACGCCATGCTGTCGGCGACGTCGGTCGAGCCGCCGCAGCTCGACGAATTTTTCGCCGTTGCGGAGGCGCCGCTGAGGTCGGCCGAGTTTGCCGCGCTTGGCTGGAGCGAACGGACGGTGTGGGGGGACGACCAGCGCGCGGGCTCGTAACGCTCCTTCTCGGTCTTTTCAGGGTACCACGCTGGCTGTTCGCTCCGGCTATGCCCTATACTCGGCAACGATCGCGCAGCATCAATGGAACCGGACGCCAAACAAGTCCGGCGAATTCTCGGAGGGAGCCGCCAGCATGCTCAAATCGATTGATCCACTTCTCAATGCGGACGTGCTCTACGCACTTCGCTCAATGGGCCATGGCGACGACCTCGTGCTTTGCGACACCAACTTCCCGGCGGATTCGGTCGCGCGCCAGACCGTGTTGGGGCGGCTGCTTCGCATTGACAACGTTGCGGCCTCTCGCGCGGCGCGCGCGATCCTGTCGGTGCTGCCGCTGGATTCCTTTGTCGACAAGCCTGCGCTTCGAATGGAGATCGTCGGCCAGCCGGATGAGGTTCCTCCCGTCCAGGCCGAGGTGCAGAAGGAGATCGATGCAGCGGAGGGGCGATCTTTTCCAATGGGATCGATCGAGCGCTTTGCTTTTTACGATCTGGCGAAGAAGGCCTATTGCGTCATCCAGACCGGCGAGCGCCGCTTCTACGGCTGTTTTGTGTTCAAGAAGGGCGTCATCGCGCCTGATGCGCGTTGAGGGGCGGGCTCGATCGACCAAGTGTCGTCTCGCGCTGCGGCAAGAGAGAGCGTCGCAGGTCTTCGCAAGCAAGGCGTGCCGGGCCGCCGTCGTTGACTTCAATCGAGGCTGTTGCATACTGAAAACGGCCTCTGTCATCTCCAGCCCGCATCACGCAAACGGAAGCGGCGCACCGCGACCGCGAGCGGCATGTCCTTGGTACGGTGCTCACTCGACGCAAAAATACGACATACCAAAAAAGCATGGGAGGTTTCGTGGTGACACAGCAGGATCGACGTCCACCAGCAGGACCTGACCGGCGCACCGTGCTCAAGGGCGCGGTGGGCGCTGCCGCCTTGGGTTCCACCGCAGGCCTTGGCGCATGGCCCGCGCTGGCGCAAGAAAAGGCGCAAGACAATCTGCGCGCCCAGATCTCGCAAATTCCAGGTGTCGGCAAGGGCGCGCCCACCGACGACGATTGGCAGAAGGTCGGCGAGCTCTGTCTCGGCCCGACCAAAGCGAACGTCCAGGCCGGCGAGTTCAAGGGCGTCGAGCTGTCCTTCATGGGGCTCAACAACCAGAATCTGCATAACCTGTTGTTCCGCGGCTTTCTCAAGCCCTGGGAGGCCTATACGGGCGCTAAGATCTCCTGGATCGACCTTGCGCAGGCCGACTACAATCCGCGTCTGCAGCAGGCGATTGCGACCGGCACCGTCGACTTCGACATTCTCGAGATGGGTGCGCCGTTCGAAGGCGACGTCTGCGGCAAGGGTCTTGCGTCGGAGATGCCCGACTGGGTCAAGACGCAGATCGATATCGACGACTATGTCGATTACCTGAAACCGCCGGTCGGCACCTGGAACGGCAAGACCTACCGCATCACCATTGACGGCGACTGCCACAATTTCAACTACCGCACCGACATCTTCTCCGACGCGAGCCTTGCCAAGGCGTGGAAGGACGCCGGCAATCAGGGCGAATGGGGCGTGCCGAAGACCTGGCAGCAGGTGCAGGCGGTGACGAAGTTCCTGAAAGGTCGGAAATTCAAGGGCCAGAACGTTTACGGCTACCTCGATGCGCCCAAGCCGTGGGGCGGCTTCGGCTTCTATTTCCTCGGCAGCCGCGCCACCGCCTATGCGAAACATCCCGACGACAAGGCCTGGCTGTTCGACATCGACACCATGAAGCCGCGCATCAACAATCCGGCCTGGGTGCGTGCGATCCAGGACGTCATCGATGCGCTGCCGTCCGAGCCGGCCGACCAGCTCAACGCCGACCCGAACACCACCGGATTCCAGCAATTTTTGGCCGGCATCGGTTCGATGATCCCGTGGTGGGGCGACATCGGCCAGGTGGCGAAGGCGAGCGATACGTCCGTGATCGGCGACGTCGTCGGCTTCGACATCCTGCCCGGATCGGACGACGTCTATAATTCCAAGACCGGAAAATGGGACAGGCTCGCGAGCGGGCCGAACCACGCGCCGAACTGCGCCTATCTCGGCTGGGGCATCTATGTCATGGCGCGGGTCAATGGCGACGAGAAGAAACACAAGGCGGCCTGGAGCGCGGCCGCGCATCTCGGCGGCAAGGACCTGTCGCTGTGGACGGTGATGTATCCGTCCGGCTTCCAGGTGCATCGCGCCAGCCATTTCAAGATCGATGAATGGGTGGCGGCCGGCTATGACAGGACGTACATCACCTCCTATCTGAACTCGCAGCTCGGCTCCTACAATCATCCGAACCGGGCGGTCGAGCCGCGCATTCCCGGCATCTTCCAGTATTACAGCATCGCCGAGGATGAGCTCGCCAAGATCTTCGCCGGCAAGTCCGACGCACAGACCGGTGCCAACAACATCGCCGCCGCCTGGGAAAAACTCACCGACCAGCTCGGCCGCGACAAGCAGATTGCGCTTTATAAGGCGTCTCTCGGCGTCTAGCCTTCCAGGCCGGGCAGTGCCGGCGGATCATCGAACTCGTGGCTGGCGCCGTCCGCGACGCCGGCCGAGGCTATCGCCGGCCGGCCTCTTCGGCAGTCAGTCAGGATCGGTCAGTCAACTTGATGCAGAAATCGATAGCCGTCGCGGATGGCGGACAGGCGAGGCCAGCACCGCGGCCCAACCTTGCCGGACGGAAGATCGCAGGACGTGCGCTCATAGCCATCGCTTCGCTGGGCGGCCTGGTCGTCCTCCTCGTTCAGATCCTGCACACGACCGGAACGATCCGGGCCGGTTTCGCCAACTGGCGCCCGATCCTCTACGCTTATCTCGTCTGGTCGATCGCGCTCGGCATCGGCCAGGTCATGATCCACGGCGAACGCGGGCAGCGCGCGTTGTTTCTGCTGCCGGCCGTGCTGTTCACCGTCGCGGTCGTGATCTTCCCGACGCTGTTCGGGTTCTACATCGCCGCGCTCGACTGGAACCTGTCCTCGCTCGAGGGGCCGCATTTCAACGGCCTCGACAATCTCGTCGCGCTGTTCAATGACGCCTACTACTGGAACGCGCTCGGCAATATGGTGTTCTACACGCTGGCCGTGCTTGCCGAATATGCGATCGCCTTCGCCCTGGCCCTGCTGCTCAACGCCGACATCCGCGGCCGCAAATTCTTTCGGGTCGTGTTCCTGCTGCCGCTGATGCTGAGCCCGGTCGCGGTGAGCTGGATGATCGGCAAATCGCTGATGGAATATCGCTTCGGGCCGGCCGCGACGCTGGCGCGCGCGCTCGGCTGGGACAATCCGGCGTTCTTCGCCCATCCCTGGATCGCGCGCATCTCGATCGATGCGATGGACGCCTGGGTGTCGATCCCCTTCATCATGATCATCCTGCTCGCGGGGCTGCAGGCGATGCCCAAGGAGGTGCTCGAGGCCGCCAAGGTCGATGGCGCCAATGGCTGGCAGTCGTTCTGGCACGTCACCTTTCCGATCATGCTGCCGGTGAGCGTCACCGTGCTGATCATCCGCATCATCTTCAAGCTGAAGCTCGCGGATATCGTGATCAACGTGACCGCGGGCGGCCCGGGCGGCGCCACCGACACGGTGTCGAGCTTCATCTACCGCGTCTATCGCGATCGCTCGAATGTCGGCTACGGTACGGGACTTGCGATCTTCTATCTGCTCCTGATCGTCGTGCTCCTGAGCGTGCTGTTGCGCCTGACCAGCCGCTGGATGCAGAAGGTCGCATGATGTCCACGCTGACCCCGGCATCGGCAACCGCGCGCAGGACCAGGAGCGGTCTGCCTGCAAAGCGCATCGCGGGGCGCGTGCTGATCTACGCGGCGCTGCTGGCCTGGGCCTTCATCTGCCTGTTTCCGATCTATTGGACGGTCTCGACCTCGTTCAAATCGGCGGTCGACGTCACGCAAGGACATCTGATCCCCTGGCTCGACTTTCAGCCCGATTGGAAGGGCTGGCGCTCGATCGGCCTGTCGCCGGACACCATCCTGCGCACCTCCAACCCGCGCGACGAGTTCTTGAGCCGGTTCGAGAACAGCGTCATCACGTCGGTCGGCGCATCGCTGCTGGCGCTGGTGCTGGGTTCGCTCGCGGCCTACGGTCTGAGCCGCTTCCGCTACAAATTCGCCTGGATGCGCAACGACGACATGCTGTTCTTCTTTATGTCGCAACTGATCCTGCCGCCGGTGGTGCTGGCGTTGCCGTTCCTGGTGCTCTACAAGGCGCTGGCACTGCTCGACACGCGGTTCGGCCTGATCCTGCTCTACACCTTGACGGTGCTGCCGATCGTCATCTGGATCATGCGCGACCAGTTCAATTCGATTCCGATCGAGCTCGACGAAGCCGCCTTCGTGGACGGGCTTTCGGTTTGGGGCGCGTTCCTGCGCATCATCCTGCCGCTTGCGGTGCCCGGAATGGCCGCGGCCTTCATTCTCTCGCTTGTGCTGTGCTGGAACGAATATTTCTTTGCCGCGCTCTTGACCAGCACGGACGCCAAGACGCTGCCGGTGATGGTCGCAAGCCAGACCGGCTCGCAAGGCATCAACTGGTGGTCGATGGCCGCGCTCTCCAGCGCCGCGATCGCGCCGCTCGTGCTGGTCGGAATTTTCCTCGAGCGCTATATCGTCAGCGGCCTGACGACTGGCGCGGGGAAATAGGTGAGGCGGTCGCGCACTCTACCCGCGTGCACCGTCATTCCGGGGCGATGCGAAGGGCGAACTACGGTGCGCAATTGCGCACCTGAGAATCTCGAGATTCCGGGTTCGCCCTTCGCATCGCCCCGGAATGACGGTGCGAGAAGGTGCAGGCTCACCCCACGCGTCGGCCGCGGTTTGCGAGATAGACGCGCGCGGCGTTGCCGCCGAAGACGGCGGCCTTCTCGTCGGCAGTCAGGCCGGCGAGCAGGCTTTCCACTGCAGCGAACCACTTTTCGTAGCCGCCGGCGAGATTGACCACGGGCCAGTCGCTTCCCCACAGCAGCCGCTGCGGCCCGAAGCAGGCGAGGGCGTGGTCGACGGCCTCGCGCAGATCCGCAACCTGCCAGTCCTTCGCAGCCTCCGTCGCCAGGCCCGACAGCTTGCAGGCCAGGTTGGGCTGCGCAGCCAGCAGCGCGATGTCGGCTCGCCAATCCGCGATGTCGCCGCTGGCGAGATTTGGCTTGCCGAAATGGTCCAGCACGAACGGCAGCTCCGGATGGCGGCGGACGACTTGCAGCAGGCGCGGCAGATGGCGCGGCAACACCAGCGCATCGAACACGAGACCATGGCGCGCCATCGCGTCCAGCACCGGCGCGAGATGCGGTCGAAGTAGCCAATCGTCGTCGGCAATGTCCTGCACCATGGGCCGCAGGCCGACCAGCAGCTTTCGTGCGGCCACGACGTTGAGGCGGGCGAGGGCATCCGGCGCGTCGAAATCGATCCAGCCGACCACGCCGCGGACGATGTCCGCGGCTTCAGCGATATCGAGCAGAAATCCTGTCTCCGCCTCGGTCGGCGCGGCCTGCACCAGGATCGTTCCGGCAATCCCGGCCGCAGCGAGATGCGGAGCCAGGTCCGACAGATGGAAGTCGCGATGGATCGGCGCGAGCGCAGGCGTCAGCCAGCCATAATCGCCGCGGGCAAGCGTCCACACATGATGATGCGCGTCGATCCGCATCAGTGAGAGCCCGGCGACGGAACGGGCGCATCCGCGTCCAGGAGATGCTCTGTTTTCAGATCGGCCCACAGCGCGGCGGGCACGGCAGTGGACAGCGCGGCCATATTGCGCTCCACCTCCTGCGGGCTCTGCGCGCCCAGCACGACGCTCGCAACCGCGGGATGGCCGAGGGCAAAATGCAGCGCCGCGGTCGGCAGGGCGACGCCATGGGCCGTACAGACCCTCTCGATCCTCGCCACTTTCTCCAGGATGTCGGGCGGCGCGTCCCGGTAATTGTACTTGGCGCCGGCGATTGCGCCCGTGGCCAGGATTCCCGAATTGAACACGCCGCCCAGCAGCACGCCGATGCCGCGCGCGAGGGCGAGCGGCAGGAACTCGGCCAGTGCGGGCTGCTCCAGCAGCGAATAGCGCCCCGCAAGCAGCATGACATCGAACGATCCGGCCTGCGCGAAACGCACGCACATCTCGGCCTCGTTCACGCCGACGCCGATGTCGGCGACGACGCCCTCGCTGCGCAGCCGGTCCAGCGCCACATAGGCCCCGGCCATCGCTTCGCGAAACCGCTGCTCGATGGCCGCAGTGCCGTGGGTCCAGATGTCGACATCGTGAATGAGGAGCAGGTCGAGCCGGTCGGTGCCGAGCCGCAGCAGCGACTGTTCCACCGAACGCATGGTGCCGTCATAGGAATAGTCGACCACGGCCCGGTGCGGCTGTCCGCCAATGAAGCCGGAGCGGTTGCCTGCACCGTGCAGCGGATCCATCCAGCGGCCGACCTTGGTGCAGAGCACGATGTCATCGCGCGGCACGCGGCGGATCGCCGTTCCGGAGCGATGCTCGGCCAGCCCGTGGCCATAGAGCGGGGACGTATCGAGCAGATTGATGCCGAGCTCGAATGCCCGCTCCACCGTCGCGATGGCGGTGCGGTCGTCGAGCTGGAGAAAGAGGTCGCCGAGCGGCGCCGTTCCAAACCCGAGCACCGAGACCTGAAGCTCTGTCCGGCCGATTGCACGGCGTTCGACTTTGGATAGTGGGCTCATGCCGGACAACCTTCTTTTTCTGTTTACGACCGGTCGATCGGGCTGGCGCGGTCGCCGTGTTTGCGGCGATCTTGCCATCGACGGCTGCGTCTCCGCAACGGTCGATCGGACGGCCGACAAGCTTCCGTTTGGCATGTCGCGAAGTCCTGATCGGTGCGCCATCATAGTCGTGATAGCGTCGCTATTGCGGCTCCTCGCAGGGCCGGCTAACGGAGCCCAATGTCGTTTTTGTCTCGCAACCGCGAAGTCTGGCTCCGCCGCGCCGACGCCTTTTCCGACAGCAAATGGGGGGTCGGCGTGCTGGCGCTGATTTCCTTTGCCGACTCCAGCGTCCTCCCGGTCATGCCGGACCTCCTGCTGGTGCCGATGCTGCTGTTGCGGCCGGACCAGTGGCTCAGGCTGTCGGCGGCTTGCGTGGCTGCATCATCCGTCGGCGGCCTCGTGGGCTACGGCATCGGCCATTTCGCCTGGGCAGCGGTCGGGCAGACCCTGGTCGACATGTATGGACAGGCCGAGCATTTCCAGCACTACCAGCACATGGTCGAAAAATGGGGGCTCTGGATCATCATCGCCAAGAGCTTCACGCCCATCCCGTACAAATTCATCGCGATCGCGTCCGGGGTCGCGTCGATGAACCTTTGGACCTTCACCATCGCGACGGTGATCGGGCGCGCGCTGCATTTTGCCATCATCACCGCGCTCGCGGTGCTCTGGGGCCAGCAGCTCCTGCATCTGATCGAGAAATATGAGCGGTGGCTGGTCGGCCTCGGGGTGATCGTCGCCCTCGGCTTTGGCCTCGCCTTCGCCATGCGCTGAGACCGTCGAAGCGTCCCAAGCTCGTTATCTAGCCCGGCCCGAGCTTGCCGAATTTGGCGCTCAGCGTGGGCTGGTCGAAAGGCTTGACGATATATTCGTTGGCTCCGGCGGTGATGGCTTCGTGGATGTGGTCGACATCCTTCTCCGTCGTGCACATGATCACGAACGGCTTCTTGCCCTCCTCGCGCGCGCGCAGATGACGCAGGAACTCGATGCCCGTCATCACCGGCATGTTCCAGTCGAGCAGAATCACGTCGGGCATCCGCTGATCGCAGGCGCTGACGGCCGGTTGACCGTCGTCGGCCTCCTCGACGGCGAAGCCCATGGCTTCGATGAAGCGGCGCGCGACCGAACGCACGACGCGCGAATCGTCAACGATCAGGCATGTTCTCATTTCCGACTCCAAAAAGGGCGATTCAGGCCGAGATGACACGGTCTCTTCCCGTCTTCTTTGCCTCATAGAGAGCTGCGTCGGCGCGCTGGATCCACTCCGCAAGCGGTTCGCCCGGCTCGTAGCAGGCGACGCCTATCGATACCGTCACCGCGCCGACGGCATCGTCGAGATGGCGCGGGACGTACAGTCTGCGCGATAGCGCCGTTCTGATATTTTCGCCGACGCGCATGGCGGCGTCGATCGACGTGGCGGGCAGGATGACCGCGAACTCCTCGCCGCCGTAGCGCGCCACGCAGTCCTGGCCCTTGACGCTCTGCGCGAGCGTGCTGGCGACGAATTGAATGACGGTGTCGCCGGTGGCGTGGCCCCAGGTGTCGTTGACCTTCTTGAAATGATCGATATCGATCAGGAGCAGCGACAGGTCGTCGCCGCTGTTCATGGCTTCGCCGCTCATCGTCTGCAGAACCATATCGAAATAGCGTCGGTTCGCGATACCCGTCAGTGCGTCTGTGGTGGCCTCGCGGCGAAGGTCCTCCAAGGTCCGTTCCAGCGCATCGATTTTGTCGGAGGATTGCTTGAGATCGAGGCCGAGCCGCTCGCTGCGCCCCACGATCCTGCTGGTCTCCTCGACCAGAGAATCGATCAGGTCGGCGAGGGATTTCACGTTGGCGAGGAACTGGCTCGAAATATCGTTGATGGCGACGCCGATGCCGTCGGCATCGGTCCTGGCTTTCTCCACGAGGGCGAGAACGGTCCTTAACGTGTCCCTGGCCCGGATCGTCTTGTCGCACAGCGACTTTTCCGAGAAGGGCGGACCGAAGAACTTTGCATGCAAGTCATCGAGCGTTCGATCGTCGATCGGACAGCGGTTGGAGACGAGGATGTCGATCGCCCGGGTGAGGTCGGAATTGTGGCCCGAATGATAGGCATACCAGACCGAGAAATTCGAAGGAATCGGCAGCACGCCGTGCGCCTGCATGGATGCCATTGCCGCCTCGGCCTGGCTGCCGACCCGCTCAGCACCATTCGAATACATCTTCCATCCTGCCCGCACAGAAATGTACCGCCGAAAGATAGCAAGCATCGGGCAACAAGCGGATACGGAAATGCAGGCTGACGCGCATCGTTTCCGTTACTTCCGCCGTGATACTTAGCCTTGTCTTAAGCGGCACACTCAACCTTAAGCCGGAACCTCAACCTCTCCTGGATTTTCTCACAGTCGAAGCTCTCGAGGCCTGCGGTTGCGCTCGCAGGCCGATGCGCGGTGCGTCTGTGCAGACATGGGGCAGGTCGCAAAAGACCCCTTAACGTCGTCGTCGGCTTTTTAATGATCGATTGCACTGAAGCGATCGCTGCCCGATTGGCGCGACAACGCGCTAACCGCTCGTCAGCGCCGCGTTGCACCGGCCGACGAAAGCGAGCAGATAGCTCCCCATCTCGCGCGCCAGCGCGGCCGTCGCATCGACATTCTGCAGGCTCATGTTCAGCGCGTAGACCGGCAGATCGCGGACGGTAAGCGGCGCTGCGACGGACAGCACGCCGCGTTGCCAGGACACGGCGCAGTATCCGTCCCGTTTCACCGCACGGATCGAATTATGGATCTCGCCGTGCAGAGCGCGGGTCGCGGCCTTGCCGCGTCTTGCGAAGCTTGCCATCAGCACGGCCCGCTCATCCTCGGGCAAGCCGGCGAGATAGGCGCGTCCGAGCGAGGTCAGCTCCATCGGCACCTGCTGCCCGGCCACCACGTTGCGCAGCGCCACGCGCGGATTGAAGCGCACGGATTCCAGATAGACCATCATGGTGCGATCCGCTGCGGCCAGTCCCACATTCAGCTTCCGCTTCATTGACTCGCTGCGCATCAACGGGCCAAGCGCGTTGAGCACCGGCGAGCCGACCCGCACCGCATGTCCGAAGCTGATCACCGCGGCGGCGAGACGATAGGCGCGGTGGGTTCGCACCTCGTCCAGCATGCCGGCATTGACGAGCGTGCGCGTGAGCCGGCTCACGGTCGCCTTGGGCAGCCTGGTCCGCTCCGCGAGCTCGCCATTGCCGAGCATGTCGATGCCGGGCCGAAACGCGCGCAGGATCTCGATGCCCCGTTGCAGCGAGCGATTGTCGCCATCCGCTTTGGACATGCCGCATCCTCCGTTCGTTGTCCCGTCGGGGACAGTTCCACCTGGTGGAATTAACGGGATGCGCCGGCCGGCCGCAAGCCCTTAAGTGGCAGCCAGCGACAGCCCGCCTGCTGCAAACAGGAAAGAGGAAACGCCATGCGCCCCGGTGGCTCCGCCTATCAATTGCTCGACATGTCGGTCGATGACGGCATCGCCCTGATCGCCTTCAATCGGCCGGATCGCCGCAACGCCATGAGCGACGCGATGCGCGCCGAGTTCGTCGACGCGCTCGAGACGGTCGCGCGCGACAAGGCGGTCAAGGCGCTGGTCCTGACCGGGCGCGGCAGCGCGTTTTGCGCAGGCGGCGATATCACGGGCATGAAACGCCGCCTGGAATCCGCGCCAGGAGAAGTCGCCTTCAACGGCTGGAGCCGGCAGCAGGGCGTGCATCGTGCCGTCGCGCTGCTGCACGGCCTGCCGAAGCCGACCATCGCCGCCGTCAACGGGGCGGCCGCCGGGCTTGGCGCCGATACCGCGCTCGCATGTGATTTCGTCATTGCAAGCGAGAAGGCGAAATTCACCTGGTCCTACATCAAGCGTGGCCTGATCCCGGATGGCGGCGGACTGTATTTTCTGCCGAGGCGCACCGGGCTGTCGCGGGCGAAGGAGCTGATCTTCAGCGGCCGCATGGTCGAAATAGAGGAAGCCGCCTCGCTCGGGATCGTCGACCGCAAGGTCGGCGCGGACGCGCTGCTCGACGAGGCGATGCAGTGGGCGCGTCAGCTGTCGTCGGCATCGGCGACGGCGCTCGCGCTCGGCAAGACGATCATCAACGGCACCTTCGAACATTCGGCCGCGGAGATCTTCGAATCGGGCAGCAAGGCCCAGGCGATCTGCTATACCAGCACCGAGCACCGCGAAGCGGTGACGGCCTTCCTCGCCCGATCGGCCGACGGCAAGCGCGCGGGGACGGTATAGATCATGAACGCGATCGACAGACTGCTTCATCCGCGCAGCGTCGCCATTATCGGGGCCTCCGCCGATCGGGCCAAGACGTCGGGGCGGCCCGTCTCCTACCTCGTCAAGCACGGCTTCAATGGCGCGATCTATCCGGTCAATCCCCGGGTCGATCGCATCGGCAATCTCACCTGCTATCCGGACGTCGCCTCGCTTCCCGAAGTCCCCGACGTCGGCATCGTGCTGCTCGGCGCCGATCGCGCCCATCTCGCCGTGGGCGAGCTCGCGGCGCGGGGCACCGCCGCGGCGATCGTGCTGGCCAGCGGTTACGGCGAGACCGGGGCGGAGGGCGCGCGACGGCAGCGGGAGCTGGTCGACGCCGCCGGCGCAATGCGCATCCTCGGTCCCAACACCATCGGCCTCGTCAACTTAACCGACAACATCGTGCTCTCGGCGAGCGGTGCGCTCGAAATGGAGCATTTTGCCGCCGGGCCGATCGGCGTCGTCTCGCAAAGCGGCGGCATTCTCGGTGCGCTGTTGTCGCGCGCGGCCGCACGCGGCGTAGGGCTTTCCAAGCTGATCTCGACCAGCAACGAGGTCGATCTCGATCTCGCCGATTTCATCGATCACCTCGCCGCCGACGACGCGACCAGGGTCATCGCGCTCTATATCGAGTCGGTGCGCCATCCCGACAAGTTCAGGACGGCGGTGCTGAAAGCGCGCGGGGCCGGCAAGCCGGTCGTCGCCTTCAAGATCGGGCGGTCGGAAGCAGGAGCCAAGGCCGCCGTTTCGCACACGGGAGCGCTGGCCGGTTCGGACCGGATGTATGACGCGCTGTTCAGGCAGGTCGGCATTGTCAGGGCCCGGACCTTCGACGATCTCCTGGACATTCCGGCGATGCTTGCGACCGGCCGCAAGCTGGCGGGCAGGCGGGTCGCCGTCCTGACCTCGACCGGTGGCGCCGGCACGCTGGTATCCGACAGCCTCGGCGTTGCCGGTTTCGAGACGCCGGCTCCCGACGAGGCGACCGCGGCGGCGCTGCGCGCGTTGCAGACCGGAAACGAAGCGGTGCTTGACCGCAATCCGATCGACGTGACGCTGGCAGGGCTGCGGCCGGATCTGTTGCGGAGCGCGATCGAGGTGCTGCTGGCGAGCCCGAGCTTCGACGCGCTGGCGATCATCGTCGGCTCCTCCGGGCTTGGCCAGCCGGAATTGATGGCCAATGCAATCCAGGGCTCCCTGCCGGCGTCGGACAAACCCGTGCTCGCCTTCGTCAGTCCCCACGCGCCGCAGGCCGTGGTGGCCCTGACCGCGCGCGGCGTGCCGGCCTTTACCAGTGCCGAGAGCTGTACCGCCGCGCTTGCAGGCCTGCGCGAGACCGAGCAATGGAAGCGGCCCGAACAGCTGGAAGCGACCGGGCCGCAGGTCGCGATCGATGATCTGCCCAGGGGCTCGCTCGATGAGGCGCAGGCGAAGGCGCTGTTCGCGCGCTACGGCATTCCGGTTCCGCCCGAGCATGTGGTGTCGACCGCCTCCGAGGCGGCGGCTGCCGCAAAGGCGCTGGGCGGGCGGGTGGTGCTGAAACTGCTGTCGTCGGAGATCACCCACAAGAGCGATGTCGGCGGCGTGGCCGTCGGCCTTGCGGCCGACACGATCGGCGCGCGGCTGGAGTCGATGGCGCTCGAGGTCGAAGCAAAGACGGGCAGGCGTCCGCAGCGCTTCCTGGTGCAGGAGATGGTCGAGGGCGGCATCGAATTGATCCTGGGACTGCACCGCGACCAGCTCGGGACCGCGATCCTGCTCGGGATGGGCGGCGTGACGGCCGAGCTCTTCAAGGACACCACCATGCGCCTGTTGCCGCCCAAGGGCGGGCTTGGCCGCACCGAGGCGATGGCCATGGTGCGCGAGCTGATCACCTGGCCCTTGCTCAACGGCTATCGCGGCCGAGCCAAGGCCGATGTCGAGGCGCTGGTCAGCGCGATCGTGGCGTTCTCGCGCATGGCTGCACAGCTCGGGCCTCGCCTGGTCGAGGCCGAGATCAACCCGATCTTCGTGCTGCCGGAAGGACAGGGCGTGCGGGCCGCCGACGGCGTCGCGGTGCTCGCGGGCCCCGGTTGATGCGGTTTGCGGGCGCGTTGCGGCACTGGCCGCCTCACGCCTCACGACGACGAGAACAGGACCACCGATGCGGTCGGAAGAGCCGCGCGCGGATAGAGGCTGGAAACGATACGGGAGAGGTTGCCATGACGGCACATGCGGCTGCGAGCAAGGAGACAGGGACCAGAGAGATCGTGATCATCCTGCTCGGTCTTGCGATCATGGGAGCCATCATGCTGGCTCCGACGCCGGCCGGATTGTCGCTTGCCGGGCAGCGCGTCATCGCGATCGTGTTCTTCACCGTCTTCATGTGGATCACCGAAGCCATTCCTTATGGCGTCAGCGCCGTCTCGCTCGTCTTCCTTCTGATCATCGGCCTCGGCTTCTCGCCGCCATCGCGAGCGGGGGGAGATCTGCTCGGCACGACAAAGGCAATTCCGCTGGCACTGAGCGGCTTTTCCAACAGCGGCTGGCTGTTCGTGGCCGCCGGCCTTGCGATGGCCGCCGCCATCACCAGCACGGGTCTGGAAAAGCGGGTCGCCTACATGATCCTCAGGCTGCTCGGAACGCGGACCCGCTCGATGATGCTCGGCATCATCGTCACGTCCTTTGTGCTGACCTTTCTCATTCCCTCGGTGATCGCGCGCGCGGCAACCCTTGTGCCCATCGTGATCGGGCTCGTGGAGGCGTTCGGCCTGCCGCGCAACAGCCAGACCGGAAAGGCGATGCTGCTGCTTGCGGGCATCCTGCCCTCCGTCACCGGCGTCGGCGTGCTGACCGGCGCTGCACCCAATCCCGTGATCGTGAATTTCCTCGCCGCCGCAGGCGAGCCGCGCATCGGTTATGTCGACTGGCTGCTCTACCTGTTCCCGTTCACCGTGGCCTTTGCGGCCGGCCTGTTCTTTCTCATCACGCGGCTGTTCGAGTTCGAGACCGACGAGTTGCCGGGCGGCAAGGATTATCTTGCCACACGCATCCGCGAGCTGGGTCCGATGTCGAGAGCGGAAAAGCGCGCGCTTGCCATCATGGGTCTGACCATCCTGCTTTGGGCGACCGACAAGCTGCACCATATCGATGCATCCGCGATTTCGGTGCTCTCGGTGCTTTTCCTGATCCTGCCGCTGACGGGCGTGATCAGCTGCAACGAGCTCTACAAGCGCGTCGACTGGAATTCGATCCTGTTGTTCGGTGCCGGCATTTCCATGGCCGAGATCCTCACCCGGACCGGCGGCGCCACCTGGCTTGCCGATGTGGCCTTCGTCAAATCGGGCATGGGCGGATTGTCGGTCACGGCGCTCGCCCTGACCATCTTTGCAGTGGTCTTTTTCGTGCGCTTCTGCTTCACCAGCATCACCTCCTGCCTTACCGCGATCACGCCGGCGATCATCGGCTTCCTGGTCGCCCTGCATGATCCTGCGGTGCCGATCAGCGGCATCGTGCTTGGAGTGTCGCTGGTCGCGCAATGCGTGGCCATCCTGCCGGTGACATCGGCGCCGGCGATGATTGCCTATGGCGCCGGCGGCTTCACCACGCGCGACATGATCAGGCTGGGGCTGCCGCTGGCCGTCCTGATGTATGCGCTGATCTTCGTCTGCATGATCGTGTATTGGCCGGTGGTCGGTTTGTGGACGTAAGCGCATGCGCAGGAGGGCTCCGCCAGTTGGCCGAGGCGTCACGGACCGGATTGCTCACGCTGAGCGGTTCGCATAAGGCTGATCTGTACGGGCGCGAACGGGAGGCTTCAATGAAGTGCCTGCGAATTTACGCCACCGCCGATGGCGAGTCGCATTTTGATGAAGTCGAGATTCCAACAAGCCCGCGGCAGGTTCATCCCAATGCCATGGCGTTCGAAGTATCGGCACAATATGCGACGACACAGATCCGCTTCACGCGCATTCCGGCGGGCGCGCGCGAGGTCGATTGGCACACTGTTCCAGGGCGCGTGCTCACGGTGAGGCTTGATGGATCGGCCGAATACCACACCAGTGACGGAGACCAGAGGCACGTCCCGGCCGGTAGCTTCATCTTGTTCGAGGACACTCATGGCAAAGGGCACAAAACGGAACAGTCGCCCGGAGAGCAGACAGTCATCTGGATCAGTCTTCCGCGCGGCCTCGATCCGCCCTGACGATGGATTGCTCTGATCCGGGTGCGTACCCATAAATCTTCATGGAAGTACCGACACCGACCGTCCTTGTGCACCCGAAGCAACCGACGCTGTAGGCCGGAAGCTGCCGTGGCTCGTGCCGCCGAAAACTATGCGCGCCGCATCGATGATGAAGGCTGCTGACAGGATGCTGTCAGCAGCGCGGTGTTACGAGGCGATTGTCGCGAGGGAGCCAACGGAACCTGCAGGAGATCACATGAGATTTGCTTCGACCCGTCTGATTGCCGCTGACGTCAAGGCGCTTGTCAGCTTCTACGAGAAAGTGACGGGCAAAACGGCGGAGTGGCTGGCGCCCGTGTTCGCCGAAATCGTCACCCCTTCGGCAACGCTCGCCATCGGCAGCGTCGAGACGGTCGCGATATTCAAGGAGGGCAGCGCAGAGCCCGCTGCCAATCGAACCGCTATTCTCGAGTTCCAGGTCGATGATGTCGAGGCCGAGTTTGCGCGCTTGAAAGATCAAGTGGAGGTGGTGCAGGAGCCAAGGCTGATGCCTTGGGGAAACTGTGCGGCTCAATTTCGCGATCCCGAAGGAACGCTCGTGGGACTCTACACGCCTGTCAGCGAAGCCGCCAAAAAGCGGTTTGGCTCGCGATGATTTGGGGAGAGAGGATGTCGTGCTGCTCCCTCGTCCCGCATAAGCGCGCAGTTCGAGTGCCGGTCCGCGCAACCACAGGCAGATGTGAAGCAGGAAACCGCTAACCCCACGCGTCATGGCCGGGCTCGTCCCGGCCATCCACGTCGAGCCGCGCGCCAGAAAAGACGTGGATGCTGCCGCCGCCGTCGTCCCGGCCCTAGCCCGACGGGCAAATCACATCAAACGGCGCATCAAGCGGATTGCGCTTTGTCCAGCCCTCGCGGTAAAAATATTTATCTTTCGTTTTTCCGAAAATCATGATCTACTCTTCCGCATCCCGCGCCGGCACGAGGGGCGTACGCGTCGTCACGAACGTGGTGCGGAATGCGGTGGACGTGAACGGGCCAGGTGACGATCGGCTCCGACGCGGACGGCGAAATCGCGTGGTCCTGGCGCCCCAAAGGCTGGCGCCAAGTTGGCGACGGTGCTTGCGCATCGTGGCCCGCGACGGTGGCAATCGGCAAGGTTCACCGAGGAGAGCGCGCCATAAGCCGTAAACCACTGCGCAGGGAAGGCCGGAGTGTATCCGCCTGTACCCTAGAGCGTTTCACGTTTTGATGGAAGCGTATCCGGCGTTTTTGAAGTAGTTGCCGCATTCGCTTGGCTGGATGGTTGTGACGAGGCCGCCGATGTGGCGGCAAACGTCGTCGATGGTGCGCTTTTG
>Ga0209062_1002263_pt1 | contig 26837 bp, 20 predicted proteins | sample Coa_R2_2_FD_187158 | JGI IMG/M metagenome (GOLD analysis project Ga0209062, IMG submission 187158) | Surface soil microbial communities from Centralia Pennsylvania, which are recovering from an underground coalmine fire - Coalmine... | ecosystem: Environmental > Terrestrial > Soil > Unclassified... | reverse complement strand
CCTTCACACACTTTCTCTGTGGCTGCTTTATGGCCGCCTGGCGGCGAATGTAAATCCGTAACTGGTGCGGCCGATCCCGGCTGTAAAAGAAGTGGCTCACGCACCTCCGCACATATGCTCAGAATCCCTCAGGGTCCAGGTCTTGTGCGTGCGCAAATTGGTAGTCCGGTACATGCGGCCGCGATTGTCGCCCTTCGGGCAATTCTTCGGGATAGACACGAGACACATCCGCACAGGATCGCCAGCCTTCGAATGTTCGATCGCGGGCACAGTGCCGTAGGAAACCTGATAGCCGCCGTTTTCAAAGCTCACCGCGCTGCCGGAACCCGGTATCGGCTTGTTCGTCGACTCATCCACGAGCCGGGTTTCAACGGACTTGATCGCTGTCTTGGCGCAATCGCCAACACGCGCAGGCAGATCACCGGCGCGCGCCAAGCTACAGGCGCCAAGCGATAAGGTGGTAAGAAAAAAGATCTTTTTGTAATGAGACATTGAATATTCCCCGTTGATGGGAGGGCTGAAGGCTAACCGGAGCATCCGCCATGCCCAGTTTCGAGCCGGGCACCCAATAACGGCGAATATTTGGATCATCTCCCCTACACACGTGCCGAAAACAGCGCGGCGCAGCCTACAATTTCAATCGAGACCGATCGAAACCGCTGGTCAAGGGCGTGCCGAAGCCCGGCGAGATCGTCATTCCTGTTCGAGAATATCCCTTTGCCATTGTAGAAATCCATGAGACGCCGTGCAGGCCAGTTGCGTGCAACACCTGCTTGCAGCAGGGTCGAGCCAAAAAGAACGGCATTCTCATTCATCAAAGCCTTGAGATGATCGAAGCACGCCGCCTTCGATTCCATGCCGCCTGGAAGGCAATGGATCAGATAGTTGATGCCAACAGAGTCAAATCTCCGCGCATCAATCGAGATGGGTTCAAGCACATTGCGGAGATAGGTCTCAGGTTTGTAGCGCGCAATTCGATGCGAAGCGAAATCGAGCGCGTTCTGATTGAGATCCATCAACCCGACACGCGGCGCGATCGAGGGAAAGCGGCAGCGGTCGAGGAAATAGCCGGTCCCAACCCCAACATCCAAATGGTTCGCCGTCACGTGCCTGTTGTAGTGATCGAGGAGGCGCGGAGTGGGGCACTTCCAGATCAGCCTGTTTGAGAGGCCGAGCACGAGAACGTCGTAAATGCCAAGCACGCGTTTTGTATAGATGGCATGTCCTGCCGCCACCTCCCCGGGACTGGCGCTCATGGCTCTCACCTTTCCGTGACAAGTTTTTTTCAGGGCATATCTATTGCGCCAGATCAACGCATTTGGCGAGAGGAGGCTAAAGTATTCACGCACGCTGCGGAAGACGAGCCGGGAAGGAGTAATGCGATGAAAGAAGCAGGCGGTGTCATCGAATTTTTCAAAAGCAGATTGACGGGGCCGTTCATCGCAGACCTGCCGCCTGAGCTGGCGCAATGCGAACTGGGATGCAGGGTTCTGCAGTGCAATAGGGAACGATGGCAAAACTGCGAGAAACGAATTCGCCGCATGAACGGAGAACTTGCCCTTTTGCGCGCGGTCCGGACAGGAATCCCCGGCCAGTTAGATTGAATTGCAGGAGCGGGCTTCACGGTCCCTTAGCACTTTTAGCGCCAATTAGATTTGCCGGAATGAATTCGGCGGGCCGAGCGCTCTGTCCGCTCCTCTTATGGACGAGGCAGCCATGATGACCGCCATGGAGCGTGCGCACCGGGTTGAAGCCCATGCTCATCACGACGGATTTGAAAAAACGTTTAAAGCCAGAGTTTTTCGCCAATTTAATTTCGCAGCTGAAGTCATTGCAGCTGAAGTCATTATCGAAACCAGCTCCTTCATTCTGCAGAGGCGAAAACGGGCGGCCTGCCGCAATCCTCCATGTCAGATTCGAAGCCGGCAGTGCATGGCACGGCCGCATGCGGATGGCATCGCTGCAGACGTAAAGTAGCTCTCGCAGCGAGAGCGGCTCGGCTTAGCCGCCGAAACCATCGGGAAACAGGGCCGCGGCGCCGTCCATGGCGCCGGTATCGCGGTAAGTCATGGGTTTGGCCCGGGAATCGAGCAGTCTGCCGCCGGTCACCCTTCCCAGCACGATGGCATGGCTGCCCGCCGGATGTTCAGCCGTCACCTGGCACTCGAACCAGGCCAGGGCCTGATGCAGCAAGGGGACACCCGTGCGGCCGGGGGTCCACCCTATCGAGGCCAGTTTGTCAGCGCCGGCTGGCCTGCGAAATGGGCGGCAAGCTCCAGCTGGCCCTCCTTCAGCACGTTCACGCTGAATGCACCGCCCTCCTTCAGCAGCCTGTAGGACGAGTGGCGCGGATTGATGCTCAAGGCCAGCAGGAGGGGATCGTAAGAGGCCTGCATCACGAAGGCGGCCGTGAAAGCGTTTCGCGTTTCCCCGTGCGCGACGCCCACCACATAAACGCCCAGCGTCACGCGGCTGAACAAATCTGCAATGGAATCACTCATGCTTGCCTCCTTATCCCCGGCCCCCCGCCCTTCGAGACGCCGCCCATAGCGCGCCATGTTTGACGGGCGTTCTTCCGAATGCCCTATGGGCGGCTTCCTTGCGCTCAGGACAAGGTGAGGGTCCTATCCTCGATGCCCTCATGTTGAGGAGGCCGTGCAGCGGCCGTCTCGAAGCATGAGGAGTGCCTGCAAGGCGCGTCTCGAAGCATGAGGCAGTTGAGCCGGCGCAGCTAGCGGTTCTGCGATTCGTTCTGTACGCGCACCATGCGCGGAGCGATTCATTCATCGCATGGCGGCCAAAAGCGCATCCGAACTTTGAAGTCAAGGATCAAGACCGCCGGAGGCGGCGGCACATCGAAATCGGGCCTGCCCGATTTCGACATTATCAATGCCCATCTCGGCAACAGCCGAGATGGGTGTGCCGTCCTTGGCTTCAAAGTTCAGATGCGCGTGGGTCAGCCGTGCGATGAATGGGGTGGGCTGGCCGGGGCGGCCCTGAATCAACGGTGATTATCGGCTGGAAAGCCCAGTTAACCGATGAATATAGAATTTATGGCACGTTGCGAATTTTTGAGAACAAGACATTTATTGGCCCAATTGGCGTTTGTATTAAAACTGGTTCATCGTTTGAAATGTCATTCAGTGACATCTTTCCATTGAAATTTAGACGCGACGGTGCTGCTAGTGGAATCCCGGTTTGAACCGGAGTAACGCCAGCAGGAAAAGTCACGGTTATTTGAAACTCATGCAAGTCAGTTTCGGCGTTAGATTGATACGTGCCGTCATATGTAGCGCCTGCCATGTCAGCCCCAGCGATCGTTCCCTTCTGAAAAACGAGCATTCCAAAACCACTGCCTGCGACCCCGGTAAAAGCAATTCTATAAAATCCTTCAAGCATGCCCAGACCCTAGTTGGTGCCAAGAGATTTGCTGGTTTCAGGGGGCGGAGGCGGCGGAGGAAATGGCGAAGGAGGTGCGGGTGCAGCCGGGCTTACCAGAAGCGGACGTTTCCCAGAAAGAATCTCGATAGCCGCGCGCCTAATTGCTTGTTGCTCCATTTCGATGTCGACAAATCCTTGCGGATAGTAACCTCCCTCCAAAACGTCAAGTTGCTGCAGTTTATAGCCAAGCACCTTTGCGATTTCGGTCAGCAATCTTGTGAAGTGCTTTTGATGTTGGTCGTGCCATCCATTAGGAAGAGGCTGTGGCGCATTGATGTGCTTCATGGTTTCCTGATAAGCTTCCGCAACAGATTTTATTCCATAAAATTCGATTTCAACCATATTGAGTGCCTTAACTCTCTCCATCGAGAGCGGCGTCCGGCGTGAACCCATGAGCGAACGGAAAACTTCCATCCGACGTTCAAGCTGAGCTCGATGTCGATCGATTTTTCGCGTAATGAAAACTGCTGCTATAGGCCCCGCAAAGGTGGCAATAACAACGGCTATGCCAAGGGCGTTATCCACTGGTTGCCTCACTTAAAAGGTGTCGCTACGGTCACCATCCTGAAAACGATCGGTGACGTTATCGCAGGTCTGACACATAAATTTAGAGCCCACGGGGAACACCGTTCGATTGCCGCAGACCGTGCAAGGCTCATCAATAAAGTGTAATTTAGAGCTAGCTGGCGTCACTGACTCACGAAATTCTGCCGCAATGCGACGTATCTTTTCGGCGGCAGCCTCGCGATCACGCAAGGCGGTCAGTTCCTCGAAGTAGATCATCGCAGATTCTAAGCTAATCCCAAATTCGACCGAAATCTCTTCGGCGCTACCCAGCGTTTCCGCAATCAGGTCGTTTATCAAGAAGGCCGGAGCGAAGACCCTCGCCTGATGCTCAGCCGATTCGAATGGCTTCGACTTCAACCATTTAGGAGTGATGTTGACAAAAGGGCGCCGTGGCATTTCTACACCGTTGTGCATCACCGCGTGGCCCAATTCGTGGGCGAGAGTGTTTCGGGCCCGACCATCTCCCATGAAAGCAGCGTCACGAACGGACTGCTTGACAGCGATTGTAACGATTTCGCTGCCGTGGCTTGTTATTCCATCAGCGGTGCTCATCTCAGCATCCGCGCGAATTTGAAACTCCAATCGTTTCTCGCCATTTACCGTCCAAATCGATTGCCACGCCAAACATGCGAGCACGTCGATCCGCCGGTCCCCGGCGACTCCGAAGAATTCACGCATCTTTTTGGCAAGCTGGCGGATCTCAAGATTAGATCGCCCTTTGACCCGATAATCGTCCATTACCGTTACACCTCATGCCGTTATCCATGTCGTCCTCCCTCCAGTCGTAATCTTTTTTTTGCGGTCGCCGTTCACACTCTACCGACCAATGGCCTATCGCAACGACTTTCCGCGCAATCTCACATCATCCAAAGGTACTGATGTACGCCGCCTTGTAAGCCTCCCGCCCGCAACCGGACAAAAACGTTTCACGTGAAACATTTTCGTCCGATTGGCGGGAATCTCCTTACACTCAGCTGCAACCGCTCGTCGCGCCGCAGGTATCGCACTTCAAGCACGTCCCGTTGCGCACGAGCGTGAAGTTGCCGCATTCCCCGCAGGCTTCGCCCGTGTAGCCCTTCATCCGCGCCTGGCTGCGCTTCTCGGCGACGGCGGCGCGCTCGGCGGGTGTCGTCCATTCGAGCGCGCCAAGCTCGGCCTCGACCTCGCGCTCGAGATCGCCCTTGAGCGCCGCCGCGGCCTGCGCGCCGCCCGCCTGCGCGCCGCCTTGCACCAGCATCAGTTTGTCGGCCTTGGAGCGGACGAAGCCGCGCGACACGAATTTCGAGGACGCAGGCCCCGCGCTCTGCGGCGGGCGGCTCTGCTCTTCCCCCCGGCCTAATACATCATGGCCGATGTCGGAGGGGTCGATATGGGCCAGATCGTTGCGGCCGAGATAGGAGATCGCAAGCTCGCGGAAGATATAATCGAGGATCGAGGTCGCGTTCTTGATCGCGTCATTGCCCTGCACGAGTCCCGCGGGCTCGAAGCGCGTGAAGGTGAAGGCATCGACATATTCCTCGAGCGGCACGCCATATTGCAGGCCGACCGAAATCGCGATGGCGAAATTGTTCATGAGCGAGCGGAAGGCCGCGCCCTCCTTGTGCATGTCGATGAAGATTTCGCCGAGCCTGCCATCCGCATATTCGCCGGTGCGCAGATAGACCTTGTGGCCGCCGACCACGGCTTTTTGGGTGTAGCCCTTGCGCCGGTCGGGCAGGCGCTCGCGCTCATGCACGGGAACGCGCTCGATCCGCTCGGCGATTTTCTCGACGATTTTTTCGGCAACCGCCGAGGCGCGCGCCGGAGCGTTGGAGGCAATCAGGGCCTCGACCGCTTCCTCTGCCTCGTCATCGCCATCGGCGATGAGCTGGCTGTTCAGAGGCTGCGAAAGTTTCGAGCCGTCGCGGTAGAGCGCATTGGCTTTGAGTCCGAGCCGCCAGGAGAGCAAATAGGCCTCCTTGCAATCCTCGACCGTGGCCTCGTTCGGCATGTTGATCGTCTTCGAGATCGCGCCGGAGATGAAAGGCTGCGCCGCCGCCATCATGCGGATGTGGCTCTCGACGGAAAGGAAACGCTTGCCGGTGCGCCCGCACGGGCTCGCGCAATCGAAGACGGCATAATGTTCCGGCTTCAGATGCGGCGCGCCTTCGAGGGTCATGGCGCCGCAGACGAAGATGTTGGCGGCCTCGATCTCGGCGCGTGAGAAGCCGAGATAGCTCAGAAGATCGAAATTCTGATCCTCCAGCTTTTCCGCCGGAATTTTCAGAACATCGATGAGGAAATCCGCGCCGAGAGTCCATTTGTTGAAAACGAATTTGATATCGAAGGCAGCGCCTAGCAGGGCTTCGATCTCGTCGAGTTTCGCCTGCGTGAAGTTCTTGGCCTTGAGGCTCGCCGGATTGATCGCCGGCGCATTCTGCAACGAGCCGCGCCCCGTGGCATAAGTCACGATCTCGCCGATCTCCGAGGCTGGATAGCCAAGCGTGCGCAGGGCTTCCGGGACGGCGCGGTTGATGATCTTGAAATAACCGCCGCCCGCGAGCTTCTTGAATTTGACGAGTGCGAAATCCGGCTCGATGCCGGTCGTGTCGCAATCCATCACGAGGCCGATGGTGCCGGTTGGCGCGATGACGCTGACCTGCGCGTTGCGATAGCCATGCAGTTCGCCGAGCGTCACCGCGCGGTTCCAGGCGGCGCGGGCGTGATCGCCGAGCGCCTTGTTCTTCAATGCGGCGTGATCGAGCGGAACCGGCATGATGGACAAAGCCTCATAGCCGGATGTCTCGCCATTCGCGGCGCGGGCATGGTTGCGCATGACGCGCATCATGGCCCCCGCATTGTCCTTATAGCCCCCAAAGGCGCCGAGATCGCCCGCCATCTCCGCGGATGTGGCATAGGCAACACCCGTCATGATCGCGGAAAGCGCGCCGCAAATCGCGCGGCCCTCATCGCTGTCATAAGGAATGCCGCAGGACATCAGAAGCCCGCCGATATTCGCAAAGCCAAGGCCGAGGGTGCGGTAGTCATAGGAAAGGCGGGCGATTTCCCTGGACGGAAACTGCGCCATCATGACCGAGATTTCGAGCACGATCGTCCACAGCCGCGCCGCATGCTCATAGGATTCGATGTTGAATTCGCCCGTCGCGGGATCGCGGAACTGGATGAGATTGAGCGAGGCGAGATTGCACGCCGTGTCGTCGAGGAACATATATTCCGAGCACGGGTTGGACGCCGTAATGGGGCCAGCTGCCGGGCAGGTGTGCCAATCATTGATGGTCGTATGATATTGCAGGCCAGGGTCGGCCGAGGCCCAGGCGGCGCACCCGATCTTGTCCCAAAGCTCGCGCGCCTTCATTACTTTATGGGGCTGGCCATCGAGACGCCGTGTCAGGGTCCAATCGCCGTCCTGTTCGACCGCGCGCAAGAATTCGTCGGTCACGCGCACGGAATTGTTGGAGTTCTGGCCGGAGACGGTGAGATAGGCTTCGGAGTCCCAATCGGCCGTGAAGGTCTCGAACTCGATACGGGTATAGCCCTGGCGCGCCAGCTGGATGATCTTCTTGATCGAGGCGTCGGGGACGAAAGCGCGCCGCGCGAGCTTGATCTCCCTTTTCAGGGCGGGATTCTTCTCGGGGTCGAAGCAATCGCCGCCAGACCCTTCGCAGTTGACACAGGCGCGCAGGATCGCTTTCAGCGCCTTCTGCAAGACTTTCGAGCCGGCCACGAGAGCGGCGACCTTGCCTTCCTCCTTCACCTTCCAATCGATAAACTCCTCGACGTCGGGGTGATCGGCATCGACGATGACCATCTTGGCCGCGCGCCGGGTCGTGCCGCCCGATTTGATCGCGCCCGCCGCGCGGTCGCCGATCTTCAGGAAGGACATGAGGCCGGAGGATTTGCCGCCGCCCGAAAGCTTTTCGTGCTCGCCCCGCAGTTTGGAAAAATTCGAGCCGGTGCCCGAGCCATATTTGAAAAGCCGCGCCTCCCGTACCCAAAGGTCCATGATCCCGCCCTCATTGACGAGATCGTCGGCGACCGACTGGATGAAACAGGCATGGGGCTGGGGATGCTCATAGGCCGTCTTCGACTTGACGAGCTTTCCGGTCTCGTGATCGACGTAAAAATGTCCCTGGCTTGGACCGTCGATTCCATAGGCCCAGTGGAGGCCGGTATTGAACCATTGCGGCGAATTGGGTGCCGCCATCTGGCGCGCGAGCATGAAGCGCAGTTCGTCGAAGAAGGCCGACGCGTCGGCTTCCGAATCGAAATAGGCGCCCTTCCAGCCCCAATAGGTCCAGGCTCCGGCGAGCCGGTCGAAGACTTGCCGCGCCGAGGTCTCGCCGGTCATGCGCTCTAGCTTCGGCAGGGCCGCGAGCGCCGCCTCGTCCGCGGCGGAGCGCCAGAGGAAGGCGGGGACGTTATCTTCCGGCACGCGCTTCAGCCGGGCGGGCACGCCGGCCTTGCGGAAATATTTTTGGGCAAGCACATCCGCCGCGACCTGGCTCCAGGCGGCGGGAACCTCGATGTTATCGAGCGAGAAGACAATCGAGCCGTCGGGATTGCGGATTTCGCTTTTCGCTGTCCGGAAGGCGATCTCCGCATAAGGGGAGAATCCCGGCTTGGTGTAACGGCGCTCGATTTTCATGTGACTCCCCCTAGAAATAGAATATTGATAGATAGAAACTACTGCATGTAGTAATCCTGTCGAGGATTCAATTTTGTGGATTGGTTAAGATTCCGCTTGGAATCGGGCTCTGGACAGGGCGCCCCGCTGCGTCCATAAACGCACCCATCACAAGCGGGCACGCTCCCGCAACGGCAAAGGCAGATCCCACCCCATGATATGGCTCTATCGGATTTTTACCTGGTGGCACGGGCAGACCATCAACACGGCGGTTTACACGTTGCTCTTTGGCAAATTCGTCGGCAAGGACGAATATGGCAACCGCTATTACCGCTCGCGGAAGACCGATCCCGCGCTGGGGTTTGAGCGCCGCTGGGTCATTTATGCCGGGGAGAGCGAGGGATCCATGACCCCGCCCGGCTGGTATGGCTGGCTGCATCACACAGTCGATACGCCGCCTTGCGCGGAGCAATACACTCCGCGCCCGTGGCAGCTGCCGCACAAGCCCAATATGACCGGCACGCCGCAAGCGTACCGGCCGCCGGGCTCGACCCTCGCCGCCAATTTGCGCCCGCCAGCGACCGGGGACTATGAGGCCTGGAAACCGGAGGGCTGAGGGCCGCCTTGCACAAGGAAGCCGCTCTGGCTCTCCGGCGAGGAGGCCAGCAGCCGGGGCCCTGGCATCTGGCACTCAGCCGGCCGCTCACTTTGTTGCAAGCCAAATTTCCGGCGCCGCTGCTTGGAGCGCTATTTTTCACTCGCCGCCTTCCTCAAACGAGGGCGCTGCTGAGCGGCGTTCAATGGTTGGAACCTCGGCAGTCAAGATTCTCGAAGATACCCACCCTTTGTGAATCCATGGCTCTTCCTGCCACTTGGTCGCTACCCAATGCCAGACTATTCCTCTGCTGTCGGTCGCAGTCCGGCCGCACCAAAGTACCTCAACGTTTTGGCCCAAACGCCAAAGCGGTTTTGCGTTTAAATTGGGCTGCGCTCGCATATAGCCGTAGTTCGCATTGTCAATCACCTCCAACACGCAGCCCGCATGCGCTGCAGCCGGAAGCAAAAGCAGGATCGCTGACGCACACACAAACGCCATAGTCGTCCCGATAAGCTTTGTTGTCATGACAATTAACCTTTCTCTCGCAATGATTATGAAAACCCTTGACTATCAAAGTCCTTGAACATGGCATCGCTACAGCTGCGGCCCGGAATAGCTGTGCCCGCAATGGCCCATGTATAGCGCGCGCTCATAGGTTTCCACGCTCATGAGCAGATCCTGTCTTCGCGAGTCTTTTCTTGCCGCCCTGTATTCCACGGCCTTTGCCGTGACGGTCTTTTCTCCGGCATACGCCGACAGGATCAAGCATCCGGTCGCGGTCTTCTCCGGTCTCGACAAGATCACCGGCCGCACCATTGCTTTCGAAGCGGCGGCGGGGGAGACCGTGCAATTCGGCTCGCTCCAGATTACCGAGCGTGCGTGTTATACACGCCCCGCCACGGAGGCGCCGCAAACGGTGAGTTTCGTCGAGGTGGACGAAGTCGGCCCGGACAAAAAGTACAAGCGTATTTTTTCGGGATGGATGTTTGCGGCAAGCCCTGGCCTGCACGGAATCGAGCATCCGATCTACGATATTTGGCTGACGGACTGCGCTGGCAGCTATGGCGAGCCGGAGGCAAGCCGGGATCCGGGCAGTCATCCCGATGAGACGCCGCCACCCGTGGCGGCGCCGGACGATACCCCTAAACCCGCCCAAGAGCCCGCAGAGCCCAAGCGCAAGGCGCACCCTGCCAAAGCGCACGCACCCGCCGCCAAACCGGTGGATGACGCGCCTTTGCAAGATCAAGCGGCGGAGCCCCCGCCAATGGGCAGCCCAATCGAGGTCGGACCGCCGCCCGGCTTTATTCCTGCCCCGGAACGAAATCCGCAGCAGCCAGCGCAGCAATTTAATTCCAATTGATTCGCGCAGCTGGCAAAAGACTGCCATCCCCGTGGCTTTTATCGCATTGATGGGGGGCTGCTGTTTCGCTCACCCTTCCGGTGCCGCTTGAATTTAAAGGGGTCAGCGCCAAATTTTTGGACGCACGGCGTGTAAGCGCGGCGAGAAGCGCCAGCCTTACGAAAACTTCATCCACCCGAAATAGCGGGGTAAGGGAGACATCCCCATTTTCTGGGCATCCGGCGGGGCTAATCCCGATTTGCGTCATGGAGAAATTAATGTCTGACTTTGAGTTTAACCGGCACGGCGGCAGGAATATGCCGCCTTTGATCGTGCGCCGGCGCCGCGAGGTCCGCTCTGTGCTCCTGGGTTCTGTTGCCGCCCTCGCCTTGGCTGGCATGAGCTTGGGAAGCTTTGATCAGGCCTATGCGGCCACGGCTCCAAATGAAGTATCTCAATCCATTGCGCCGCCGTCTTTTGCCGATGTCGTCGATCGCGTGCGCGGCGCGGTCGTCTCCGTCAAGGTGAAGACCACGGAGCTGGCCGATTCCGATGATGAATTCAGCTTTCCCCACATTGCGCCCGGCGATCCGCTCGAGCGTTTTTTTAAACATTTTGGTGAGCAAGGCCGCCGTCTCAAACCGCATGTCACTCAGGCGCAGGGCTCTGGATTTATCATCTCCCCCGATGGCTATGTTGTCACGAATGATCACGTTGTTGATAACGCCACCGAGGTGACCGTGACCTTGGATGACGGAAAGAACGTGCCGGCAAAGATTATCGGAACCGACAAAAAAACCGATCTTGCCCTCTTGAAGATCAAGGAAGGCGGGCCCTATCAATATGTAGAATTCGCAAAGACTACGCCGCGCGTCGGGGACTGGGTGATCGCGGTTGGCAATCCCTTCGGGCTGGGCGGAACGGTAACGGCGGGCATCGTCTCCGCGCGCGGGCGCGACATCGGCGCTGGCCCATACGATGACTTCCTCCAGATCGACGCGCCGGTCAACCGGGGCAATTCGGGCGGTCCCACCTTCAATAGCCAGGGTCAGGTCGTCGGCATCAATACGGCGATCTTTTCTCCTTCCGGAGGAAGCGTCGGCATCGGTTTTGCTATCCCTGCGGATACCGCACAAAGCGTGATCGCGGCTCTGAAGGACAAAGGTGTCGTGGCGCGCGGCTGGATCGGCGTTCAGATTCAGCCGGTCACGCCGGATATTGTCGACAGCCTTGGCCTCAAATCAACCAAGGGTGCTCTTGTCGCGGAAGCCCAGCCGAATTCACCCGCCAGCGCGGCCGGGATCAAATCGGGCGATGTGATCCTTGGCATTGATGGCGAGCGTATCGAAGGCCCGCGTGACCTCGCCCGCAAAGTGGCGGCGCTTGGTCCTGGCAAAACCGCAGAACTGACCTACTGGCACGACGGTTCGGAGAAAACCGCCACCGTGAAGCTTGGCACCTTGCCGGAAGAGAAAGAAGCGGCGCTGCATCCGAACGCGGGTCAGGAGAACGACACCTTTGGCGGCCTTGGCCTGACGCTTGCTCCAGCAAGCAGCGTGCAGGGCGCCGGAACCAAAGGGGTGGTTGTGGCCGACATTGATCCTGACGGGGTTGCGGCACAGAAGGGCCTGCAGGTCGGCGACATCATCCTCGAGGCGGGCGGCCACCCCGTCAACCAGCCCGCGGACGTCAAGGCCGCGCTCGCCGACGCCAAAAAGGAAAATCGCAAGGCCGTGCTGTTGCGTGTCAAGGGTAGCGAGGGCATCCATTTCGTCGCGATCGCGGTTAACCCAGCTTCCTAAGCCTCAAACGTCCCCCCGAGGCTTTAATGAGGCCAGTGCCGCGCCCCCCGTCGTGGCGCTGGCCTCAGGAGGCGACAGGCCGGAAGACAACTTCCGGCCTGCTGCGTTGTGGAAATTGAGCTATATCCAAGCCATGCGCATACTTGTCGTCGAAGATGATACCGAAGCCGCCAACTATATGGTCAAGGCATTCCGGGAGGCCGGTCATGTCGCCGATCATGTCGGCGACGGCATCGAGGGCTATGCCCGTGCCCGCGACGAAAACTATGATGTTCTCATTGTTGACCGGATGCTGCCGAAGCTCGATGGCCTCTCCCTCATCGGCAGCTTGCGCGCGCAGAACATCCAAACGCCCGTTCTGATCTTGTCCGCTCTCGGACAGGTGGATGACCGCGTCAAGGGCTTGCGCGCTGGGGGCGATGATTATCTCGCCAAGCCCTATGCTTTCTCGGAGCTTCTGGCGCGCGTTGAGGTGCTCGCGCGGCGCAACCGCGCGGGCGCTGGCGAGGAGACCTTTTACCGGGTGAACGGCCTCGAACTGGACCGCCTCGCCCACAAGCTCACGCGCGACGGCAAGGACATTCCCCTGCAACCGAGGGAATTCCGTCTGCTCGAATATCTGATGAAACATGCAGGCCAGGTCGTCACGCGGACGATGCTGCTCGAGAATGTGTGGGATTATCACTTCGATCCGCAAACCAACGTCATCGATGTCCATATTTCACGGCTGCGCGCCAAAATCGACAAAGGCTTTGATCCTCCCCTTCTCCAGACGATACGCGGTGCCGGCTATATGATACGCGATGGCTCTCGGTAAGCTCTTCCGCACGACGGCTTTCAAAATATCGATCGCCTATCTGGTGATTTCGGCGGTCGGCGCCGGGCTTGTACTCGGCACGATCGGCTGGAACATGAAGCATGTGATCGAGGATCAGATCAGCCAGACCATCGACACCAATATTGCAGGGCTTTCCGAGCAATATGCGCTAGGCGGCATACGCCGCCTCGTAAACATCATCCACAGACGGACGCGCCGCCCAGGGGCTGGGCTTTATCTTGTGACGACCCCGGCGGGTGAGCCAATCGCCGGCAATGTTGTGAGCCTGCCTCCCGATATTTTGTCACATTCGGGTCAGATCGAGATGGCCTATGCGATGCCTGGCGATACGGGCAGCAAGCATCGGGCGCTCGCCCGCATCTTTGTGCTCGATGGCGGTTTCCGTCTTCTTGTCGGTCACGACCTCGAGGAAGGCGCAAGGCTGCGCGCAATTCTCCAAGATGCGCTGCTGACGTCATTGTTCTGGCTCGTGGTGGTTGGCACTCTTGGCGGTCTATGGGTAGCGCGCCGCGTTCTGAACCGCGTCGATGCGATCAATGCCAATGCCCGGGCAATCGTCGCTGGCGATCTGTCAAAGCGTTTGCCTTTGGCGGGTACCGGTGATGAGCTTGACCGGCTCGTGCAAAATTTCAACGGCATGCTCGACCGGATCTCCATATTGATGGCCGGACTCAAGGATGTTTCAGATAATATCGCGCATGATCTCAAGACGCCCCTGACCCGCTTGCGGGGCGGTGTCGAGCAAGCGCTCCGTACCGCCAAAACCCCGGAGGACTATCGGGGCGCGCTCGAGAAGGCGCTCGATGAATCCGAGCGCTTGATCCAGATTTTCGATGCTCTTTTGAGCATCGCCCGTGCCGAAGCTGGAGCTGGGCGCGAGGGCATGACGGATTTCGATGCCGGCTCTGTCGCTCGCGACGTTGGCGAACTCTATGAGCCGCTCGCCGAAGAGCGCGGCATTGCGCTGACGATTTCCGCTGGGACCGGCCTCACTTTGCATGGCAGCCGGGAGCTTATCGGTCAGGCTATTGCCAATCTTGCCGATAATGCGTTGAAATATGGCGCTCCGGAGGGAGCAGCGTCAGCTGCTGCCGGCACCGTTGAAATCTCGGCAAGGCGAAGCTGCGGTTTCATTGAAATCTCTGTCGCCGATCACGGTCCGGGTATTGCCGAGGAGGATCGTATGCGTGTGCTCGATCGATTTGTCCGGCTCGAAAATGCCCGCTCGCGGCCGGGTTCCGGCCTTGGCCTCTCGCTTGCCATGGCGGTGGCACGTCTCCATAACGGAAGCCTGCATCTTGAGGATAATAAGCCGGGTCTTCGCGTCGTCATCCGGCTTCCGGCAGCGCCTCGCCGCCGCGATGCCGAGGTGTCCCTTGCCCAGACGAAGCCGGACAAGGCGGCATGACCGGTCTTCCATCCGGGCACGGTGGGGATCTGCCGCTCTGCCAGCTTATTCGCACAGCTCCAAAGCTTTTTGATGCGCGCCGCGCCGAATCCCGTCTTTCGGAGTTTTTGGCAACATCCGAGGGCGCGCAGTTGCGGGGCCTTGCGGAACTTTCCGGTGTACGCGCACTCCTCCTGGCACTTGCCGGTCATTCGCCCTTTCTCTGGCATCTTACAACGCAAGATGCTCTCCGGCTCAAGCGGTGTCTCGAGGCTTCGCCCAAGGCCTGCCTTGAGTCCTGTCTTGCCGCTCTCGACCGGGCCTGCGCTGAGGCCGAAACCGATGCCGCTGTCATGCGCGCGCTGCGTCTTGCGAAGCAGGAGACCTCGCTTCTCATCGCAATCGCCGATCTTGGCGGCGCCTTCGATGTGATCGAGGCGACCGAGGCGCTGTCGCGGGCCGCCGATGCCTTCATCGCGGCGGCGTTACGTTATGTGCTGCGGGGCGCGGCGCGCCTCGGACGGTTGCGGTTGACTGAGGGCTCTGGCATCGAAACCGGCTGCGGCCTCGTGATCCTGGCGCTCGGCAAGCTTGGTGCGCGCGAGCTCAATTATTCGAGCGATGTCGATATCGTGGTCTTTTTCGATCCCGATTGCAGTGCGCTCACCGGGGCTGTGGATCCCGCGACCCTTTTTACACGCCTCACGAAGGATCTTGTCCGGTTACTGCAGGAGCGGACCCCGGACGGCTACGTCGCGCGCGTCGATCTGCGGTTGCGTCCCGATCCTGGTTCGACGGCGGTCGCCATCTCTTTGCCGGCCGCCTACTCGTACTACGAAAGTCTTGGGCAGAACTGGGAGCGGGCCGCCTTCATCAAGGCGCGGCCGGTTGCGGGAGACAAGGCACTGGGAGAAGCTTTTCTTGCCAATCTCATGCCGTTCATCTGGCGAAAATATTTCGACTACGCTGCGATTGCGGATATCGCCGCGATGAAGCGCCAGATTCATGCCGTGCGCGGCCATGGCGAAATTGTGGTCGCAGGCCACGACGTAAAATTGGGCCGTGGCGGCATCCGTGAAATCGAGTTCTTCGTTCAGACCCAGCAATTGATCTTCGGCGGCAAGAGGCCGCGCCTGCGGGGATCACGCACTCTTGACATGCTGGATGAGCTTGGCAGGGAAGGATGGGTGACAGGCGATGCGGTTGCGGATTTGCGCGCGTCCTATCTCTTCTTGCGGGAGATCGAACACAGACTGCAGATGATCGCCGATGAGCAGACGCAGCGTTTGCCGGAAGATCAAGATGGGCTTGCGCGCTTTGCCCGTTTTTGCGGCTACGCGCGGAAAAGCCGCTTTTGCAGCGAGGTCACACATCGCCTCCGGCTTGTCTCTCATCATTACGGGCGGCTGTTTGAACATTCTCCGAGGCTGGATGTGACGGCCGGCAGTCTCGTTTTCACGGGCGTTGATGACGATCCTGAAACGCTCGAAACTCTGTTGCGTTTGGGCTTCAAGAATGCGTCCCTCGCTGCCGAGACGATTCGAGGCTGGCATTTCGGCCGCCGTCCTGCCGTGCGCAGCGCCCGGGCGCGGGAAATCCTCACCGAATTGGTGCCTTTGCTTCTGCAGTCCTTCGCGCGCTCCGGCGATCCCGACGCGGCGCTCGCCGGATTTGATTCCGCGCTCGCTGGCATGCCTGCAGCGGCCGAGCTTTTTTTGGTGCTGAAAGCCAATCCGCCAATCTGCGAATTGTTCGGCGAGATTCTTGGCGGCGCACCGAGGCTGGCTCGCACCATCATCAGCCATCCGCATGTGCTTGATGCCGCGATTGATCCAAATATTCTGAAGGCGCCCCTCGATGAAGACGCGTTTAGAGAGCGAGCGGGACCGCTCCTGCAATATAAATTCGACACGGAGGAATTCCTCGACGCGCTGCGTGACTTCGCGCAAGAAGAACTATTTCTAATCGGTCTGCGGCTTTGGTCCGGCCAGATCGAGCCTGCTAGCGCGGCGCTCGCCTATTCGGGACTCGCGGAGAGCATTGTGGCTGCCGCCCTTGCTCATGTCGAGCACGCCTTCGCCGATGAGCACGGCCGGATTCCGGGTGGCAGGCTGGCCGTTCTCGCGCTTGGCAAGCTCGGCTCGCGCGAAATGACCGCAGCCTCTGATCTCGACCTCATTTTCATCTATGATTTTGATTCCGCGCAGCCCGAGTCGAACGGTTCGCGGCCCCTCCATGCCGTACAATATTATACCCGTCTCGCGCAGCGCTTGATCTCTGCCCTGACGGTCCCCACGCGCCGCGGCGGGCTTTATGAGGTCGACATGCGTCTGCGCCCTTCCGGGCGCAAGGGACCGCTCGCAACTCAATTTTCGCATTTCGTTGACTATCAGTCCTGCCAGGCGGAAACCTGGGAACATATGGCTTTGACCCGCACCCGGGCTGTCGCCGGCAATGCGGAACTCGCCTCGCAGACCGAAGCTGCCATCAAAACCTTTCTCATGCGGCAGCGCGGTGATCGGCTGGCGCAGGATGTCGCCGAGATGCGGCGCCTCATCGCGAAAGAAAAAGGAGACGGCGAGCCTTGGGATCTCAAGCTTGCTGCCGGAGGGCTGATCGACATTGAATTTGTGGCTCAATATCTCTTGCTCAGGTACGCGCATGCCCACCCAGGCCTCATTTGCGTTTCGCCTTTTGCGATGCTCAGAGCGGCGGCAAGCTGCGGCGTGCTTGATACCGGGGACGCGCGTATTCTCACGGATGCGTACAGGCTTTTCACCGATGTGAGGCAAATCCTGAGCCTCACCTTGGACTCCGGCACCAATCCGCGCCAGGCGAATGAAGCGGTCAAGCGGCGCCTTGCGAAAGCAGCGGGGCAGCCAAGCCTTAGCGCGCTCGAAAGCCGCCTCGCTGAGGTGCGGGCGGAGGTACGGAAAATCTTCAATAAGATATTGTCACCGTGATGAGGCACGCAGCTTTAGCGGCTGCGCGGGCCGGCGCAAGGTGCCTGCGGCCATAAGCAGTTTTTGGCGCGGGACGTCGAGTGCCTCGGGCAGATGGACGAGGACGATCGTGCCATTGCCGACGGACGAACGAATGCGAATCGAGCCGCCATGCAAATTGGCGAGCGAGCGCGCAATGGCAAGCCCGAGGCCGGAGCCTTTCATGCCATTGTCCAATGTCGTGCCCAATTGCTCGAAAGGTCGGCCAAGCCTTGCAAGCGGCGCAGGCGGAATGCCCATTCCCGTATCTTCTACATAGATGTTCAGAGCGCCTTGAACCATCCGTGTGCGGACGCCGACGCGGCCGTGATTGGGCGTGTATTTCACTGCGTTGCGCAACAAGATCATAAGAATCTTTTCAATTGCCTTGCGGTCGGCAAGGATGCGCTTACCCGGCAAGGTTTCAGCGGTGACCGTGATTTCCTTTTCAGTTGCGATCGCTTCGATCTCGGCGACCGCGGCACTGACTGCCGCATCGATCTCGAAATCGGTCTTTTGAATCTGGAACCTGCCGGATTCAAGCCGTGACATGTCGAGAACATCCGAAATCACGTCCCGCAGCCTTTCGCCGCTTTGCTTTATGTCTCTGCAATAGTCGGCATATTTCGGTGAACCGAGGGGACCGAAAGTTTCCTGCTGCATCATGTCGGCAAAGCCGATGATGTGGTTGAGGGGCGTGCGCAGCTCGTGGCTCATATTCGCGAGGAATTCGGACTTGGCCCGGTTGGCGCTCACGGCCTCGTCTTTTTGCTCGAAATATTTTTCGGCGAGATCGGCGAGCTGCTGCGCCTGCAATTCCAGCGTCTGGCGTGACTTTCGCAAATCGGCGACGGTCGCCATGAGGCGGCGTTCCGAGTCCATCAGCTGTTCTTCATGGCGTTTCAACGCCGTGATGTCGGTGCCAACCGAAACATAACCGCCGTCCTTTGTGCGTCTTTCATTGATTTGCAGCCACCGCCCATCACCAAGGCGCGCCTCATAGGTGCGCGCTCCGGCGAGCTGCCGCTCACCGAGCGCGATCTGGGTTTGAATGACCGGAGGCGTCCCCTTCGCCATCACCTGTGCATAGGGCGTTCCTGCAACGACAGCATCCGGGGAGAGATTATGGAATTTCTGGAACTTGGAATTGCACATCACAAGCCGGTTGTCGGAATCCCAAAGGACAAATGCCTCCGAAACGGTCTCGATCGCATCGCGAAGGCGCAGATCCGCCGTGGCAGTGCGCTCCGCGAGGATCTTCTGCTCGGTGATATCGACGGCGATGCCAACGAGATGGGGTGGCGCAGCCGCCGATTCGCGCACAAGTTCGGCGCGTGCCCGCAGCCAGATCCAGTCGCCTTTTACATTCTGCATCCGGAAAACATGATCGATTGAATCGGTTTGTGAGCTTGCCAGCATCTCGGCCATTGCCGCAAGGTCGCCGTCCTGCGGATGCACCATTGCATTGATGTCGCCAAAAGAGAGGAATTGGGTGGCTGGGGTCAGCCCGAGGATCTCATACATCGAGTCCGACCAATAGATTCGTCCGCGCGCGAGATCCCAATCCCAAAGACCGCAGCGGCCGCGGCCGAGCGCCGTGTCGACCCGGGACTGCATTCTTTCGCAAAGCTGATTGGCCTCGCGCGCCCGCGAGGCCTGCCAGAAATAGGCGAGTGCGAGGGCAATCAGGACGACAACCGTGCAGATGACCAGCACGGCATTACGGAAACTCGCCGCCTGCCAGTCGGCGAGGATGGCGGTCATGGGATAGATGATCGCGACTTGGCCGAATGGCGGATCGAGTGTGTGGACGCTCGCCAAGGCGTCCGTTCCGTCCGCGAGGAGGATCCGCAAGACACCGGCTTTCTCGGCGAAAACCGTCAGAGGCTGCTCGGAACCCAGATAATCATTGAGAGTGGTGCTTGAGCCCGAAAGCGGGGGTAAGGCTCCGGCGATGTTGCCGGCGGCGTCCGCCACGATCACCTGCAGCTTGCGCGCCAAGGCGCGGGAAGGCACTGCCTGTGCCAGGACCGCTGCAAGGCCGTCTTTGGGCTGCTCCCGGAAGGCTGTATTGAGGTTGCTGGTTATCGCTCCCGCCGCCAATTCGAGATCCGAGAAGGCATCGTTGACGGCGCGATCATAGGCGTCGCGGGTCATCAGGACAGAGATGGCTACGAGCCCGCCGGCAAAGAGTGCCACCATGGCGGGTACCGCGCGCCGGACCCAGATTTCGAGATGGATGATGCGTAAGACAGCAGGCTGTTTCGCCGCACAGCCAAACTTCAGCGATGCCTCTGCGCGCGCAGAAGCATGCGCCGTATGAGCGCGCGTCATGTCAGGCCCCCTCGAAACTGACCGGAGTGATGTGCCGCACCTCTCCGAATCGAGCCTATCAGAGGCTGACTTTTTTGATTTGTCCAGAGATTAATTAAAAGTGAACGCAGATTTGATCGCCATGCTGAAGGTGGCCCTCCGGCAGAGTCTGCGCTCCGCTGCCGCTTACGTCTCTTCTGTCACGAGCGCGATGGCGATACCATCATAGCCCTTGGCGCCGACGGTCTGGATGGCAGTGGCGCTGACACGCGGCTCCTTGGCAAGCAGCTCGTTGAAGCGGCGTATCCCCTGGATGTCGGGATCATCGCTTCCAGTCTCGAGCACCTTTCCGTCGCGCACCACATTATCGACGATAATGATGCTGCCGCGCCGGGATAATTTGAGCGCGAAGCTGAAATATTCAGGAATGCGTTGCTTGTCCGCGTCGATAAAGGTGAGATCGAAAGCCCCGCCGCCCTCGGCGGCGATTCTTGGCAGCACCTCCAGGGCGCGGCCGGTGCGCAGATCGACAATGCCGCTCAGGCCTGCGCGCGCGATATTGGCTTGTGCGACCTCCGCGTGTTTCGGCTCGGCCTCGATGGTAATGAGGCGGCCGTCTTCGGGGAGCGCCCGCGCCAGCCAGATTGTGCTGTAGCCGCCGAGCGTGCCGATCTCCAAGATTCTTCGCGCACCCCGAATGCGGGCAAGGAGATAAAGCAGCTTTCCTTGACTCGCGGTGACGCTGATTGGCGGCAGTCCAGCCGCATTGCTTGCCTCGATCGCGGCGTCAAGTGCCGCGTCAGGCCGCACCACCATCGCGTTGATATACTGGTCAACCTCTGTCCAGAGCGCTCCGGTCATGGTCCTCCTCCATCGCCATCAGGCAAGCGAGCGTTCAGCGATATCCTTCACGTCAACGGAAAGAGAGGCAGCGCTTGCGACGCGGCGCAGCGCGCGTTCGGCGAGGCTCCGGCGGTTTGCCTCAAGCGAACGCCAGCTTTTGAAGGCCGAAAGGAGCCGCGCCGCGACCTGCGGGTTTTTCGCATCAAGCTCAAGCACGATGTCCGCAAGGAAATCGTAGCCGCTGCCGTCCTTGGCGTTGAACTGCGTTTGATTGAAGGCGGCGAAGGAGCCGACGAGCGCGCGTATCCTGTTGGGGTTACTGAACGAGAAAGCCTTGTGTCTCATAAGGGCCTTGACCCGGCCGAGTGTTCCCGCCTCGGGGATGGTTGCTTGCAAGGCAAACCATTTGTCGATGACGAGGGGCTCACTTTCATGTGCGTGATAAAAAGCGTCGAGCGCGGCTTCGCGTTCCTTCCCCGGGATGTGGGCGAGCACGGCGACGGCGGCGATCTCATCTGTCATGGTGGCCGCGGTTTCACGCTGGCGCGTTGCGAGCAAGGCGCCTTCGCGCGCGTCCCCGGCTGCCAGGAGATCGAGCGCGGCATTGCGGAGGGCACGCCGCCCCGCGGAGATCGCATCGGGCGAATAAGGCCCATGGCTGGCGAGCCGGTCATAGGCTGCGCGCAATGTCTCCTTGAGGTCTCGCCCCATCGCTCCGCGCAACGCTTCACGCGCGGCGTGGATCGCGTCCGGATCGACATTCTCGCTGATCTCGCGTGCGATATCCGCCTCACCCGGCAGAGTGACCGCTTGCGCGGCGAAGGCCGGATCGGCGCTCTTCTCGATGAGAATTCGAAGGGCTTCGCTGAAATTCTTGTCTTCTTCTGGCGCCTGTCCCGCGCGGAGCCGCTCGGCCGAGCGAAGAAGCAGCCGGGTCGCATAGGTTGAAGCTGCCTGCCAGCGGTTGAAATCATCGCTGTCATGCGCGATGAGAGTGATGAGATCGGCTTCGCTGGCCGGATAATCGAGCCGCACTGGCGCCGAGAAGCCCCTTAGCAGGGAAGGGACCGGGCGGCTTGGCACATCATAAAAGGTCACGCGCCGCCGGGCGGTCGAGAGCTCGATAACGCCGCGCGAGAGTTCTTCCGCGCTCGCGCCATCCTGATTGCCGGTGCGCAACTCGATATCCCCCTTGCCGGGAATGACGAGGCCGAGTGCGACCGGAATGACGAAAGGCTCCTTCTTGTCCTGTCCGGGCGTCGGCTTGCAGGATTGCACGAAATCAAGGGTAAAGGTTCTCGCCTGTTCGTCGTAGGTGCCGGTAGCTTCGACGAGAGGCGTGCCGGATTGATGATACCAGCGCGAAAATTCGGTCAAGTCGCGCGAGGAAGCCTCGGCGAAGCAGGCGATGAAATCCTCGATTGTCGCCGCCGTCCCATCATAGCGTTCGAAATAGAGATCCATTCCGCGGCGGAAAGCCTCATCGCCGATGAGCACTTTCAGCATGCGGATGATTTCGGCACCCTTTTCATAGATCGTCGCCGTGTAGAAGTTATTGATCTCGCGATAGCTGTCCGGCCGGACATTATGCGCGAGCGGGCCGGCATCCTCGGCGAACTGCTGGGCACGCAAGGTGCGCACGTCGCCGATCCGGCGGACCGGGGCAGAGCGCATGTCCGCCGAAAAGGCATGATCGCGGAAAACGGTCAGGCCTTCCTTGAGGCACAGCTGAAACCAGTCGCGGCAGGTGATGCGGTTGCCTGTCCAATTGTGGAAATATTCATGCGCAATCACCGCCTCGATGTTTGCATAATCCGTATCCGTCGCGGTTGCAGGCGAGGCGAGCACATATTTGTCGTTGAAGATGTTGAGCCCCTTGTTCTCCATGGCGCCCATGTTGAAGTCGGAGACGGCGACGATGTTGAACACATCGAGATCATACTCCCGGCCATAGACCTTTTCGTCCCAGGCCATGGCGCGCTTCAGGGCATCCATCGCATAAGCGGCATAGGGCTCCTTGCCATGCTCGACATGGATGCCAAGCTTAACCCTGCGGCCGGATTTCGTTGTGAACTCATCGTAGATCGAACCAAGATCACCGCCGACAAGCGCGAAGAGGTAGCAGGGTTTTGGATAAGGATCATGCCAGACCGCGTAATGGCGCGATGTTCCCTCGATCTTTCCTCCTGCGATCCTGTTGCCGTTGGAGAGCAGCAATGGCGCTTCGGAAATCTCCGCCTCCAGCCTTACCGTGTAGACGCTCAGCACATCGGGACGGTCGAGGAAGTAGGTGATGCGGCGAAACCCTTCCGCCTCGCATTGGGTGCAATAGGCCGAACCGGAGCGGTAAAGACCCATCAATTGTGTATTGGCGGTGGCATTGATCTCGGTTTCGATCTCGAGAATGAAGGGGCGTTGCGGCGGCGCCCTCAAGCTCAACTGATCCGGTGTCAAAACGCCATTCCACGCCTCCGCATCGTGAGGATCAAGGTTTTGGCCGTCGAGCGTGATCTTTTTTGCGTTCAATCCATCGCCGTCAAGGGCCAGGGCGGCAAAGGGGCGGCCTTGCGGATTTGGCCGGATGGCAAGACGGGCGAAGACGCGCGTCGCGGATGGGTGAAGCTTGACATCGAGATCGACCTTGTCGATCAGATAATCGGGAACCCTATAGTCTTTCAAACGAACGGGTTCTGCGATATCGGTGCGCATCGAAACCTCTAAACTTAAAGCGGCGGATAGTAATTCTGGTACGCAGCAATCGCGGCTATCTTAAGGGCAACAGCCGGGAGGCGCAAAGCCGGCTTCCGGCACGCACTCTCTTCTTGAATTTTCGCAACATGCGTCTAAGCCGGGTGCGAAAATCCGGAAGGGACCGGCGGCCGGTCTTCATCACACGTGGCAAAACAAGGAAAATATAGGAATGGCTGGAAGTGTAGGAAAGTATCTGCTGATCGCCGCAGCATTCGGCGTCCTGGTTCTCCCTGGGGCAGCACAGGCACATGGCCCCTCGCGGCAGAAAGTCACGGAGTCGGTCACGATCGATGCGCCGCCCGCGAAGGTCTGGGACACGATCAAGGATTTTCACGACATGAGCTGGCTCCCCGGCGTCGTCAAGACGGCGGGCGCGGGCGGTAATGAGCCGGATACCGCAACTCGTCAACTCACTCTGGACAATGGCGCGACGATCGACGAAAGCCTCTACAAATATGACGGGGACGCGATGACCTACTCCTATCGCATCGATAAGGTCGACGTGAAAGTGCTGCCGGTCAACAACTACTCTTCGACGATCGCGGTCCTTCCGGCCGAGGGCGGAAAAAGCACCGTCGAATGGCGCGGCGCCTTTTACCGCGGCTACCCGAACAATGATCCGCCGCCAGAATTGAATGATGAAGCCGCGGTCAAGGCCGTGACGGCTATCTACCGTAAAGGGCTTGATGCCTTGAAGAAAAAGGTCGAGGCGGCCAAGTGAACAGAGACAATCAGTGCCGCCTCCATCAAGGCAAGGGCGCCAAAGCTGGCACCCTTTCTGCTGCCGCTTTCGCCGCTCTTCTTTACCATGCTCCCGGCACTTTCGCGGGCGAAGCCTTCATCACCGATCAGACAGGTGATGAGGTCAGCGTGCTCGATCTCGGCTTGAAACATGTCGTCGCGCAGATTCCGGTTGCCGGTAAGCCCGCCGGGATCGCCATGGCGCGCGATGGCCGAACGGCCTACGTCACAAGCCCGGAAGGCAAATATGTTTCGGTAATCGACACCGCATCGCGCAAGATCGTTGCTAAAATCGCGATGCCCGATACGCCGCTCGGCATTGCCGCCGATCCGGCGGGCGGCTTCGTCTATGTCGCCGGCTTTTATCAGCCGCGCCTTTACAAGATCGATGTCAGGACGGGGGCCATTGTGGCGAGTGCCGAGGTTGGCGCATCTCCCTCGGGTGTTGCCCTGACGGCGGATGGGACGCTAATCGTGACGGCCGATCGCGACGATGATCAAATTTCGATCATCGATGCGAAGACCTTTACCCGCACCGGCACCGTCAAGGTCGGCGAGCATCCCTTTGGCGTGACGATCGATCCGCAGGGCGAGCGCGCCTATACCGCGAATGTCGAAAGCAACGACATCTCCGTCGTGGATCTCAAGTCGGCCAAGCTTGCCGGTACGGTCGCGGTTGGCAAGCGGCCCTATGCGGTCGCCCTTGCCAAGGGCCGCGGATTTTCGACGGACCAATATGGCGGAACAGTCTCCGTCTTTGATCTTGCGACGCTGAAACCCGTGAAGCGGATTTCCGTCGGCGATTATCCCGAGGGAATTGAAACGAGCGCCGACGGCAACAGCGTCTATGTCGTCAACTGGTTCTCGAACGAAGTCTGGGTGATTGATGCGCAAACCTTGGCCGTAACGGCGAAAATGCCGGCTGGCGATGGACCGCGCGCCTTCGGGACATTTCTGCGGGAAACGTTATGAGATTTGAATAAATTTATTCTAATTTATAATAATATGATAATATCTTAGCTGAGATGGCGCAAGCGCACGCGCCGGGGAATGGGGTCCGCATGGCTGCTATCCCTAACTTGTCCGAAAAACAACTTCGCGAGGCGCTGAGGGAACTCGATCAGGCCATCTACAATCATGAGCAGTGGTCTGAAAACCTTCACGGCACTTTGATCTGCCGCTTGAAACCCGATCAGCGGGATATCAGCGCTGAATCTCATCGCCTTTGCCGCTTTGGCCAATGGTACTATACGTCTGGCAGGGCTATGCTTGATCGCTATCCCGGCGTTGCGGAGATTGAGATCGAGCATCAGCGCATACACCAATATGCGGCGAGCCTTCTACGGTCATCCGCCGATGGGGTGCCGATTTCGATTGCGGACTACGAACGCTTCCTGATCGCCCTGAAACGTTTGCGCCTCGAAATTGCGACAGTTCGGCGCGAACTTGAAGATACTCTTTACAGCCTCGATGCGCTGACTGGAACGTCAGGCCGCGCTGGAATGCTAACCAAGCTTCGCGAGCAGCACGAATTCGTCAAGCGCGGGGTACATGCTTGTGCCATTGCGATGATGGACTTGGACGATTTCAAGAGCATCAATGACAGATATGGGCATGCTGTAGGCGACAGGGTTCTGGTCGGCATTGCGCGCTACGTCATGGCACATCTGCGTCCCTACGATAAGGTCTTCCGCTACGGTGGAGAAGAGTTTCTGATTTGCCTGCCCGACACTGACTTGCAGACTGGCCGGGACATCCTTGCCCGAATGGGTGAGGAACTTGCATCGCTGCGGCACGAGGCCGACGACAAGACAATCTTTCACGTCACAATTTCAGCCGGGCTGACTGTCCTCGACCCTGGCATAACCGTGGAAGAGACGATCGACCGTGCCGATAAGGCGCTTTATGTTGCGAAGGCAGCTGGGAAAAACCGCGTACTCACATGGGACCCGTTGATGAAGGCCCTGCCAGGCAATCATGGCCGCCTGGCTGAGGTCTCGGCCTTATGACCTTGTGCGCCGGAGCTTGCGCAGGGGCGCTTTCCACATTCTGGGGAGCGTTTTTTGCGGGAAAGGTTTCCAGTTTGTAATGAATTTATTCTAATTATTGTATTTAATTGTATGATAATATGAATTATAAATTATGAATTATGAGTGCCGTTGCGGTACGGAAGGGCCGCCGGGGCACATAAGGCATGAGGGGGCCGCATGGCTATCCCGAATTTGTCCGACGGCCAGCTGCGCGAGGCGCTGAAGGAACTCGATCAGGCAGTCCACAGCCATGAGCAATGGTCGGAAGCGGTTTGCGGCACCTTGATCTGCCGCCTGACGCCTGATGAGCGGGATATAACTGTCAAGTCTCACCGCCTGTGCCGCTTTGGCCAATGGTACTATGGGTCTGGCGGTGCCGTGCTTGAATGCTTTCCCGGCATTGCTGAGATTGAGATAGAGCACCAGCGCATGCACGAATCTGCGGCGCGGCTTCTACAGTCGTCCGCAGCCGGCGCACAGATTCCATTCGGGGACTATGAGCGATTTGTGACTGCCGGGAAACGCCTGCGTCTCGGAATTTCGAATGTTCAGCGCGCGCTTGAAGATATGCTAAACAGGATT
>Ga0209062_1002262_pt1 | contig 26883 bp, 26 predicted proteins | sample Coa_R2_2_FD_187158 | JGI IMG/M metagenome (GOLD analysis project Ga0209062, IMG submission 187158) | Surface soil microbial communities from Centralia Pennsylvania, which are recovering from an underground coalmine fire - Coalmine... | ecosystem: Environmental > Terrestrial > Soil > Unclassified... | reverse complement strand
ACGACGGCTTGACGCCTAGCCTGAGCGCGCCAGAACCACACGACTTCATCCGTCCGCGCCGATGCCGCTCGCCTCACGGCACCGACCCGTCCACCACATTCCGCACCACGTCCGCGGCGATCGCGAGACGCCCCTTGTGAGGGGCGCGGAACGACGAGACCATACGCCAAATCCGAAATTCTGAAAACAGGAATATTTTTGCGGCAGGTGGTTGACAGGATCTTGCCGGCGCGCCCGTCGGGCAAATCAGTTTGCCCGCGGGCGGCCTCAAGCTATATGGTGATCAACCTCAGGCCGCCGACCTTCGTCGTGCTGCCGGAACACATGCTCCGGAACGCCCGCACCTTCAGCCAACTCTTTCAGGCGGCTCGTCCATGACGCGATGGAAAACTGACAATGCTGCACTGCGCTGCCTTGCCGCGGCGGCGTTGGCGATTGCGCTGATCGCCGGCTGGGCGTTCGAGCTGCGCGCCGAAACCGCAACGCCGGCGGCGGGAACGCTTTCGTCCGCGGCCCTGAAGCGGATCGGCGATGCCATCCGCAACGAGATCAAGGACGGCAAGATTCCCGGCGGCGTCCTGCTGCTGCAGCAACACGGCAAGCCGGTCCATTTCGAATGCTTCGGCGTGCGCGACCCCGACACGGGGCTGCCGATGACGCCGGACACGCTGTTCCAGATCTATTCGATGTCGAAGGCCGTCACCTCGGTCGCGGCGATGATGCTGGTCGACGACGGCAAGCTCAGCCTCGACGATTCCGTGGCGAAATACATCCGCTCCTTCGCGGATGCCAAGGTCGGCGTCGACCTCTCCGACGAGTCGGGAAAATATCCGCTCAAGCTGGTGCCGCTGAAGCGCCCGATCACCATCCGGGATCTGCTGCGGCACACCTCGGGCATCTCCTACGGCTTCTTCGGCGAGACCCAGGTGCAGAAGCTCTATCAGAATCCGCTGTTGTATGCCGGCGATTACGACAACGCCGAGTTCGCCGACCGCATCGCGGTGCTGCCGCTCGCCGATCAGCCCGCGACGCGCTGGAACTACAGCCATTCGACCGACGTGCTGGGCCGTGTCATCGAGGTGGTCTCCGGGCAGTCGCTGTACCAGTTCGAGAAGCAGCGCCTGTTCGATCCGCTCGGCATGCACGACACCGCCTATTACGTCGCGGACAAGGCCAAGTGGCCGCTGGTCGCCAAGGGGTTCCTGGTCGATCGCTTTCGCGTCGCCGGCATCTACGATGATCCGACCTTGCCGCGGCGCTGGGAATCCGGTGGCGCCGGCCTGGTCTCGACCACCGGCGACTACGCCCGCTTCCTGCAGATGCTGCTCAACGGCGGCGAAATGGACGGCAAGCGATATCTCAAGCGCGAGACCGTCGCGCTGATGACGTCGGACCAGATCGGGCCGGAGACCGGCATCATCCACGATCCCTTCTATTTTCCGGGCCCCACCAGCGGCTTCGGTCTCGGCTTCGCCGTGCGCACCGCGCCGCCGCCAGGCACGAACTGGCCGCTCGGCGAATACCGCTGGGACGGCGCCGGCGGCAGCTTCTATTTCGTCGACCCCGCCGACGACCTGCTCGGCGTCTTCATGGTGATGTCGCCGACGCAAGGCGGACGGATCCAGCTGAATCTGAAGACGATCATCTATGACGAGATGGGGCGGGGGCTAAGGAAGGATTGAGGGGCGGAGCTTGCAACCGCAGCCATCCGTGCTACGAAGCGGCGCGGCCGCTCGAGGCCGCTTTTTCAAACGCAGGAGGCAGACATGCGCAAGGTTCGCGATCTCCAAGACCTCCCCAGCTTTCAGCATCTCGCGTAAGCGGCGGAAGTCCTTCCCCTCGGAAACCCAGGTCAGGCGCGGGCACCGCGTCGTCCATGGCGACGTCGAGCTCACCGAAAAGCTCGGTCGCAACGATCTGTGCCCATGCGGCTCCGGGCGCAGGTTTCAAATCCTGCTGCATGACATCCGGGGCTTATGACGGCAGTAACCGCAACTATTACTTTCAGAGAGTAGCGTCAGGCTAGGCGACAAGCACACTGCGGTCGGACCGTCACCCTGAGGAGGCCGCGGAACGCGGCCGTCTCGAAGGGCGACGGCCCGGCTCTCGCAGCGGGGCCGTGCATCCTTCGAGGCTCGCTGCCGCGAGCGCCTCAGGATGACGGGGTGAGATCGGAATCGTGCTGGCCGGCTTCATACGAGGCGAGGAATTCCTCGGCCTCAGCGTGCGTCGCGAAGCAGCCGATCTCTTCGTAGTCGGGCTCATGCTCCGCCGTCTCCGGCGACCGCATGACGACGAAATGATCGCCTTCCTCAAGAATGAATTCGGTCAGGTTCGTGCTGTCGAATGGCGACATGTCGCGGCAACCGCAATGCGGGCATTCGTCGTCGCAGGTGCATGACCATTCGTCCGACCACACGCGGCCGCAATCGTCGCAGCGGTAGAAGTTGAGAAACCAGGCCATGGCGGGCACCTCGTCATCGCAGACGATAATTGCCACGGGAGACGAAATCAATGAAGCCGCGATCGCGCAGGTACTGCAACTGCTGGCGTATCTTTGGCCTGACGTTTTGGTTGCCCGGATAGAGGTCTCCGAGATGACGTTCGAACGCATAGACTTCGTCGAGCGCGAACTCTCGCTTGCCGAGCGACTCTACACACTTCATCACATCGAGCAGCCAACCACGCGTTTCCGGCGACTCGCTTCTGAGGAAGAGCGTTTTCTGCCATTCGGCGAGGACCAGCTCCTTCGCGCGCACAATCCCATTCTGCACGATGTGAATCTTGCCTGACTCAGGAACGCGGCTGAGCAGGATGTTCGAGCCGACCCATCCGGCCCGGCGCGCGGTTGGCGCCAGCGGCTTTCGCTGCTCGATGATGTCGCGGACGAAGAAGTGTTTGGGTACGATGAAGAGATTGACGACTGCGAGCGATTTCAGGTCGTAGTTCATCAAAAGCAGGTTCGGATTGTTGCTGGCCGCAAGGCGCTCGCACTTGGTGCCGTACGCGCCATCCGCTACCTTGGCGCCGAACTTGCTCTTCTGGCTCTTCAGCTTGAATTCTTCATTGCACGTCCGGCAGAGGAAATCGGCAACCGGGCTGTTGTTTGGAAAACGCGACATCTTCGCGTTGCCGCAGTGCGGACAGTAAGCCCACGCGCTGACCCAGGTTTCGGTCCAGGCGCGCGCATTTTGCGAGCCACTGGTATAGGCTGCCTGGGTCTCTTCGAAGCCGAGTTTCATTGGGTCAGCCTATCGAAACTCGGTCGATTTGCCAGCCTTGGCTATCTCACCTCTTCTTCCACCCACCCCGCTTCCCCGGCGCGCCACCCGTCGACCGCGGCGCTGGCCCGAACTCCGGCCCCGACTCCCTTGAGTTGCTCGGCTGGATGATCTTGCTGGTGCTGCCGAACGGCTTGGCCGGCAGGGTGCGGTTGGCGCGGTAGGGGAGGGATTCGGGGCCGTGCATCTCGTCGAGATGGGGCTTGTGGACTTTTGAACCGCGTGAACCGGAGGGGCCCCGACTCGCGGGCCCCCCTCCCTGGCCCTCCCCCGCAAGGGGGGAGGGAACGGAGGGAGCGCCGCTGCTGCCGCCGCGTGGCTTGGTGTTGTTGCGGGCGTTGTCGTCGTCGAAGGGGGAGAATGCGAGCGGGTCTTCGTGGCCCCTCGGGCCGCCGCGCGGCGCGACTTCCGACGAGGGGGAGAACGACGTGCGCCGGCCGCTGTGCCGGGCGGATTTGGCGGCGCGGCTGACGGCTTCCGGCAGATTGGCGGCGTTGCCGTATTTCTTGGTGCCGGCGTAGGCGCCGGCGCGGTCCTGCACGGTGCGCTGGCGGGTGGTGGGGTCGTCGACGACGGCGAGCTCGGTGGCGCGCAGGCGCTTGACCTCGTCGCGCAGCCTTGCGGCTTCCTCGAAGTTGAGGTCGGCGGCGGCCTCGCGCATGCGGGTTTCGAGATCGGCAAGCACGGCCTCGAAATTGTGGCCGATGGCGATGACGTCCTCGGTCATGCCGCTCTGGCCGACATCGACCAGCACATGGTCGCGCTCGTACACCGAGTTGAGGATGTCGCCGATCGACTTCTTCACGCTCTCCGGCGTGATGCCGTTGGCGGTGTTGTACTCGACCTGCTTCTCGCGGCGGCGGGTGGTCTCGGCAATGGCGCGCTCCATCGAGCCGGTCATGCTGTCGGCATAGAGCAGCACGCGGCCGTCGACGTTGCGCGCGGCGCGGCCGATGGTCTGGATCAGCGAGGTCTCGCTGCGCAGGAAGCCTTCCTTGTCGGCGTCGAGAATGGCGACCAGCGCGCATTCGGGAATGTCGAGGCCCTCGCGCAAGAGATTGATGCCGACCAGCGCGTCGAACGCGCCGAGACGGAGATCCCTGATGATCTCGATGCGCTCGATGGTGTCGATGTCGGAGTGCATGTACCTGACGCGGATTCCCTGCTCGTGCAGATATTCGGTGAGGTCCTCCGCCATGCGCTTGGTCAGCACGGTGATCAGAGAGCGATAGCCGGCCGCGGCAGTGGCGCGGACCTCGCCGACGAGATCGTCGACCTGCGTGCGCGCCGGACGGATCTCGACCGGCGGATCGATCAGTCCGGTCGGGCGGATCACCTGCTCGACGAACACGCCGCCGCTCTCGTTCAATTCCCAGCCGCCTGGAGTCGCCGACACCGCGATGGTCTGCGGCCGCATCATGTCCCATTCCTCGAAGCGCAGCGGGCGGTTGTCCATGCAGGAGGGCAGGCGGAAGCCGTATTCCGCGAGCGTGGCCTTGCGGCGGAAGTCGCCGCGGAACATGCCGCCGATCTGCGGCACCGTGACATGGCTTTCGTCGGCGAAGACCAGCGCATTGTCGGGGACATACTCGAACAGCGTCGGCGGCGGCTCGCCGGGCAGGCGCCCGGTGAGATAGCGCGAATAGTTCTCGATGCCGGCGCAGCTTCCGGTGGCCTCCATCATCTCGATGTCGAAGGTCGTGCGCTGCTCCAGCCGCTGCGCCTCGAGCAGGCGCCCCTGCGCGTTGAGCTGGTCCAGCCGCAGCTTCAATTCGCTCTTGATCGCCTTGATCGCCTGCACCAGCGTCGGCCGCGGCGTCACATAGTGCGAATTGGCGTAGACCTTGATGAACTCCAGCTCGTCCTGCTTGTGGCCGGTGAGCGGATCGAACTCCTCGATGTTCTCCACGGTGTCGCCGAACAGGTTCACGCGCCAGGCGCGGTCCTCATAGTGGGCCGGGAAGATGTCGATGACGTCGCCGCGGACACGGAAGGTGCCGCGGGAAAAATCCGCCGAGGTGCGCTTGTATTGCAGCGCGACCAGGTCGGCGATCAGCTGGCGCTGGTCGATGCGCTCGCCCTTCTTCAGCGCGAAGGTCATCGCGGTGTAGGTCTCGACCGAGCCGATACCGTAGATGCAGGAGACCGAGGCGACGATGATGACGTCGTCGCGCTCCAAGAGCGCGCGCGTCGCGGCATGGCGCATGCGGTCGATCTGCTCGTTGATCGAGGAGTCCTTCTCGATATAGGTGTCGGTGCGCGGGACGTAGGCTTCGGGCTGGTAGTAGTCGTAATAGCTGACGAAATATTCGACCGCGTTGTCGGGGAAGAAATTCTTGAACTCGCCATAGAGCTGGGCGGCCAGCGTCTTGTTCGGCGCCAGGATCAGCGCCGGGCGCTGTGTCGCCTCGATCACCTTGGCCATGGTGTAGGTCTTGCCGCTTCCGGTGACGCCGAGCAGCACCTGGGTGCGGTCGTTGCGCTTGATGCCTTCGACCAGCTCGGCGATCGCGGTCGGCTGATCGCCCCGCGGCTGGTAGTCGGACTTGATCTCGAAGCGGACGCCGCCTTCGCTCTTCTCCGGGCGCGGCGGCCGGTGCGGCGTCCACACCTTCAGCGAGCCGTCGTCCTTGCGGAATTCGGGACGGCCCTCGCGGATCAGCGCCTCCAGCGCGTCCGCGGTGGCTTTCACGCCGAGCGCCTCGGTCTTGCTGCGCGGCGGACGGGCCAGCGCCTCGGCGTCGTCCTCCTCGGTCGGCAGGCCAAGCTGCCGCGCCAGCTCGGGATCGAGCATCGGCACCGTCGCTGCGGTGCCGTAGCGCGCCTGCGGCGCTTCTTCGAGGCCGCCCGGCGCGGCGTCGCTGGCGGTGTCGCGCTTGTTCACCTCATCGCTCTTGTCACGCTTCGACGCCCGCGCCCGATGCGCGGCGGCCTCGCCGCCGGAGCGGCGATCCCAGGAATTGTCCGGCGGCGGCCGCAAGCCGGTGGACGAGCCGATGCCGCTCTCGCCGCGATTGATCGCGGGGTTGAGCAGCTCAGCCAGCGCCGGCCCGATCGGGAGGACCTCGGGTCGGTGGGCCTTGGAATTGGGTGCTTTGGATTTCGGGGTTTTGCCCGGCTTTTTCGGCCGATCAGGAGTCTTCGCCATGGGGCGAATATGGGACGAGTCAGGGCGATGTGGAAGGGCAAAGGCGGGGCTGAGCCAGGGAGGGAACTGCCACCGTCTTGTCAGTAGGCGGCAGCATGTGCGCGTCGACCCGTCATCCTGAGGCGCTCGCGGAACGCGAGCCTCGAAGGATGAACGGCCCGGCTCTCGCAGCGGGGCCGTCGCCCTTCGAGGCTCGCTGTCGCGAGCACCTCAGGGTGACGGTTCAAGAAGCTTCACGGGCTGTCAGGGTGACGGTGTTGGAGCGGGACTCGCTCCACCGATGCATCCAGCCTAACTCGCCGCGGCCGTCTCCGGCTGCACGATGTCAAGATGGATGCCCCCGCAGCGGGTGCAGCGCTGGGTCCAGTATTCGGCGCCGGCGCGGCCGCCGAAGACGCGGAGGATGGCGAGCTCGCCATGGCATTCCGGGCAGTCGGCGCGCACGGGCGCTGCGGGAACGGGAGCTGGCACGAGTTCAAGGTTCGGCATGGCCGGCCTCGCGGTTGAGCCTACAGGAATGGCTGGATGTCGCACTCGTCGTCGGCCGGCTCGGTCCAGAAATCCTTGGCCCGGTCGATCTGCTTCTTGGCGTCCGCAATCGCGGCCGCGCGGTCGGGCCAGGCAAAGCCGACCTCGACCTTCGGAAACAAGGCACCGTCGATGAGCAGGGGTTTCAGGTCGGCGCGCCGGATACGGGCATGCCACAGGTCCTTCCCGGCTTCGAAGGACTCGATGTCGTAACCCTCGTAGATGCAATCCATTGTTGTCCCCTATCGGATCAAGGGCACACAACAGACCATGGTGGGAGGGAAGGCGGTGTGAAGCCGTTCACACGGCGCGGAGTTTTTTCGGCGGGATGTCTGTTTGCGCCGCGGGACGTGTCGCCGCCTCGATGATCCAGCGGCGGAACGCGGCAAAGTCGCGCTGGCCGGCTTGGAAGCTGCGGTAGACGAGGTACCATCGCATGCCCTTGGGCACGGTGAGCGCGAACGGCGCGACCAGCCGGCCGGCGGCAAGGTCGTCGTCGATATAGGGCCGGATGCCCATGGCGATGCCGAGCCCGTCGGCGGCGGCTTGCAGCGCCTGGCCGTAATACTGGAATTCGGGGCCGCGTGCGGTGAGCCGCGAAAGGCCGGCAGCCTTCAGCCAGAGCGGCCAGTCCTCGCCCGAATGCGCCACGCGCAGCAGCGCCGGGCCCTTGAGATCGGCAGGCTTCTTCAACGACGTGGCGAGCCTTGGAATGCAGACCGGCTGCAGGTCGGCGGCGAACAGCGGCTCGGCGACCAGGCCCGGCCAGTTGCCGTCGCCGAGCTTGATGCCGCAGCTCCAGTCGTCGCCGAAGGGCGCGGCGACGCCGCCCGCGGTGATGCGGACTTCGATGTCTGGGTGGCGTTTGCGGAAATCGGCAAGATGGGGGATCAGCCAGCGCATCGCAAAGGTCGGCCCGACGCCGATGGTGAGCACGCGCATCGCGGCCGGCGCCGTGACTTGCGCGGTGAGGGTGGCCAGCGCGTCGAAGATCGGCGTCAGCCCGTTCTGATAGGCGCGCCCCGCGGAGGTCAGCGCAAGCTTGTTGGCCTTGCGCTCGAACAGCGCCACGCCGAGCCGCTCCTCCAGGAGATGTACCATGCGGCTGATCGCGGCCGCCGAGACGTTGAGTTCCTGGCCCGCGGCCGCAAAGCTGCCGGCGCGCGCCGCCGCCTCGAAGGCCTTGATGCCGTTGAGAAAGAGCAGCCGCCGCAAACCGTTTCACCCTCAGAAAAGCTGATGCTGGGGCAAGATAACTCGGTTTGCGGACGCGGCACAAGGGAGCGAGAAATCATGGTGTGAGAAGTTCGCGCGACCGGCGCCGCCCGTCGCCTCGCCCCGCTTGCGGGGAGAGGCCGCATCGCATCGTCAGATGCGATGCGGGTGAGGGGGTGTCTCCACGCACGCCTCTGTTGCCGAATATGCGGATGCAGCCCCTCACCCCGACCCTCTCCGTGAAGAACGGGGAGAGGGAGAAGAACGGAGAAATGTCGATGACCGATGCTGCCGATCCCCTGGTGCTCGATTTCGTCGAATGGATCGCGCGCGAGCCGCGCGCCTATTCGGAGGTGATCGGGGCATGGCGGACGTCCTGCCCGCGGCTGACCATCTGGGAGGACGCCGCCGAGCGCGGCTATGTCACGCGGGAGACCATCGCCGGCTTCGGCCTCGTGGTGACGGTGACCGAGGACGGCGAGAAACTGCTGCGGGCGAACGGCCGGACGGCCTGAGCGTGGATCACGTTTGCGCGTTTGCCTGACGGGGCGGATTGACTCGGGCGCGCCCCGGGGTGAAATTCATGCAATCGCATCTTTCTTTGATGCTTGCAAGAAACGCCAGCAGGGACGCCGCCATGATCGACCTCTATTACTGGACCACGCCGAACGGCCACAAGATCACGATGTTCCTGGAGGAGACCGGGCTCGACTACAAGATCATTCCGATCAACATCGGCAAGGGCGAGCAGTTCACGCCGGAATTCCTGGCGGTGGCGCCGAACAACCGCATCCCCGCCATGGTCGATCATGCGCCCAAGGACGGCACCAACAAGGACGGCAGCAGGCCGATCTCGATTTTCGAATCCGGCGCCATCCTGCTTTATCTCGCCGAGAAGACCGGCAAGTTTCTCCCCTCCGACCTCTACGGCCGCTACGACGCGATCCAGTGGACGTTCTGGCAGATGGGCGGGCTCGGGCCGATGGCCGGCCAGAACCATCACTTCCGCAACTATGCGACCGAGAAGCTGCAATACGCCATCGACCGCTATGTCAACGAGACCAACCGCCTCTACGGCGTGCTCAACAAGCGGCTTGCCGATCGCGAGTTCATCGCCGGCGACTATTCCATCGCCGACATGGCGAGCTATCCCTGGGTCGTGCCCTACAAGAACCAGGGCCAGGACATCGAGCAGTTTCCGCATCTGAAGCGCTGGCTGGAGACCATCGGCGCGCGGCCTGCCACGGTTCGCGCCTACGCCAAGGCCAAGGAGGTCAATCCGAATTTCGGCCAGCCCGCGATCCGCACCGAGGAGGAGCGGAAGATCCTGTTCGGGCAGACGGCGTCGGTGGTGCGGTAGCGGTTCCTCATGCGCGGGCTTGACGCGCTCGCCGACGTTTGATCCCGTCATTCCGGGGCGGTGCGACAGCACCGAGCTACGGTGCGCAATTGCGCACCTGAGAATCTCGAGATTCCGGGTTCGGTCCTTCGGACCGCCCCGGAATGACGGTGGATGAAAAGGGCATCACGAGAAAACGCGGGGGCAATCCATGACACTCAAGCTCTACGAACTGGTCGGCTCCGACGACGCGCGCCCCTTCAGCCCGTATTGCTGGCGCACGCGGATGGCGCTGGCGCATAAGGGGCTCAGCGCCGACTCGATCCCCTGGCGCTTCACCGAGAAGGGGGCGATTGCGCCGCATGGCTCGGAGAAGGTGCCGGTGCTGCTCGATGGCGACAGGCCGGTGGTCGATTCCTGGGCGATCGCGAATTATCTGGAGGATACGTTTCCGGACCGTCCGTCGCTGTTCGGCGGCGAGGGCGGGCGCGCGGTGATGCGGATGCTGAACTGGTGGGGCGACATCGCCGTCGTCGGCGGCATCTTTCCGCTGATCGTCGCCGACATTCCCGCGCATCTTGCGCCCGTCGACGCGGCCTATTTCCGGTCCTCGCGCGAGGCGCGGTTCGGCAAGCCGCTGGAGGAGGTGACGGCTGCGCGCGACAAGGGCGTCGTCAGTTTCCGCAAATCGCTCGATCCGCTGCGGCTGACGCTGAAGACGCAGCCTTTTCTCGGCGGCACGGCCGCGAACTATGCCGACTACATCGTGTTCGGCGGCTTCCAATGGGCGCGCGTGGTGAGCCCGTTCAAGCTGCTCGAGGCCGACGATCCCGTCTACGCTTGGCGCGAGCGGCTGCTCGACGCGTTCGACGGTCTCGCGCGCAACTCGCCGGGCTTTGCGGTCTGATCATGCCGCCGACTTCAACGCGACGGCCGCGTTGTCGCGGCGCACCTGCTTGAGGCGCGATCCCCGCGTCCACCAGCGCGCAATGCCGGTGACCAGCAGCGTCAACAGTGTCAGCGACACCAGGACATTGAGCAGGCTCGTGACCGGCACCGCGCCGTTGCCCTCATGGATCAGGCGCGGCCAGTTGCGCGGCAAGGCCGTGAGCCCGTCCGCCGCAACCGAATAGAGCCGCAGCTCGCCGCCGTCATAGATCCGCGCCGTCATGGTGCCGCCGCGCGAGCCGATGGAGATGACGGATGCGAGGTCACGGGATTGCGCGACCACGCGCACGGCATCCGGCAGCGACAGCGGTTTCCCCTGCGGCGCGGGCGGGCTGCCCGAGAGGGTCAGGCCGAGCGCCATGCCGAGCGCGGTCACCGGGCAGAGCAGGATCGCAGGCAGCGTGAACCAGGCCGCGCCCTTGTGCCAGCCGGCCAGGTTGTTGCGCAGCCGCGGCAGACCCATGGCGATGCCGATCATCATCAGGACCAGCATCGCGACCGTCGAGGTGACGACCAGCCAGTGCTGGCCGAGCAGCCGCTCATGATTGAAGCGCGCCCAGACGATGATGTCGGCGAAGTCGAGACCCGGCGCGACCGTCTCGCCGCTTGCAAGATCGATCTGCAGCGCGCCGGGGCCCTGAAACCGCAAGCGCTGCGCGGCCGCATTGATGAATACCCCGCGTGCCTTGCCGTCGGGATCGTAGCGCTTGAGGAGATCGATGACGCGCGTCGCATCGACGGAGTGCGGCAGGCCGCTGTGCTGCACCATCGGCTCGAAAGCGAGAATCAATCCGGTCAGCATGATTGCAAGCAGCGGCAATGCGAATACGAGACTCGTCCAGCGGTGAAGCTTGAGCAGCAGAGTTTTTGTCACTGACATCTCCGAACCGGACGAGCGAAATCGCGTGCTGCGCGAGATGCAGAACAAAAGCGATTTTGTCCATGCATCGCGCGTTGATTCAGAACAAATCTAAATTCGTCGCGCTGCTTGTTTTGCAGGCGATGAATGACGTGTGGTTCATGAAGAAATTTTAATCAGCGCGATGCATCATGCCTGCCCGTTGCGAGGTCATTCCGGGTTCGCGCTTTCAGCGCGCCCGGAATGACCGCGTGAGGTTGGCCATGGTGGGCTTCGCTGCGCTCTACCCACCCTGCGGTTCTTCGCTACTTCCGCTGCTGGTGTTCATCCGCGAGCTTGCGCAGGCAGGCCGGGCACAGGCAGCCGGCGCCTTGCTCCGGCATCGGCAGCCGCACCGTCTCCTCCGCACACCAGCACGGGCCTTCTGGATTGCAGCCGAACGCGGTTCCGCAAGTTGAACAGTCAACCTGACCCGAGGGGAGGATTTCTTTCCGATTTGTCATGCAAAGTCGCAAACATCCGCCGCGGTTTTAATGTGGGGTTCATCACGAACGGCGCTACCATGATCGGTAACGACTATAGCAGCGCGGTGTCCTGACGCCATCAGGTTCCGGGCAGGCCACCGCGAGGGAAGACGAAACATGTCCCGCGATTCGCAAGCGGCTCTGATTGCGCTCCACCGGTTCGGCCTGGGAGCGCGCGGCGGCGCCTCCGGCGATCTTATCAATGCCGCCTCCGATCCCCGCGGCTTTGTGAAGGCCGAGCTGCTCCGTGCCAATGGCGCGCTGCTCGAGGTGCCCGGATTGCAGGGAACGCCGGCGCTGGCGCAGGCCGCCTTCGCCTATCAGCTCGAGGTGAAGCAGGCGCGGGATGCGGCCGCGAAATCAGGGCAGCCGGCGCCAGTCTCCGACGACAAGCCGCCGCGGCGCAACCTCTCGCTCAATGCCATGGACATGGCCGCGCAGCCGCCTGCCGGGCCGGCGGACAATGCGGCCGCGGCTGCCGTCGCCGCGCCCGAGACGATGCAGCCGAATGCGGCGAAGCCGGAAGCCCGCGAGCCGGCGCAGCCGCCGAACGTGATCCAGAAGACGTTTCGCGCCGAGGCGCTGGCGCGGCTGCAGCGCGCCGTGCTCGCCGATTGCGGCGTCACCGAGCGGCTGGTGGCATTCTGGTCCAATCATTTCTGCATCTCCGCGGGCAAGGGCCCGCTGGCGCGCATCTGGGCCGGCGCGTTCGAGCGCGAGGCGATCCGCCCGCATGTGCTCGGCCGTTTTGCCGACATGCTGAAGGCGGTGGAGCAGCATCCGGCGATGCTGTTCTTTCTCGACAACCAGCAATCGCTGGGACCGGACTCGCGCGCAGGCCTCAATCGCAAGCGCGGCCTGAACGAGAATCTCGCGCGCGAGATCATGGAACTGCACACGCTCGGCGTCGGCGGCGGTTATACGCAGCAGGACGTCACCTCGCTGGCGCGCATCATCACCGGCTGGACCTTCGTCGGGCGCCAGGGCATTCTGGGCGAGCCCGGCAGCTTCGCGTTCAATGCCAATGCGCATGAGCCCGGCCCGCAAATGCTGCTTGGCAAGACCTATGCGGCCGGCGGCGTGGAGCAGGGCGAGGCGGCGCTCGCCGACATCGCGCGCCATCCCTCCACTGCGAAATTCGTCACCACCAAGCTCGCCAGGCATTTCGTGGCGGATGATCCGCCGCCGGCGCTGGTCGCCCGGCTCGCCGACACTTTCAGCAGGACGGACGGCGATCTGAAAGCGGTGACGCTGGCCCTGGTCGATTCCGACGAGGCCTGGACGGCGCCGCTGACCAAGATGCGCAGCCCCTATGACTACCTGGTCGCGACCGGCCGGCTGCTGGCCCATGTGCCGGAGGACCCCGGTCCCTATCTCGGCGGGCTCAACGTGCTGGGCCAGCCGCTGTGGTCGCCGGCGGGGCCGAACGGCTTCCCCGATACCAGCGCCGCCTGGGCCGCGCCCGAAGGCATGAAGCTGCGCCTCGACATCGCAGCCCAATTGTCCTCGCGCGTCGGCAACAATGTCGATGCGCGCGACCTGCTGGAATCCGCCTTTGCCGATGCGGCCTCGCCCGACACGCGCCGCACGGTCGAGCGCGCGGAATCGCGCCAGCAGGCGCTGGCGCTGCTTCTGATGTCGCCGGAATTCCAGAGGAGATGATCATGGAATGCTGTGAAAGCCGTCTGCTCACCACGCGGCGCGCGCTCCTCGTCGGCGGCGCCAGCTTCGCGGCTTGGGCCTATTTGCCGAAATTCGCGCGTGCGGCCGGCGGCCGCGATCCACGCATGGTCACGGTGATCCTGCGCGGCGCGCTCGATGGGCTGGCGACGGTGGCACCGGTCGGCGACCCCGATTACGCCTCGCTGCATGGCGCGATCGCGCTGACGCGCGATGGTCCGCATGCGGCGCCGATGCTCGATTCGTTCTTCGCGCTGCATCCGTCGATGCCGGAGTTCGCGCGGATGTATGGCAATAAGCAGGCCGCGGTGGTCCATGCGGTGTCGACGCCCTATCGCGACCGTTCACACTTTGATGGCCAGGACGTGCTCGAAAGCGGCTTTGCCGGTCCCGGCCGCGTGCAGTCCGGCTGGCTCAACCGCGCGCTGGCCGCGTTGCCGCAGGGCGAGCGCGTCGCCGGTGCGCTTGCGGTCGGCCCCACCACGCCGCTGGTGCTGCGCGGACAGGCGCCGACCGTCGGTTGGGCGCCGGTGGCACTGCCGCAGGCCGATGACGACACGGCTGCGCGGCTGATCGAGCTCTATCAGCATCGCGATCCCGCGCTCGCGACGTCGCTGTCACAAGGCATCGCGCTCGAGAAGCAGGCCCGCGGCGAGGACATGAGGCGCGACGACATGAAGCCGAAGCCGGGCGGCGGCGCGCCGGCGCAGATGCGCCAGGTCGCGCGCGGCGCGGCCAAGCTGATGGCGGCCGATGACGGCCCGCGCATCGCAGCGCTCGCCTTCGACGGCTGGGATACGCATGCCAATGAAGGCGGCCCGGTCGGCCGTCTCGCCGGTCTGCTCTCCGGACTCGACGGCGCATTGGCGGAATTCGAAACCGGGCTTGGCGCGCATTGGCGCGACACTGTCGTCGTGGTCGCAACCGAGTTCGGCCGGACTGCGCGCATCAACGGCACCGAGGGCACCGACCACGGCACCGGCACCATCGCGCTGCTGGCCGGCGGCGCGGTGAAAGGCGGTCGCGTGATCACGGACTGGCCGTCGCTCAAGGCTGCCAGTCTCTACGAAGGCCGCGACCTCGCCCCGACCACCGATCTGCGCGCAGTGATCAAGGGCGTGCTCGCCGATCATCTCGGCCTCGGCGAACGCGCGCTGGCTGATGCGGTGTTTCCGGACAGCGCCCTGGCAAAGCCGATGAAGGGGCTGATTGCGTGACGGCTCCCGGCCTCTCCCCACGGAGGGCTCCGGTGCGGCCTCACGCTTTGATATCGAGCAGCGTCCTGGTCATGCGGTCGTCCGCCGTCAGCACCTTCGCATTGGCGGCAAAGCTGTAGCTTGCCATCATCTGGTTGATCAGCTCCTGCGCGAGGTCGACATTGGGCGCGGCGACGAGGCCGTTCTGGTTGGCGAATGGCGCCTGCGGATCGGAGACCGCTGTCGTCGACGGCGTGACGGTCGTCACCGTCGTCTGTGTGCCCCCGTCGGCGTTTGCGGTCTCGACCACCTCGAGCGGTGCATAGGCGGTTGGCGCCCCCGCCGGCACCGAGCCGTCGGCATTGGGCAGCCCGCCGGTGCTTGCGACATTGGCGACATTCGAGGCGGAGACCTCGTGGCGACGGGTCGCCGCGTTCATGCCGGACAGTGCGATGGTCGAGATGCTGCTCATCAAGGGCTCGTCGGAGAGATCGTCGAGCCGCCACTTAATGCATGTGCTCGATAAGCAAGCCTCAATGTCGACGGATGGATTCCGGCGGTAGGGACAACGGGTCGTTTACCATTCGGCCGCGGCCGCGAGGCAATGATCGGGGCGTGCTCGCTGACCACCTGGCCTCCAAGCGACCGCGCGCGCGGGACGCTCCGTTTTCCGGACAAGGCGATGGCGAAGCCGATGAAAGGGCTATTGCTTGACTCCCCTTACCGCTCGTGCCGCTCGCTCAAGAACTCGCATTGGCTCTCATCGCTTCACAGGTGAGCCATCTTGCCGGAGAGTGGCAGACATAACCTGATGGGTGAGAGTTTGAATCTTCGCGTTTGACCTAAAACGACTTTTTGGTGGCGAGATTTCGACTGGATGGCCTCAGACCAAGAATGTGATTGAACTCTCACTTCTTGGCTTCCGCAATTCGCGCGTGAAGCAGCGCAAGTGAATTTAGCGGCTACCGGACGCGATGGATGAGGTCGCTATCGCACTTCGGGTGCCGGGTCGCGCGGCGCGCGTAGCGTCAATTTGCCGGGCAGGGCTTAACATTTCGTGTGTGGCGTTGCGGGAGTGGCCCCGCCTCAATCGCTCTGCTCGCCGAGTGCAGAGCGGGGAGAGGGAGGAGACACGCCTACTTCGTGATCTCGTCGATCTCCGCCATCTCCTGGGCGGTCAAGTTCCACGCGATCGCTTTCACGTTCTGCTCGACCTGCTCGACGCGGGTGGCGCCGGCGATGACGCTTGCGACCTGCGGCCGTGCGGCGAGCCAGGAGAAGGCGAGCTCGAGCAAGGTGTGGCCGCGGGCCTCCGCGAAGGCCTTGAGCTTGTCGACGAGATCTTCATTGCGCGCCGTGACGTAGCGGTCGCGCAGCGCCGGCGCCTTGGCGAAACGGGTGTCGGCGGGGGCTGCGGCGCCGCGCTGGTATTTGCCGGTAAGAAGCCCGCTTGCCAGCGGGAAGAACGGCAGCAGGCCGAGCTTGTATTCCTGCGCGGCCGGCAACAGGTCTTTCTCGATGCCGCGCACCAAGAGGCTGTATTCGTCCTGGCAGGAGATGAAGCGGCTCGCATTGATCGCGCGTGCGGTGAATTCGGCTTCGGCGATGCGCCACGCCGGGAAGTTGGAATTGCCGATGTAGCGCACCTTACCCTGGCGGATCAGATCGTCGAGCGCGCGCAGGGTCTCCTCGATCGGCGTCAGCGGATCGTAATCGTGCTGCTGGTAGAGATCGATATAGTCGGTCTTCAGCCGCTTCAGGCTCGCTTCCACGGCGTCCATGATGTAGCGGCGCGAGGCGCCCTGCTTGGTGCCGTCGGTTGCCATGGGCTTGGAGAATTTGGTGGCGAGCACGATGTCCTTGCGGCGGTCGCCGAGCACCTGGCCGAGCACCGTCTCGGAGCCGCCCATGCCCGCATAGATGTCGGCGGTGTCGAACAGCGTGATGCCGAGATCGAGCGCCTTGTGGATGACCTTCCGCGAGGTCTCGAGATCCGTGCGCTGGCCGAAATTGTTGCAGCCGAGCCCGACCGCGGAAACGCGCAAGCCTGAGCCGCCGAGATTGCGAATGTGCATGGGACGACCTTGTGACAGACGGAGAAGCGCGCGCATTGTCGCGCGCGGGCAGGCCTGCCGCAAGCCGCGGTTCTCTCACGCAAAATCATGCGTGATGTGCGATGCGGGAAGAGGGCGACGGGGCTGGAGGCCGAAAAGCATGCCCCCAAAAAGGTGCGGCCCCGGTCAGACGCGGCGACTGACGGGGACCGCTGGGGCGCTTGATCTGTGACGGGGGCCTGATCAGACGCAAATGCAGCCTAGCCATGCATTGTTACGCAGCCGTGACAGTTTGATTTATCCACAGGCCACCGCACAGCTTTAGAAACAGCCTCAAAGCAGCTTGCGATAGACGATGAAGCCGGATCGTTCGGCGACGCGGTCGTAGAGCTGCTGTGCGGTCGTGTTGGTCTCATGCGTCTGCCAATAGACGCGCGGCGCGCCCGCGAGCTTTGCCTGTTCATAGACGCCTTCGATCAGCGCCCGCCCCACGCCCTTGCCGCGCGCGGCCTGTGCCGTGAAGAGATCCCTCAAATAGCAGTCGGGCGCGATCGCAATGGTCGAGCGGTGATACAGATAATGCACGAGCCCCAGCAACTCGCCCTCGCTCTCGGCGACCAGCGCATGCATCGGCTCATAGGCATCGAAGAAGCGCATCCATGTGATGTCGGTGATCTCGAGCGTCAGCGCGGTCGGGCCGGAGCGGCCGTAGAAGGCGTTGTAGCCGTCCCACAAGGGCAGCCATTTGTCGAAGTCGTCGCGACGGACAGAGCGGATGGTGAGTGAGGACATGGGGTTTTTCCGGCTGTGCGACCAGCCAATCATGATCGCCGGATCAAGTCGAGAGCGTTGCGCCGGACGGTTCGCGTCGCGGAAACCTACTCGGCCGCGCGCAGTTGCGGTGCCGGCGTGCGGTCGCCGCCGCGCAGGGCGCGGAGATATTCGCCGTCGCGGGGATCGTCGTCGCGGCGGACCAGGTCGGTCACCGGCGTGTAGCTCAGCATGCGTCCGCCGTCGGGCAGCGCGGTGCAGGAGAAGCGCAGCACGGTGCCGTCCTTGAGGCGGATGTTGATCGGCGTGGAGTCGCCGATCCGCATCATCTCCATGCGCCTGGCGATGAAGGCCTTCAACTGGTCCGCCGGCAGCTCGTAGGCGCCGCTGTCGCGGCCGTGATACATCAGCGCGACGAAGGCGGGCCTGGAATCGGCTTTGGCATCGGGCAGGCTGAAATACGAGCGGAAGGCGCGGTTGATGAAGGCGGCGCGGGTGTCGGCATCGAGCAGCACGATGCCGATATCGACTTCATCGAGCGCGGCCGCCAGCCGCTGCGCGGTCAGATGCTCGGCGCGCTCATGCGCGAAAGAGTCCACCAGCTGCCGGCGCATCAGTCCGGTGATCGCAGCCGTCGCGCCCACGGTCACCGCGAGCATGGCGAGCCGCACCAGGTCGGAAGCCTGGTAGCCGAGGGTTGCGCGGTGATCGAGAAAGAACAGCGCCGATCCGACGATCGCGATGCCGGCGCTGACCAGGCCGGAGCGGAAGCCGCTCCATGAGCCTGCCAGTGCTGTGATCAGCACCAGCAGCGGCGCCGGATTGGGAACGCCGATCAGGCAACGATCGATCGCGATCGCGGCCAGCATTGTCGCTGCCGCCAGCACCGGACCGGAGATTGCGCGCCCGTCGAATTGCATGCCGGTTCTCGCCCGCAGCCCCAAGCTTACGCGGGGGCCGCGACGGATGGTCACGCGCGGGGCGGTTTCTTTGCGGCGATGCTGAAGTGCGGCTTGCGCCGGCGGCGAGAACTTAGCGATCTGTTGGATCAAATCGTAGCGATCGCTCGATGCGCGCTTGGCGCGGCGCGTTCAGCCGAGCACCGTCATCGCCATGCTGGCCTTGGTCGCCAGCACGGTCACGAAGCATAGCGACACCGCGCCGAGCGCGAGCGCTGCCGCAACCGCGTCGATCAGGCGGGATGATGCAACCGGGGCGCTCTGACCGTTGAAGCCTGCGGGGCCGGACCACCGTTTCATGGACAAAGGATCCTCCTGCGCGCCGGGCGAATCACCCGCGCGTGGGCGGAATCTTGCAGCGGGCGCTGGCGACATTGCGGCGGGAGAAGCAAGGAAAGTGGCGGGTTTGCCGCAGAGGTTAACGAATTAGGCGTGGTTGTTAACTTTTGGCAGCTCCGATGGGGCTCGCCGTAACCTCACCGGCCCCCCAGGGGCGGGTGGCCGCGCCCGCGCGGCGGCTTGTTCTTGCCCCTACAAGCTCGCCGCAATGCTGGTGGGCTCGTCGACCACCTCGGCCGGATTCCACTCCATCGAGACGAAGCCCGGCGTATGCTCGACGCGCCTCAGCCAGGTGCGGATGGCGGGGAAGGTCGAGAGATCGAAGTCGCAGCGGTCGGCGACATGGGTATAGCCGTACAGCGCGATGTCGGCGACGGTGAGCTGGCCGGCGGCGAAGTAGTCGTGGTGCTTCAGGTGATTTTCCATCACCTGCAGCGCGCCATAGCCGCGCTCCATCCAGTCCTCCAGTGCATGCGTCTGCAGGTCGCGGCCGCCCTTTACCAGCGCCAGCCAGAAATAGGCGGCGCCGATATTCGGCTCCAGCGCATGCTGCTCGAAGAACATCCATTGCAGCGCCTCGGCGCGCTCGATGCGGGATTCCGGCGCCAGCGGCGTACCGCCGCAGACATACCAGAGGATGGCGTTGGACTCCGCGAGATAGCGTCCCTCCGCGACCTCGAGCAGCGGCACCTGGCCGGACGGATTCTTGGCGAGGAATTCCGGCGTCCGGCTCTCGCCGCGCAGGATGTCGACTTCGATGGCGTCATACGGTGCGTTCAGAAGCGCCAGCGCAAGGCGGACCTTGTAGCTGTTGCCCGAACGCTGCATCGAGTAGAGCTTGTACATACCGGCGGATCGACCTGATGATGCGAGGAAAGCGAAGCGAGATTTGTTACCTCGCGCCGCAACGCGGCTAAACAATGATGCTCTTGCCAGATCGCTGCAAGGCCCAATCCTTGGAAAAAGTCGAAAAGCTCTGCCGCACTGCAACCGCAGGCAACAACTTTCCAACACAGCGCAACAATTCGGATCACACTTTCGCTACGCGAAGAACTGCACTCCAATTTCGCTGCACATGCGCATGCCTCGCACGCTCACGCGAAAAAAAAGTCGCGCGAATCGGACAGTGAGCGGACAACGGACAGCGGGTTTGTCTCATCCATCGCGTGCGCCAGGCAGATCGTTTTCGAACCGTTACCCTGAGGTGCCCGCGTTAGCGGGCCTCGAAGGACGACGGCCCGGCTGCAACAACGGGGCCGTTCATCCTTCGAGGCTCGTGGAGCCTGTCATCGGGCCGCGCTTCGCGCGGACCCGTTGGCTCGCGCCTCCAGCGACAAACGGCTTTGCCGTTTGCGCGGGGATGACGGGTCGAGAGCCCGACCGAGCCCCAAGTGACAATCGCATTCCAGGCGCATGCTCGCTCGGAGCAATGCAGCCGTCGCTCGGAGCAATACTGGCTCCCGATTACCAGATATAAGCCGTTTGCCTGCCCCGATTGGCAGATCTTGCGCGATGCGTCCGGACACGCTCAGGCATTCCCTAAAGCTGGGCCGTTTTTGCCAAAGTTTCTTGCAGCGCAACCGATCGCGGCATAGGGTAGGCACGTTCCCCCATCATCCCGGAGTCGTGGACGCCAAGATGCCGCGCCACGCCTGCAAGGAGGCCATAATGCCGTTTCTCTCCGCTGCGCTCGACCGTGTGAAGCCGTCCGCGACGATTGCGGTCACGGATAAAGCACGCGCTCTGAAAGCGGCGGGGCGCAATGTCATCGGCCTGGGTGCAGGCGAGCCGGATTTCGACACGCCCGCCAACATCAAGCTGGCTGCGATCAAGGCCATCGAGGCCGGCAAGACCAAGTACACCGATGTCACCGGTATCCCGGAGCTGAAGGAGGCGATCATCGCCAAGTTCCAGCGCGAGAACGGGCTCACCTACAAGCCGAACCAGGTGATCGTCTCCACCGGCGGCAAGCAGGTGCTCTACAACGCGCTTGTCGCGACCCTCAATCCGGGCGACGAGGTGATCATCCCCGCGCCGTACTGGGTCAGCTATCCCGAGATGGTCGCGCTCGCCGGCGGCGAGTCGGTCCCGGTGGTATGTCCAGCCGAGACCGGATTCAAGCTGAAGCCGGCCGATCTGGAAAAGGCGATCACGCCGAAGACAAAATGGCTGATCCTCAACTCGCCGTCGAACCCGACCGGGGCGGCCTATACCCGCGCCGAGCTGAAGGCGCTCACCGACGTGCTGGTCAAGCATCCGCATGTCTGGGTGATGACCGACGACATGTACGAGCACCTGGTCTATGACGACTTCCAGTTCACCACGCCGGCGCAGGTCGAGCCCACGCTGCTCGACCGCACGCTGACCGTGAACGGCGTCTCCAAATCCTATTGCATGACCGGCTGGCGCATCGGTTACGCCGGCGGCCCGGCGCCGCTGATCAAGGCGATGGCGACCATCCAGTCGCAGTCGACCTCGAACCCGTGCTCGATCGCGCAATGGGCGTCGGTGGAGGCGTTGAACGGTCCGCAGGACTTCATCCCCGCCAACAACAAGGCGTTCAAGGAACGGCGCGACCTCGTGGTCTCCATGCTCAACCAGGCCAAGGGCATCGAGTGCCCGCGGCCCGAGGGCGCGTTCTATGTCTACCCGTCCTGCGCCGGCACCATCGGCAAGACCACGCCGTCGGGCAAGGTGCTCGGTAATGACGAGGATTTCGTCACCGAGCTGCTGGAGAGCGAAGGCGTTGCCGTGGTGCAGGGCTCGGCCTTCGGGCTCGGGCCGGCGTTCCGCATCTCCTATGCGACCAAGACCTCGGACCTGGAGGATGCCTGCAAGCGCATCCAGCGCTTCTGCGGCAACCTGCGCTAAAGCCAAGCTGAACGAGTGCTGAATAATCGAAGGGCCCGCGCGCGCGGGCCCTTTCTTTATGTTTGCGCGCGAATCTGGAACGCTCCGCGAAGCTGTGCCATAGAGAGGGAGCGCCGGGATCGCCGGCGATCGTTATCAGTGATCGTTCTCCGTCATCGTTCTTCTTGGCTCGCATCACATTCCTCAGCCGGAGTTTACTTCATGCGCCGCTTAACGTCCGCCGTCGCGATCGCCGCGACCATGCTCACCAGCCTCGTCGGCACGGCCGACGCGCAGGCGCCTGCGCGGGTGCGCATCGGCGTGCTCGAATGCCGCGGCGGCGCCAGCATCGGCTTCATCGTGGGCTCGGTGACCAATCTCGGTTGCGTGTTCCGCGTCGAGGGCGTTCCGGAAGACCGCTATATCGCCACCATTCGCAAGGTCGGCGTCGATCTCGGCATCACCCAGGAAACCGCGCTGGGTTGGGCGGTCTATGCGCCGGTCGAGCGGCTCGGGCCGGGCGACCTGTCCGGCAACTATGCCGGCGCGCAGGGCAGCGCCTCGGTCGGCGTCGGCCTCGGCGGCAATGTGCTGATCGGTGGTTCCAACAACTCCATCGCGCTGCAGCCGCTCAGCCTGCAGGGCCAGGTCGGCCTCAACGTCGCCGCGGGGCTGGAGAGCCTGGAACTGCGTCCGGGACGGTAAGCACGAAATTTTTTGCGCCGTCATTCCGGGGCACGCGAAGCGTGAACCCGGAATCTCGAGATTCCGGGTTCGATGCTTTGCATCGCCCCGGAATGACGGAGCAAGGGGCTATCCCTTCTCATCCTTCTCTTCCGTCGCGGTGACGGCGTCATCCGCGAGAGCGCTGACGCTCCGCATCGCAACGAAGTTATTTTTCATGCTTGCCAAACCTCCGACGCAGGCAGAGCATGGCCGATTGCCGACCCAATCAAGGGCCGAGCTCCAAAAGGAGACGGCGAATGGGACAAGACGTCAGAAGTCCCCGAGGTCCACGGTGCATTGCATTGGTGGGCCCTTTCCAAAGCGGTAAAACCACACTGTTGGAAGCAATCCTGGCGCGCACCGGCGCGATCGCGCGTGCCGGCAGCGTCGATGCCGGCACGTCGGTCGGCGATGCCAGCGCCGAGGCGCGTCATCACAAGATGAGCGTGTCGCTGACGGCTGCGACCACGAGCTTCATGGGCGACAGCTACACCTTCATCGACTGCCCGGGTTCGGTGGAGTTCTCGCATGACATGCGCGCGGCGCTGCCCGCGGTCGATGCCGCGGTCGTGGTGTGCGAGGCCGACGAGAGGAAGCTGCCGCAGCTGCAGATCATCCTGCGCGAGCTCGAAGACCTGAAGATCCCGCGCTTTCTGTTTCTCAACAAGATCGACCGCGCCAACGAGCGCATCCGCGAGACGCTCGGCATGTTGCAGCCCGCCTCGCGCGTGCCGCTGGTGCTGCGCCAGATCCCGATCTGGAACGGCGAATTGATCGAGGGCTTCGTCGATCTCGCGCTCGAGCGCGCCTTCGTCTATCGCGAGCACAAGGCCTCCGAGGTGATCGAGCTCGACGGCGGCAATCTCGACCGCGAGAAGGAAGCGCGCTTCTCGATGCTGGAGAAGCTCGCCGACCATGACGATGCGCTGATGGAGCAGTTGCTGGAGGACATCCAGCCGCCGCGCGATGCCGTGTTCGACGACCTCGCCCGCGAGCTGCGCGAGGGGCTGATCTGCCCCGTTCTGCTCGGCTCCGCGCACCGCGAGAACGGCGTGCTGCGGCTCCTGAAGGCGTTGCGTCACGAGGCGCCCGATGTCGCCGCGACCGCCGCGCGACTGGGCGTGCCCGCATCCAGGGACGCGCTCGGCTATGTCTTCAAGACCATGCATCTGCAGCACGGCGGCAAGCTGTCGCTGACGCGGCTGTTCACAGGCCATCTCGACGACGGCGCCACGCTGCAATCCGCCTCCGGCCAGAGCGCGCGGGTGTCGGGGATTTTTGCCGCCGGCGGCGGCCAGGACGGCAAGCGTTCGTCCGCCGAGGCCGGCGACACCATCGCGCTCGGCAAGCTCGACGCCATCAAGACGGGCGATACCGTCGGAAGCGGCAAGGCCGCGCCGCCAGCCCTTGCGGCCGTCGAGCCGCTGTCGCCGGTGCTCGCGATATCGATCGCGGCAAACGACCGCAAGGACGACGTCAAGCTCGGCCAGGCGTTGTTGCGGTTGAACGAGGAGGATCCCTCGCTCACCATGGTGCAGAACCAGCGCACGCACGACACCGTGCTGTGGGGGCAGGGCGAGATGCATCTGCGCGTCGCGCTGGAGCGCCTGCGCGAGCGCTTCGGCGTCAACGTCAAATCGCATCCGCCCGCGATCGGCTATCAGGAGACCATCCGCAAGGCCATCACCCAGCGCGGCCGGCACAAGAAGCAGTCCGGCGGCCACGGCCAGTTCGGCGACGTGGTGCTCGAGATCAGGCCGCTGCCGCGCGGCGAGGGCTTCCAGTTCGCCGAGAAGGTGGTCGGCGGCGCGGTGCCGCGCAACTACATCCCCGCGGTGGAAGAAGGCGTGGTCGACGGGCTGACGCGCGGACCGCTCGGTTTTCCCGTCACCGACCTTGCGGTGACGCTGACCGACGGCTCGTATCACAGCGTCGATTCCAGCGACCTGGCGTTCCGCACCGCGGCGCGGGCCGGCTTGAGCGAGGGCCTGCCGCAATGCCAGCCGGTGCTCCTGGAACCGATCCACGCCGTGGAGATCGTCTGCCCGACCGAGGCCACCGCCAAGATCAACGCCATCCTGTCGGCGCGGCGCGGGCAGATCCTCTCCTTCGACACCCGCGAGGGCTGGCAGGGCTGGGACTGCGTCCGCGCCTTGATGCCGGAGTCCGAAATCGGTGAGCTGATCGTGGAACTGCGCTCCGCCACCGCCGGCGCCGGCAGCTTCACCCGCAGGTTCGACCACATGGCCGAAGTCACCGGCCGCGCGGCCGACCAGATCATTGCCGCGCATCGGGACGCGGCCTGACCGCTCGGCATTCCGGGCCGCGCAACCGCGCGAGCCCGGAATGCCCCGCGCCGGGTGCCGGGCTCTCATCGATCAGGTTGCAGCGATGATATTGACACTTGCGACCGCTTGCCCGATTGGACGGGGATGACAGCTGCCGACACCAGACCGCCCGCCGCCTGCCTGATCGGATGGCCGGCTGCGCATTCGCGTTCGCCGCTGATCCATCATTACTGGCTGCGCACGCTCGGCATTGCCGGCGGCTACACGATCGAGGCGGTGCCGCCGGAAGGCTTTGCCGATTTCGTGTTGCGGCTGAAGCTCCGCGGCTTTGTCGGCGCCAATGTCACCATCCCGCACAAGGAGCGCGCGCTCGCGCTGTCCGCGCCGGATGCGCGCGCGCAAGCCGTCGGCGCCGCCAACACGCTGTGGTACGAGAACGGCGAATTGCGCGCGACCAACACCGACGTCGAAGGCTTCATCAACAATCTCGATGCGTCGGCGCCCGGCTGGGACGACATCGAGGACGCGCTGGTGGTTGGTGCCGGCGGCGCCTCGCGCGCCGTGGTGTTCGGCCTGATCGAGCGCGGCGTCGCGCGCATCCATCTCGCCAACCGCACCTTCGAGCGCGCCATGGCGTTAGCCGATCAATTCGGTGACAGGGTGCGCCCAGTGGCCTGGGGCGAGATCGGCGACGTGCTGCCGAAGGCGGGCCTTCTCGTCAACACCACTTCGCTCGGCATGTATCGCCAGCCGTCGCTCAAGGTCGACGTCGCGCGCCTGCCGGCGCAGGCGGTGGTCGCCGATCTCGTCTACGTGCCGCTGGAAACCCCGCTGCTCGCCGCGGCCAGGGCGCGGAACTTGCGGGTCGCCGACGGGCTCGGCATGCTGCTGCACCAGGCGGTGCGCGGCTTCGAGCTGTGGTTCGGCCGGCGCCCGGACGTGACGGCCGAACTCCGCGCGCTGGTGGAAGCCGACCTCGCGGGCGCGTGAGCCGCGAGGCCACCGCTTTCACATCGCCGTTCGCGCGGTTGTGAGACGGAATATCATGAAACCATCGGTGTCTGTCGCTAGAGCAGGCCAAGCGCCCGCCTCAAGTGACCCCCCGGAGACTTTCATGCCAATGCGACGTTCGACCTACACACGCCCGCTGATCGCCATTGCGATCGTTGCCGCATCCACCCTTCATGCCGCCGCCCAGAAGGCGCCGACGCCGACGCGCATTCGCGGCACGCTCGAGTCCATCAATGGCGACCTGCTCGAGGTGAAGTCGCGCAGTGGCGAGGAGGTCAAACTGCACATGACCGGCAACGTGGTCATTCTCGGCATCACCAAGATTGCGCTCGCCGACGTCAAGGTCGGCTCCTTCGTCGGCACCACCACGGTGCCGGGACCGGACGGTGCGCCGAAGGCGGTCGAGGTCCATGTCTTTCCGGAGAACATGCGCGGCACCGGCGAGGGATCGTACGCCTGGGATTCGCGCCCGAACTCGACCATGACCAACGCCACCGTCTCCGACAGCGTCGCAGGCGTCGACGGCCAGACCATCATGGTGAAATACAAGGACGGCGAGAAGAAGGTGGTGGTCTCGCAGGACACGCCCATCGTGACCTATGTGCCGGGCGACAAGAGCGATCTCAAGCCGGGTGCCAAGATCATCGCCTTTGTGAAGCAGCTGCCCGACGGCACGTTCGACACCTCGCGCATCAGCGTCGGCCGCGACGGCCTCACCCCGCCGATGTGACACGACGTGTCATTCCGGCCGACGCGTAACATCGAACCCGGAATCTCGAGGGTCCCGGGTGCGGAATTGCGCACCTGGGATCCACGCTTTGCGTGCCCTGGAACGATGGAGGGAGCCGCGCGGCGCCGCGCCGCTTCTCTTCCGATCCTTTCGCGCGTCCTGCGCCATGTCGGCTCGCCGGCCGTGGACGTACCACAGGCCGCCCGGTCTAGAGCATTTCCGGTTCTGATTGAATCAGAACCGGGCTCCAGCTTTTTGTTTTGACGCGTTTTCTTCACGCGAACCGGTATCCACTTCGCTCGAAAACGCTCTAGAGCGTTTCACGTTTTGATGGAAGCGTATCCGGCGTTTTTGAAGTAGTTGCCGCATTCGCTTGGCTGGATGGTTGTGACGAGGCCGCCGATGTGGCGGCAAACGTCGTCGATGGTGCGCTTTTG
>Ga0209062_1002260_pt1 | contig 26892 bp, 22 predicted proteins | sample Coa_R2_2_FD_187158 | JGI IMG/M metagenome (GOLD analysis project Ga0209062, IMG submission 187158) | Surface soil microbial communities from Centralia Pennsylvania, which are recovering from an underground coalmine fire - Coalmine... | ecosystem: Environmental > Terrestrial > Soil > Unclassified... | reverse complement strand
TTCGAGTACGGCGTTTCGCAGCGCGTTGGTCGCTTTTTTCGCGTCGGTAATCACCGGCGTGAGGAGGTGTGGAATGCCTTCGTACAGCCCGAATTCGAGCCGCTTGGGGTCGACCATGATCATGCGAACCTGACGCGGCGTCGCTTTATAGAGGATCGACATGATCAGCGTATTCAGCATCACGCTCTTGCCTGACCCGGTCGAGCCGGCGATCAGCAGGTGCGGCATCGTATCGAGCGCCGTTACTTTGATCCGGCCGTTGATATCCTTGCCGAGCGCGATGGTCAGCGGCGACGCCGAATCGTGAAACTCCTCCGATTCAAGGATCTGCCGCAAACTGATCACTTCGCGCTTCGAATTCGGCACCTCGATTCCGACGGTCGGCTTGCCGGGGATCCGCTCAATCAGAATCGATTCGGCTTGCAACCCCAGGCACAGATCTTCGGTCAAAGTGGTGATCCGGGAATATTTGACGCCGGCCTCGGGCTTGAACTCGAACGTGGTCACCACGGGACCCGGATTGATCTGCGTCACCGTGCCGAAAACATTGAATTCCTCGAATTTTGATTTAATCCGCGCGGCGATTTCTTTGAGCTCCTGGCTATCGTAGGCGCTGCGCGCGGCCGGCTCATTCAAAAGATCGGTGGGCGGGATCTGGAATTCGGTGCGCTGCATGGGCATCGGCCCGCTGCGGATGGAAACGGGTTCCGGCGGCGGCGCGGCGGGCCGCGGAGGCTCTGGCGTGATTTCAAGCGGACGGATCGGAATGTCCTCAATCTCGACTTGAACTGCTTCGGGTTCGAGCGGATCGACAATGGGAGGCATTTCCGGCGCGGGCGATTCCGCGGCGCCGTTGCCGGCGGGCACCCGGAATTTGCCGGTTTTTTCGCCGCTCTTTTGACGGATCTTTTCTTTGGCCTTGCGGCGCTGCGATCTCCAGGCGGCGAACCGTTCGCCCAGCTTTGCGAGAATACGCATCGGGCCGCGGAACCACACCGCCAGCCGCGACATCTCAAACGTCGAAACCAGATAGATCGAGACGATCCAGCACGCCGCGGTCGCCAGAATCGCGCCGGTGAGATTCATAGATTCCATCAGGTAATCGGCCAGGATCGTTCCGGCGAGGCCGCCGGCCGGGATCACGCCCGCGATCGGCCGCCAATCGGCCAATCCAAATGCCGTGCCGGTGGACGCCACCAGAAGCAGCGCGCCCACGGTCTTGATGGTCGGAGCTTCAATCGGCGAGGAGCGAACCCATTTCCAGCCGAGCAGAAGGATCAGTGCCGGAATCGCATAGGCCGCGAGCCCGAAAATTTGCAGGCAGAGATCGGCGGTGAATGCGCCGACGCGTCCCGTCAGGTTCACCGCCCGCGCTGCGCCGCTGGCCGTATCCCAGGAAGGATCAAAAGGCTGATACGAGACGAGACTGAAAAAAATGAACAGTCCCGCGAGTAGAAACACGACCGCGAAGGCTTCATTGAGCCGCGGATGCCGCGTAGGTCCCAAATATTTCATCTCCCGCCAGCGCGGAAGAATGCCAGAGCGATAACTATTATGCCAAAAATTATCCTGTACCAGACGAAGACCGCCAGCGAACGCCGCCGCAGGTAGTTCAGGAAAAAGGCGATGGCCAGGCAGCCGGTGATCGCGCTGGCGATCATGCCCGCCAGAAAGGCGGTCTGCATATCCTGCGGCATACCGCCGCCGTGCTTCATCAAATCCCAGAATTTCTTCGCCGCCGCACCGGCGATGATCGGCGTGGAGAGCAGAAACGAGAATCGCGCGGCGGTGGGACGGTCCAGGCCACGGAAAAGGCCGGCGGCGATGGTGCTGCCGCTGCGCGATACGCCCGGAATAATGGCAAAAGCTTGCGCGACGCCGACCGCGAGCGAATCGAACATCGAAACATACCCGATGTCCTTCCGTTTGCTGCCCGCCGAATCCGCCAGCCACATGATCACGCCGACAACGATCGCCGCCGTGGCGATAATGTAGGGGCTGCGGAACGCGGTCTCCGCCTGTTTCTCAAACAGGACGCCGGCGATCGCGCCTGGAATCGTACCGAGGATCAAAAGCCACAGCAGGCCGCGATTTTTGCTGAGCGCGGCGTCGCGTCCGGCCCTCAGCCCGATCGCTTGGCCGATAATCTGGATCCAATCCCGGAAAAAAAACAGAACCACGGCGGCAAGCGTCCCGACATGGAGGGCGACGTCAAACGTTAGGCCGCCGTCGTCCCAGCCGAGAATCCAGGGGACGACGATCAGGTGCGCGCTGCTGCTGACCGGAAGAAATTCCGTAAGTCCTTGCAGGATTCCCAACACGATCGCTTGCAGAAGAGGCATAGTTTATTAGGTTAGCAGTGCCGCCCCGCCGCGGAGAAACAACCGCGGCCGGCTTGGCTTGGCTTAATACCGTCTCCTCCACGTCCGGCGCGCGATTCGCGTAAACTATTCACATGCGGGGATTCAAAGTGATACGAGGGCGGCGTGTGTCGCTTCGGGCGTTGTGTTTAGTCTGGAGTTGATATTCGCGGTTTTGGTTCTGATCAGCGCGCTGTTTTCGCTGTTGTCGATCATCGCGGCACATCGGTACCTCGCTGTGCGCCCGCCGATGCTTCGCGCGCCGGCGCCGATCAGCATTCTAAAACCGCTCGCCGGGCTGGATCGCGATCTCGAAGCGAACCTGCGCTGTTTCTTCGAACAGGATTATCCGTGTTTTGAAATTCTGTTCGCTGTTCGCGACGAGAGCGATCCCGCCTTCGCGATCGCCGAAAAGTTGCGGCGCGAATACAGGAGTGTGCCCTCGCGCGTGATCTTCACCGGAGAGCCGCCGTACGCCAATCGCAAGGCCTACAGCCTGGAGCGGATGCTCAAGGTTGCGTCCCACGATCTGGTGGTGATGAGCGACAGCGATACCCGCGCCACGCCTTCGATGCTCCAAACGCTTGCGGCGGAGTTTCAGGATCCGGCGGTCGGCCTCGCCACCTGTCCTTATCGCGCCGTGCCGGGCGCGAATTTCTGGTCGAAGCTCGAAGCAGCCGGATTGAACAGCGATTTCATCGCCGGGATTCTTGCCGCCCGGATGATCGAAGGGATGCGCTTCGCCGTGGGGCCGACCATCGCCGCCCGGCGCGAAGTGCTCGAAGCCGTCGGCGGATTCGCGAGGCTGAAGGAATATCTCGCCGAAGATTTCATGCTGGGGCGTTTGGCGGCGGAGGCAGGCTATGGCGTGATTCTTTCGTCCTATGTGATCGAGCATCACATCGCCGCTGCCGGCGTCCGGCAAAACTTTGCGCATCGCCTGCGATGGCTGCGAAGCACGCGCCGGTCGCGCCCGCTGGGATATCTGGGCCAGGTGTTCACGATGACCACCCCGCTCTCGCTTGCAATGCTCGTGGCGGATTGGCGGCTATGGCCGGTCGCGGCCGTTGCGATCGCGCTGCGGATCGCGGCCGCATACGTCATGGCCGCGCTGGTTTTACGAACAAAAATCCCGGTTCTGCTGCTCCTCGAGGATCTGGCCGCGTTCGGCTTCTGGATAGGCGGATTTTTCGGCCGCACCGTTGTTTGGCGCGGCGAGCGCTATCGCCTGATGCGGGACGGGCGATTCGTGCCGGCTCATTCAGCGAGCAGCACGATCTCCACCCGGCGATTGCTGGCGCGCCCGGCTTCGGTCTCGTTCGATCCGAGCGGGCGATTGGAGCCGTCGCTTGAAACCGAGAGCCGCGACTCGGGAATCGCATAGCGATTCGCCAGCAGTTCGAGCAGGCGCAGTCCGCGCGCGGCGGACAATTCCCAGTTATTGGCGAAGCGGCGGTTGCGGATCGGCACGGAATCGGCATGGCCGATCAGGCTGACGCGATTCGGCACGTCGCGAATCACTTGGGCGATCACCTCCACCGTCGGCAGAGCGCCGGCGCTCACCTGATCGTCGCCGGAAGCGAACAGGATCGCCTGCGGCAGCCTGATGACCAAACCGCGGGGTTCTAGCGCCGCTTCAATTCCACGCTGCTCCAGTACTTTTCGCGCCTTGTCGAGTGGCGACGGTCCTGGCGAATCGATTGGCGGAGGCGCGGGCGAATTGGGCGGCAACTGCGCGGCGACGGCGATGAAAAAAATCAGCAAAATCGTCAGCACATCCATGTAGCTAATCATCCAGCGATCGGTCTTGCTGGCTTCGGCGCGAAGGCTTAATCGCGGGCGCGGTAAGCGTCGAGGCGCTCGCGCACGAGCGACGGATGCACTCGATCGTACAAGCACAGGACTCCTTCCATAATCAGCTCATACTGCTCCACCGCTTCGGCGGCGCGGGCGCGGATGCGATAGGCGAGCGGCAGCAGCACCAGATTGGCCAGAGCGAGCCCGTAAATGGTCGATACGAACGCGGCCCCGATCCCGGCGGCGACGAAAGCCAGAACTGTAAACTGGCGCAAGACTTCGATAAGACCGACCACTGTTCCGAGAACGCCGAGAGTCGGCGCAAATCCGCCGGCGACTTCGAAAGGGCGCGCATCGCTTTCGCCCTGGCGCTCGCGCAGACGGACGCGGCTGAGCAGCGCGTCCTCCAGATCGGCGCGCTGCGCCACATCCATTGCGAGCACGAGCGATTCTTTCAGGAAACAATGGCGCGCGCTTTCAAGCATCGGCTCGATTGCCGGAAGCCCGCTGCCGCGCGCGTATTTAACGAAGGTCATGATCTCATCGATCAATTCGGCGCGATCGAACTCGGCTGCGACAAAAAGCTCGCGCGCCCGCCTGAAGGCTTGAATCAGCGCGGCGCGGGGCGTCGTCACGAAAATGGCCCCGAGCGTCCCGCCGGCAACGACCAGTGCTCCGGTGGGTTGAAAAAAATAGACGAGCCGCACACCGCTGGCCGCGACGCCGGCGAGCAATGCGGCGGCCGCGATCGCGATGCCGGCCAGCATCGAAGCGTCCAGGCGCCGCGAGGGCGCCGGACGCGGCAGTTGTTTGAAAGCGGCGGCAGTTGACACGAGAAACTCCCAACAGGGTGAGGCAATCTGCCTACCGCGCACAAGCTGCACAAAACAAAGGCATGCCCGCCGCGGATGTTTCGTAACGGGAACCAGCTTGAATCCGTCTTGTTTAGAAATGACACGGCGGGAAGCAATCCTGCTCGCGTTCGGGCTGCCGCTTGCCGCTTCCGATACGCGCGCGTTCTGGGAAGAAAAAAAACCTGAGGATTGGACGGACGAAGAACGGCGGGAACTGCTATCGCATTCGCCGTGGGCGCGCGGGGCAGACCTGAAATTCAATGGCGGCCCGGGTCCGCTGGGCGGTCCTGATGGCTGGTTGATGGCGCAGCCTGGCGTGATTCTGAATGAGCCCAACGGCAGTACGACACGAACTCCGAAGAAATTTGCCGCCACGGTGCGGTGGGAATCCGCGCTACCGATCCGGCAGGCAAGCGGAAACAAGTCCGGCAAAGAGCCAGCGAATTACATTTTGAGCGTTACCGGGGATCTGCCGATGCTCGGGGGCCCGGGCGAAGAAACGGAAGACGAGCATCAATCGCGGCTTGAGAACTTGAAACAGTACACGCGAATCGAAAAGCGCGGCGGTCCTTTATACCTGGCGAACTTCACCGGTCAGCAGGGAAAAGGGACCGAAGCGGGAACGCGATTTTATTTCGACCGGAGCGACCCCATTACGCTTCATGACGGATCGGTAACGTTCGTCACCCGGCTCGGGCCCATCGATATTAAATGCAAATTCGCGCTAAAGGAAATGGTGTATCGCGGCAAGCTTGAACTCTAACGCGTGGCAGCAAACGTGCAAATTGGCGTTCGTGACTCCACTTGAAATCGGCAAATTGCGCGAAATCGCGCGCTCTTCCGGACCTTGCGTCACCATTTTTCTGCCGGCTTACCGGCCCGGCGATCAGACGTTGCATTCCGCCGCGCGCCTGTTGCGCAATTTCGTGCAGGACGCAGCGCGCGCGCTCGGCGTTCCACCAGATGGCGATCTGCTTCAGCCGCTGAACGCGATGGCGCGCGACTCCAGCACCGATCAGGGCTGCCATTGGCCGCGAGCGCTGTTTCGTTCTCCGGAATTTTTTGAAACAGTATTTCTGCGCGAGCCCGCGCCGGTGAAATGCTTCGCGGGCCGGGGGATCTACGTTTTGCCAGTGCTGGGCGAATTAAATCTTCCGCCGGAATTCTATTTTTTGCGCATTTCGCGAAAACACGCCGGCTTTTCCCGCGTTCGCTTTTCTCTGGAACGGCTGCCCATGCCGGGCAACCTGCCCGACAACGTGGACGCGTTTTTAAATCTCGATAAGCCCGATCATGACCGGGAAAATCGGGCGCCCGCGGGCCCAGCGGCAAACCGGCGGATTCGCTTCGGCACCGGAGCGCCGCGCGAAACAGATCCGGACTCCGCTGCCTACTATCGCGCGCTTGATCGTGCGATTCAGGAATTGCATCCGAAGGCTCCGCTGATTCTGGGGGGCGTCGAGGAGGAGATCGCGCTCTATCGTGAGGTGAGCTCGCATCCGGAACTGGTGGCCGGCACAATTGGCGAAAATTCGCCCGATCAGGAAGTGGTGGATCGCGGTTATGCGCTGCTGCGCGAAGCGGCCATCGAGCGCGGATTGCAGGAGTTGGCGGACGCCTCCAATCGCCTGGCGCCGGCGCGCTTCCTGACCGAGCCCAAGGCGATCAGCGCGGCGGCGGCCGAGGGTCGCGTCTTACGCCTGTTTGTCCGCGCCGGAACCGACGACGAACTGACAAACGCGGCGGCGGTGGAAACCATCGCGCACTCCGGAGACGTCACACTCCTGCCGGGCGACAGGATGGAGGATCAAATCGCCGCGGCGCTGCGCTACTAAGGCCTCGCCTGACGCTGGAGCAGCGTCCGGTGTCACGCCGGTCCCGCCACTTGCTGTCGGGCGTTAAACGAATACCGTGCCGCCCTCGGAGTTGGTGCTTCTGTCCTCGATGAGCAGAACGATCCCGTCCAGCTTGTAGGCGATGTGTTCGGTCTGCGTGAGGTGCAGCGCCTTTCCCGGTCCGCGAAGGACGGTCACAGGTCCCGACCATTCGCCCACCAGGAATGAAAGCTTGCTCATCGCCTCGCGCTGGACTGCCACCCTTCGGAAGCGGGCGGCTGCGCCGCAAGGCAAAAACAGAATGGAAGCAGCATCAAAGCAAAGCTGCAAATGCGGTTATTCATCGGCAAACCTGATCTTCGCCATCGACCAATTCCCGGACCTCGGCGGCGGTCATCAACTCGCCGCCGGAAGCGCAAAACTCCGCGATCATCCTGGATGCCGCATCGTCATTCAACGCTCGTACGGCGTCGCTCACCAATGTGACGCGGCCGCCGCGCTTTAGCAGTCCGAACGCAGCGCATTTCACGCAAATTTCCGTGACCACGCCGTAAACGAAATAGCGATTCGCCTTCAGCCGGTCAAGGATCGACGGCAGGTTCACGTTTGTGAAGCAGTCCAGTTGCTGTTTTTCGAGAAGAATCTGCGCCGCGCTGCGATCCGACGGCGCGTTCGGAACCACCACGCGATTTTCCACCAGAGTAGCCGCGGGCTTGCGCTGCCCGTCGGTTCCAGCGACGCAATGGTGCGGATAAACCCGAAATTCGGGATCATCCTCGGCGTGGGCATCCATGGTGGAGATGACGGGAATGCCGCGCGACGCGGCCAGCCGGTTCAGCGCCGCGACGCGATCCAGAATCGTTTCGGCGCCGGGCACGTAGAGCGCGCCCGCCGGGAACAGAAAATCGATTTGCGTGTCGATGTCGAAGAATACCGTCATTCGGCCACTCCTCTTTTCACGCGCTCATACAAACATTCAAGCTCCATGCTGATTTGAACATTCCAGCCATCGTGCGGTTCAAACAGGCTTTGGCAGGCCGCCGGGAGCTTCGCCAGCGATTCGGCCGAGTGTTTCCGCGCCTCGCTTGCCGAGGGCAGCGGCTCCACCAGCTCCCCGCCCAGGATCATCGGACGCAGCAGAGCCTCCGACGGCGGCGACCCCGGCGGGCACGAGGGGCATTCGCTGGCGCGCGCCAGCAAATCGTGATCGGCGAAGCGAAACACCTGCTTGGCTCCCGGCAGCGTCCGTTTATCCTCGCTCAGTTTCAGCGTATAGCGGCGTGTTCCGGAATAGTCGAGCTCAACCAATTTATAAACCACGCCGAGCGTCGGCGCATCGGCCGACGTGGCCAGCTCCGTTCCCACACCAAAACTGTCGACGGGCAGGCGCGCGGCGAGCATTTCGTGAATCTTGTGCTCATTCAAATCGCCGGTGATCATGATTTTCGCGTCGCGAAGGCCGGCCTCGTCGAGGATCTTTCGCACCGCCGGCGCCAGCTCCATCGGATTGCCGGAGTCCAGCCGGACGCCCCATAGCGGGCGGCCCAATTCCGCCGCCCGGCGCGCGCCTTCGATCGTATCGTAAGTGTCGATCAGATAAACCGTGCTCTCTCCCAGCAGATTTTGCAGGCGCTTGAACGCCTCGCGCTCGTGCGGAAAACTCATCACCCAGGAGTGCGCGCACGTACCGAAGACCGGAACGCCGAAGCGCATGCCCGTCTCCATATTGCTGGTCCCTTCGCAACCGCCGATATACGCCGCGCGCCCGGCGAGGACGCCCGCTTCCGGCGAATGCGCGCGCCTGGTCCCGAACTCGACCACGCCGCGCCCCAGCGCCGCCTTCACCACGCGCGCGGCCTTGGTCGCGATCATGGATTGAAACCCGATGGTCGAAAGCAGGTACGTTTCCGGGATTTGCGCCTCGATCAGCGGCGCGCGCAGCGTCAGAAAGGGCTCATTCGCGAATAGCGGCGTGCCTTCCGGCACCGCGAACAGATCGCCGGTGAAGCGCAGCCCGGCCAGCATTTCAAAAAATCCGGCGTGCGCCCGCGCAAAGTGCGGCAGCGATCGCAAATAATCGATTTCCTCCGGCGTGAACCGCAGATTCAGGAGGTAGTCCGCCGCTTGCGCCAATCCGGCCGCGACGATGAAATTGCGATTCCGCGGAAGCTTGCGGACAAACAGCTCGAACGTGGCGCGCTCGGCGGCTTTGCCGGCCTCGAAGTAGCCCGCCGCCATGGTGAGCTGATAGAGGTCGGTCAGGATGCCGAGGGGCACTATTTTTTATTGGTCGAGGGCGGCGGAGCCTTCACATCGTCCGCGCTATTCCGCAGGTCTTTGACGGCGTTCGCGTCCAGCATGTAAAGCGACGCCTCATCGTTGCGTTTCGCGATGCCGTTCTCGGCGATCTGCACGTGTTCGGTGCGTTTGCCGTCGTTGGAAACCACCGTGATCTCAAGCGCGGGGGTGGTGAATCCGCTATCGACGAACTTGGTCGCCGTCAGATCGCGCAGCTTGTCGATAAATGCCTGAATGCTGGTATTGTCCATCTGCGCGCCATTGGACATCCACTTGTCTCCGGATTTTTCGAAAGTCCGGAGCTTGCCGCCGTCCTTAAATTCGATCCTGGTCGGGTCCGTGAAGCCGAAGTCGAACAGCTTCTTGTTCCGGAAATCGTCCACGGACTTATCCACGCCTTCGCCCAGATCCTTGGTAACCTTCTGCACACCTTCGACCACGCTCGATTTGGCCAGATAGTCGTCCTTCGATTTTCGAACCTCCAGCGTTTGCGTGCCGGAGGCGTCGGTCACTTTCGCGATCGCGACCGGAGTTGCCGAACCCCACGACGCCGCGATCTTCTTGGCGTCCTCATCGGACACGGTAGTATCCATCTGCGCGCCGCTCAGCTTGCGGACCAGATCGTCCACCTGAAAAGCATCCGCGCGCATCGGCTTCGGCTTCAGGATCTGCCACTCGTTCTGGTTCACTTTGCCGAACTCCATGTCCTGGTGCCTGGCATTCAGCTCCACGCGGCTGATTTTATCCTGATCGAAGGTCATCAAGCGCTTATCGCGCAGGTCCTTCCATGATTTATCGAAGCTGTCTTTATTGAAGCTGGACATCGTGTACAGCTTCGGATCGCCGGCGGTCATCGCATAGACGTTGCTGCCCGCCGGAGTCGAATCGCCGATCAACAGCTTGTTCGTTTTGCCGTCCTTCATCGTGAAGATGACTTCGTCGGCGGCCGGAGAAAGGCCGTAGGAAGCGAGATCGGCGGGATGCTCGTCGACCACGCGCTCCGCGCTGATGCTGGTGGCGGCCGAGGCCACCGCGTTCACCGAAGCCTGATCGGCGCCAAGCGGCTTGGGCGCCGTGATCGACCATTTTCCGGCATCATCCTTCTTGACGATGGTGTCGGTGCCGTCGCGCTTCTTGATTTCGATCTGCCGGATATCGTCATCCTTGAGCGAAAGAATCTTCGGGGACGCGTCGGCCGGCGGCTTGGCGGCCTTCGCGGCTTCGGATTTATTCGACCACCACAGCGCGCCGCTCAGTCCGGCAAGCAGCACCGCGGCGATCAAAAGACGGCCCGGTTTCACCTTCTCACCTCACCCATGCTTTTTTAACTATCTCCGCTTCCACCACACCCCGATGCCCGCCGCCACGATCAGCAGCGGCAGGAACACGACGCTCTCATAAAACACCAGCGACATCTGCCGGCTGGTCATCGTCAGCGGACGGTCGTCCTGCTGCTTGGGCCGGATGGAGATCAAATCTTCGTCCGAAGACAGCCAGTTCATCATGTTCATGAACAGGTCGCGGTTGCCGTTGAATTTCAAAAATCCGTTCGAAACCCAACGCGATGATCCGACCACCACGAAGCGGCCGTTGCCGTTTTCCTTGCCGGTGTTGTACGTCCCGGCCGCGCCGAGCGTCAGCGGGCCGTGTTTATCATTCTTGGTCTCGCGAATCTCCGGCGAGCTGAGATTGGTGGTCGCGAAACTGTTCTCGGTGGTCTCAAACAGCTTTTCGACCGTGGTCTTGTCGCCGTTTTTGATTTCGAGCGATCGGGCCAGCGGGAATCCCGAAGGCACATCCTTCATATCCCGCACGATCGCGTGCGAAGTATACGAAGTAACCAGCGGAAATTCCGGACCCAGACCGAAAAGCTGGCCGACGCCGCTGGTATCCAGCACCAGATCCTTATCCGGCGTCACCCCCCAGCTTTCAAGAAGCGTCATCAGCGGCTGATTCTCATCCACTCCGTTGCCGGCGAACTTCAGCGGCGGATCCACCATGAACAGCGCGCGCCCGCCGTCTTCGACATATTTCTTGATGGCGTCCACTTCCGGCTGCACGTAATCGCGCGTCGGCCCGCCCACGATCAGCACGGTGCAGGACTGCGGAATCTCCGGCTTCTCCAGCAGCTTCACGGTGTCGGTTTTGTAATTATTTTTTTCGAGCAGATCCTTGAGCGCCGAATATCCATCGCGCTCGGTATCGGTGATGGAGTGCTCGCCCGAGCTCACCACGAAACACGCCGTGCGCGCGCCGCCCTTCATCGCCCTCACCAGCGCGCCGGTGATATCTTCCTCGCTCAGCGATTTCGCCTCTTCGTGCTTATTGCCGACATTGACGAAAATCGTGCCGTAGGTTTTCACGCCGGCGGCGATGGCCTGCGTCTTGTTCTTGTCCACGTCGTGATACTCGACATTGATCTTCGGCGAAAGATTCTGATAGCGGTCCAGCAGATCGTGCGCGCTCTGGAATTTGGTCGGCTGATCCCAATAGCTGATCGTCACGTCCTGCTTCAGGTTTTTCGCGATCTTTTGCGTCTGATCGGAAAGCGTGTACTTCTTGCTCGAAGTCGCATCGTAGCTTTTGTTATACCGGTTGGCCAGAAAATTCACGCCGCTCACCACCGCGATCACGATGGCCACATAAAGAACCGTGTACGCCGTGAACTTTGTTTGCCGGGCTTTCATCCATCCGCTGTTCATACTACGCTCTCCACCGCAGCGACTCCATCGAGCGCGCCGTCAAAAACAATCCCACAAAAATCACCGACAAGTAAAACACAATGTCCTTGGTATCGAGCACCCCGCGTGAAAACGTGTCGAAGTGCTGGAGCACGGAAAGGTAGCTGATCACCTTATCGGCCACCGTCGTCCCGAACGACGACGCCCAATCGAGCACCCATAGCAGCAGCATGATCGCGAATCCGGCTACGCCGGCCACGATCTGGTTCTTGGTGCAGTTGGAGATAAACGTCCCGATGGCGAGCAGGCAGCCGCCTTGCAACAGCAGCCCCAGATATCCCACCAGAATTGGCTTCCAGTCCGGATGCCCGTAGACGAATAGCACTGATAAGCTCAGCGCGGAAATCGCCAGCATCGCCATATACAGGACCATCGCGCCCAGCCACTTGCCGAGAATAATTTCAAGATCGCTGATCGGCGAAGTCAGCAGCAGCTCGATCGTGCCGGTGCGCTTCTCCTCGGCGAACAAACGCATGGTGATCATCGGGATCAGGAACAACCCGATCACGCTGATATTGGAAAACAGCGGGCGAATAATCATCTCGCCCATGTCCATGGGAAAGCTCTGCCCCATCATCGCGCTCTCCATGCCGCGCCGGACGAAAAACACGACCGCGACATAGAAAAAATATCCGGCGATCAGGGCGAAAAACGCCATCACGCCGTATGCGATGGGGGAACGGAAATAGCTGTTCAGCTCCTTGCGGGCGACGGTGAAGGTGTTCATTGTGATTCTCCAACGGGCGCTGCGGCGGCGGCAATCGCCTCCTCCTGCTTGGCGTCCTCCGGCGATGCGGTCAGTTGCAGGAAGATCTCTTCCAGGCTCAGACCCACCGCGTGCAATTCATTCAAATTCCATCCCGATTCGATCACCGCGCGAGCCAAACCCGGGCGGATGGTCCGGCCCTCCAGGCTCTCCACGGTAAAACTCAGTTTGCCCTCGCGATGCTGGTTTGCCAGCACGCGGCTTACCCCGGCAACCTGCTCCAGCTTCCTCTGAACCGCCGCGGCCTCGCTTTCCCCGGCCACCACCTCCACCGCCACCGTCTCGGCGCCTCGCAATCGGCTGGTAAGATTCGCGACCGTGTCCATCGCCACCAGTTTTCCCTTGGCGATAATGATCACGCGCTCGCAGGTTTGCTCCACCTCGGGAAGAATATGCGTCGAAAGGATAATCGTGTGGTCGCCGCGCGCGGCCAGACCCTTAATCAAATCGCGCGTTTCGATGATCTGGTGCGGATCGAGGCCGGCCGTCGGCTCATCGAGAATCAAAACGTCGGGATTGTGAATGATCGCCTGCGCCAGCCCGACGCGCTGCCTGTAGCCTTTGGAAAGCTTCCCGATCAGTGTCTTTCGAACATCGCTGACCGCGCAGGCCTCGGAAACCTCGGCGATACGTTTCGCCAGTTGTTCCTTGGGTACGCCCTTGATCCGGCCCACGAATTCCAGGTACTCGTGAACCTCCATTTCCGGATAAACCGGCGGCGTTTCCGGCAGATAGCCGATCCGCCGTTTTACTTCGAGCGGCTGTTCAAGCACGTCGAACCCCGCCACCGAGGCTTTGCCCGCGGTGGGCGGCAGAAAACAGGTCAAAACGCGCATGGTGGTCGTTTTGCCTGCTCCGTTGGGGCCGAGAAAGCCGACAATCTGGCCCTTTTCGACCTCAAAAGAGATATTGTCGACTGCGATTTTACGGGCGTATCGCTTGGTAAGCCCTTCGACTTTGATCATATAGAATTACTCAGGACGAGCCAGAATGCTCTTAGTGAGTGTGAATAACACCTCATCATAAAGATTCCGAAACGGTACTGTCAATCCAGCCCAGGCACGGTATCTGCAATTTATTAAATTTTTTAAACGTCGATGGAAACGACGTGGTCGGGCGCCCGCCAGTTACTGGTGCCCATCCGGGCCCCGGAATAGCCCGCATCTCCTATCGCCGGATGGCGGGATTCATCAGCAACTTAAAACTTGTCCATCAAGGGGTTCGGGAACGCATCCACCTGCTCGGCGCCTTCCTTGTGCAGGCACTGAAAATCTTTCTCGATGATGATCTTCGGTGATCCGCCAAGCGTTTCGATTCCTTCCTGATTGCTTTCGATCCAGCTCCTGGCCCGCTCGCGCGGTACCTCGATCCGAATCCGCGCGCCATCAAAGGACGTGATCATCTCCGGCGAAGCCCCCAGCTCGATCGCGTACGCCAATTCGCGCCCCGGAAACGAGATCGACTCTTCCACCCGCCCCGTCTCGGCCAGCCGCGCCACATCGGACTGGCTCAGCCGGAAACGCAAAGTATTGGAATGAAATCGCAGCTTCATGAGTCCCGATGTACCGTTTCGGGCGAAAACGCGGGCGCGCAAACCGCAATATATTCCGCGCCGCCCGGCGTGCTGTAGCGAATCCATTCGCCGCGCCGCGTAATCACCGCCTGGCCGGCCGGCACCTCTATTATCCCCTTTTCGCATTCGACCATGACGGACCCCTGGAGCACGATTGTAAACTCATCAAACTCGGGCCGCTGTCCAGGCTCGGACCAGCCCGCCGGACTGCGCATGTGCGCGATGGAGACGGCCGCATCCCGGGAATTCACCCGTCCGATGTATTCGTCGATCAGCTTTCCGCCGGGAACGGGAATGCGCGTAGGCGCCGCGATCAGCGTGGGCATATTCAGAAGTGTAAAAAATAAAAAATAAAGAAAGGCCGGCGAGGAACCGCCGGCCCGTCAGTTGGAGTTGCCGTTTTTAGAAACTGAACCGCGCGCCGAACTCCCCGGCGAACGACTTGGGAACGATCGCCCCGGAAGCGGCAATGAAATTGGTCGGCTGCATGAAATTCGCCGCCTTGATGTTCCCCGAATACGATGTCCCGAAATTTGCCCGATTGGTGAGATCGAAGGCCTGGAAAAAAATCTCCAGCCTCGGTTTTTCGCCGAGCCGGAACACCTTGCCGAAGCGCGCATCGAGCTGGAAAAAGTCCTCGCCACGCAGATAATCATACGGCAGTTGATGGCACGTATTCGCGTTCAGGCACGCCACAAGCTGCGCCGCGGTGTAGGATTTGGTCGCGGTCAGATTGGTCGGATCGCTGTTCAGAACGATCGCGTGCGTCGCGCCCTGGCCGCCGCCCCATCCGTAAACGTCGCTGATGCCTTGCGTCGCATTGTACGGACGCCCGGTCGCCCACTGCATGATCGGCGAGGCGGTGATCCCGAACGGCAAATTGAACAAGCCGCTGAAAGTGATGCGGTGCCGCTCATCGGAAGGCGTCGGACCGTAGTCGTGCGGCGCAAACCAGTTCAACTCGTCCGTGGGGGAGTTGGCGTAAGACGCCGCGCTCCCGTTGTAGGCCCGCGCTTTGGACAGCACGTAAGCCGCATTGATCGAAAAATTGCGCGTCAGCCGCTTGCGATAGGAAACGTTCATGCCATCGTAGCGGCTGCGCCCATTGGACATCGCATCGCGAATCTGGCCAAGCACCGGCAGACCGGCCGCCTTAAAAGCGGCCGTCGTGTTCCGCACGCCGTTGATCTGCGGGTTGATGATAATGCGCTCATTTTCGTGCAACCCCAGCTCGTGAATGTATTCAATCTCGATCACCGAATCGCTGGTCGCCTGCCAGCTATAGCCCGCGTTCCACTGTTCGCTGTACGGATTGCGATAATTCGGGTCCATAATGAACCCGGTGGACCCGGTGGGCAACTGCGAGGTGCCCGGAGGAATCGGCGGCAGCGGATCAATCCCAAATCGCCAGGCCGAAAGCAGCTCGCCGTTGGGCAAAACCGCCGCCGACGGGCTTCCCGGACCAGGGCTGGTGTAATTGATCGTCGTAAAGACCGTCGGATTGGCTTGCTGTTCCATGAACAACGGAATGTTCTGGAACGTCTGGCCGTAGTACAGGCCGTAGCCCGCCCGGAGCACGTGCTTTCCGGATCCCGTTAAGTCATATGCCAAACCGAACCGCGGGCTGAAGTCGCGATTCTCATTCTGCGGCAGCCTGTAAGCATAGGGGCTGCCGATCGCCTTCAGTTCGAGATACGTCTTGCTGGTCGCCTGCTGCGCGCCACCGTTCAAATCGTAGTCCTTGTCCCACCGCATCCCGATATTCAACGTCAGCCGGCGCGTGACCTTCCAGTCGTCCTGGACGTACAAACCGATCGACTTGGCGTGTTCGGCGAAATAAGCGTCCCCGGTGTTGGGAACCGTAATCGCTTGCACCGCGCCGGGAGTCGCCAGACCCTGCGGATAATCGACCGGATCAGACAGAATTTTGGTCGGATCGTCAAAGAAGCTGATCGACGGGGTCGGATCGGTGATGAAGAAGCCGCCGAGCTTCGGCTCATAAAGATAATCAATGCCGAACTTCAGCGAGTGCGCCCCGTGATTGATCGCGTAATCGTCCTTGAACTGCCACTTGGCCTGATAGCTCTCCTGCGGCACGTTCGGATTGGTTCCGGCCGAAAGATTCGGGAAGGACAGGTTCGGCACGAACTGATTGGCGTCAATCAAATTGTTCCAATACTGATAGCCCGCCGTGAACGAGTTCACCATCGTCGGCGAGATCACCGAGTTCAGTGTCGCATTGGCAATAATGAGCTGATTGGTGGTGAAATTGGTCTGGAAGCCGTCGCTGTTGCCGGAAGCCTGGTCGTTCAGCCCGCGATTGTTCTGATTGGAGTAGCTCAACGAAAGGCGGTTCTTCTCGTTCAACTCATGATCAAGGCGTCCGTTATAGCGCCAGTCGTAATAAGGCGTCGCGATCGTTTGCACCGGATCGACCTGAATGCCGTACGGCAGGCTGACTTTCGTCAGAGCCTGAGCGTCGGCGTAAGCCGCGGGATTGGTATTGATGCTGGTCTGCTCGCGCGAACGCTCAATTGCGAAAAACAAAAAAGTTTTGTCTTTTTTGACGGGACCGCCAATCGATCCGCCGAACTGCTGCCGGCTGAACGGCGCTTTCTGTCCCGTGCCGCCATGGGCAGTCTGCTCGAAATAATTCAGCGTGTCGAAGGCCTGATCGCGATCCTGGAAAAACAAAGAGCCATGAAACTCATTGGTGCCGGACTTGGTGATCAGGTTCACCGCCGCACCCTCGCTGCGCCCGTTAGCCGCCGAGAATCGCTGCGTCGAAATATTGAATTCCTGGACCGCTTCGAGCGGAAGCTGCATCACCGGGCCGCCCACCGTGTTGTCATGATCGTCGACGCCGTTCACCGTGACGTTGACATTGCGGCCTCCCGATCCGTTGGTCGCGAATACCCCGATGCGCGCCTTGGTCGGATCGTAGGAGTTCACCGGCCGCGCGCCCGGCGCCAGAATCGCCATATTCACGAAATCGCGTCCGTTCAGCGGAAGATTTTCGACATCGCTCGGCGTGATTGGCAGGCTGACGTCGGTTTTCTGCAAATCGACCAGCGCCGCGCCCGTCGATTCGACCGTCACCGTCTGCGTCTGCTGGCTGGGCGAAAGCGTCGCGTCGACGGTGGTCGTGCGGGAAACGAATAATTCGACGTTGGAGTAAACGCCTGTGGCAAATCCCGGCATCGTGACGGTCACGTCGTAGTGGCCCGCGGGCAGCAGATTGAAAACGTAGCTGCCGTTGCCGGCGGTTTTGTCGGTACGGGTCGCGCCCGTTTCCCGGTTTGTAATCTTGACTTCGGCTCCGGGAATCACACCCCCGGTTTTATCCGTCACCGTGCCCTGAAGCGTCGCCGTTGCGGTCAACTGAGCCGTTGACCGGCGCGGCGCCAGAAATAGCAGCGCGCACACGAGCAGCAGCCAAGCGTACTTTTTCATAACCCCTAACCTTTCGGAAAAATCCTTTAGGAATTGTTCTCCGGTCAAACCCGAAACCGGAAATCAACAAACCTGCTGCATAGCGTATGCCAAATCGTTGGATTTTGTCAACAGAGACAGGCGCGGCTGTCCATCCGTGCGCCGGATCCTTAAATATTACAATGCTATTCGTAGCGCAGCGCTTCCACCGGCACGATGCGGGTGGCGCTGCGGGCCGGATAAAGCGTCGCGATCAGGCTGACGGCGAGCGCCGCCGCCGCGATCCATACCCCGTCGATCCAGCGCGAATCGAACGGCACGTAGGCCAGCGAATAAACGCTCTCATCGAGCGGAAATAGCCGATAAGCGTTGGCAAAATAACAAAATATATACCCGGCGGTCAGCCCGACCGCCGTCCCCACCACGCCAATCAGCGCGCCTTCCAGAACGAAAATCTTGCGGATTTGCCCCGCCCGCGCCCCCATCGACATCAGCAGGGCAATATCCCGATGCTTTTCCATCACCATCATCACCAGCGTGATCAGGATATTCAGCGCCGCGACAATCTGAATCAGGCCGATCGTGATAACGGTCACAATGCGCTCCGTTTTGAGCGCGTTCAGGATCTGATGGTTCTGCTCTTCCCAGGTGATGGCCTCCAGCCTGGGCCCAATCACTTTTTCCGCCTCCCGCTCGACCTCGGGAGCTTTATAAATATCGTCAAGGCGCAATTCGATCGCGTTGACGACATCCTCAAAGCCGAACGTTTTTTGCGCCACGCTCAAGGACGTGAATGCCCAGTTATTATCGACGTCGTAAAAACCCGTCTCAAAAATTCCGGCGACCAGAAAACGCTTAAACGACGGCTGCCAACCCGCCGGCCCAAGATAACCTTGCGGGATCATCAGCGTGAGCGGCTTGTTCACCACCGCGCCGGTGTAAGCCGCCAGCCGCGCGCCCAAAACAATGCCCGGCAATCCGCTGGAATCGCGCAGCGGCTGGAGCGAACCAGCTTTTAGATGCTGTAGCGCATCCGGAATCGGCGTACCCGGCGCAAGCGAAATTCCCTTTATAATCGCTCCCGTGCTGCGGACCGGACCGGCAATGTAGGCCGGATCGTAAAGGCTCGGCGTCGCGCTGGTCACGTGCGGCAGGCGCGCCAGTTTCGCCGCGATCTGCTCCCAGTTTTCGATGCCGTTGCCGGCTTCTTTTTCCTCGATCGAAACCGCCGCCGTCGCCCCCAGCAGATTTTTTTGCAGCGTCGCGCTGAATCCATTGGTAATCGCCACGGCGATCACCAGCGCCATCACGCCGGCCGCAACTCCGATGACGGAGATGACCGTGATGACGGAAATAACGACCTGTTTGCGTTTGGCCCGAAGGTATCGGGTCGCGACGAAAAATTCGAACGGCATAGGATGCGCGCGATACTATTCCGGCTCCGGGCCGGCGGCTTCCGAGCCCTGCCTCAGCCGCGCGGCCATTCCGATCTCCCCTTCGGCGCGCAGCAGCGGAAACAGAATGACATCGCGAATCGACCTGGAATTGGTCAGAACCATCGCCAACCGGTCGATGCCGATTCCTTCGCCGCCGGTGGGCGGCATCCCGTAGGACATCGCGCGCAGATAATCCTCGTCCATCTGATGCGCCTCTTCATCTCCAGCATCGCGCATGGCAAGCTGCATCTCAAAGCGCCGGCACTGCTCGCGCGGATCGTTCAGCTCCGTGTACGCGTTGCCGATCTCCATCCCCGCCGCGTAAATTTCAAAGCGATCGACAAAGGCCGGATCGCGTTCATTATTTTTCGACAGCGGCGAAACCTCCACCGGATATTCGTAAATCACGGTCGGCTGGATCAGCGCCGGCTCGATTTTCTCGAAGGCTTCAACCAGCGCGTGCCCTTTGAGATCCGGATCTCCCACCGCTTCCCGCATGGTCATGCGGCGGATGTTGCCGAAATCCAGTTTTTCACCCTGATACTCCACAACCGCCGATCCCGTCACGTCGATCGCGCACTGCTTCAGCAGCTCGCAGGAAAAATCGATCAGCAGTTGGTAATCGGCGTAGGCCCAGTAAAACTCGAGCATGGTGAACTCGGGATTGTGCTGCGTCGAAATTCCTTCGTTGCGAAAATTCTTGTTGATTTCATAGACGCGCTCCATCCCGCCCACGATCAGCCGCTTCAGATACAGCTCCGGCGCGATGCGCAAGTAGAGGTCCATGTCAAGCGTGTTGTGATGCGTGACAAACGGGCGCGCGTTCGCCCCGCCGTAGACCGGCTGCATCATCGGCGTCTCCACTTCGACGAAGCCGCGAGCCTCCAGTTGCCGCCGCAGTGAGGCGATCAGCCTGGCCCGCGTCATGAAAATTTTCCGCGATTCCGGATTTGCGATCAGATCCAGATAACGCTGGCGGTAGCGAATCTCGACGTCTTCGAGCCCGTGCCATTTCTCCGGCAGATTCAGCAGAATTTTCGATAGGAACGTAAGCTTTTCGGCGTGCAGGCTCAGCTCCCCGGTGCGCGTGCGGAAAAGATAGCCCTCCACGCCGATGATATCGCCGATGTCCAGAATTTCATACAGCTTGTACTCGTTTTCCGAAACCGCGTCCTTGCGGACGTAGACTTGCAGCTTCTCTCCGGATTGCTGGAGGTGCATGAATCCGGCCTTGCCCATTCGCCGGATGGTCGCGATCCGGCCGGCCAGCCGCGTGCGCGGCTTGCCGGCTAATTCCTCCGCCGTTTTCGATCCATACTCGGCGAGAATTTGCGGAATGGTGTGGCTGAAATCGAACCGCTGCCCATAGGGCCGGAAGCCGAGCGCGGCGATTTCATCGATGCGGCGCAGCCGCTGCTTGAAAAGATCGTCTTCGAGGGACATGGATAATGGGAACCGGGATAATTCAGCTTACCGCGCCCGATCGCCGCCAATCCGCTACCGCTTCACGATCACTTCCCGCAGATGATCCCGCGTCAGGAAAAACTTCACCGACGCGAAATCCTGGAACAGCTTTTCCAGGCTCCGATTGTTAAAAAATTGCGCCGGTTTGCGCCGGCCGCGCGGAACCAAAAGGATCGTCTTGTGATCGGAGATGCGGTACGAATAGGTCGGAATCGTTTCGGCGCGCTCCTCGGCGTGAAAAAACGCCAGCAGTGAGGAGCCCGGCCGCAACACGCGATGCAGCTTCTTCACCACCGCCTCAAGTAGCGGCCCGTTCAGGAATTGCAGCGTATCCCACACCAGCGCGCCGTCGAAAGAATCCGGATCGAAGTTCAACGCCGATTGCAAAAAAGGCCCCGATTTGAGCGGATTGGCCTGATTTTCGTAAAAATCGCCACCGCCGAAGCATTGATCGAGCTGGTGCACGAAATCGTCCGAATAGAGGCGATGCCCGTAATTGATCAGAAACGTGATAGTCTGCTGGCTGGCTCCGGCGAAATCGAGAATCGAAAGACCGGGCCGTTCCTCAAGCGACGTACAGAACTGATCGAGGCCGTGACTGTGGCGCGTCTCCAACTATCTTTTATTATCACCGGCGCCGGCGGCGACCGGAGCGGCGTTGGAGACCGCGGCAGCGGCCTGCTGCGGCCTGGCTGCGGGCTTAGGCTCCTGGCGCGAAGCGTCGGCGCGAATAATATCGATGTTGCCCTTGAAATACGCGCCGTCTTCGATGACGATGCGCGCCGTGCGCAGATCGCCAACCAGCTTCGCCTCCCTGCGGATTTCGATCTTGTCGCTGGTTTCCACGTTGCCGTGGATGGTCCCCAACACCACCACTTCGCGCGCCTTGACGCCGGCCACCACCTTGCCGTTCGGCCCGATCGTCAGCCGGTGCTCCTGCAACTCGACGGTTCCTTCAACTTCACCGTCGATGGTCAGATCCTCGCGGCTGAAGATCTGCCCCTTGACAATCACGGATTTGCCGAGCACGGCCGATCCGCCCCGTTGCAGCTCATGATGCGGCTCACTGGCGCTGGCGCGAGTCGGAAGTGTAGACATGGGAATTCCCTCCTTGGCAAGCTCGGATGAGGTCGGCGGCGCCGAGGCCGGCTTGTTCTGTATAATTTCTTCTTCTTTGCGGCGGTTCCACATTGGGAGCGCCTCCTTCCCGTTCATAACCCCGTGTAAGAGGACCTGAAATCGGGCCGCACGTAACAAAACCGCGCGACCGTTCAACTATACTACTACGGCTCACATTGCCCGTACTACGGCACGGCCAGGCAAACCGCGTAACATAAAAGAACAATTGAAGATGCAGCCGCGCCGGGAAACGTTTCAGCCTTTTCCGCCGGCCAACGGCGGATTTCGCCGAGCCCTTCAGCTCTGCGCCGCGCCCATGTGTAACCCGCGGACTTATTTCAGCGGTTTTAATTTGATGTTCTTGAACTCGATGGGGTACTTCTGATACTGGAGCCGGATGTGGCCGCCGGTAAACCGCCCATCATGCGTATCCACCGTTTTGGCTCCGTTCAGCACGACCATCAGATGATCGCCCTCGGCTGTAATTTCGTAATGATTCCAGGCGTCCGCGATGAAATTATAGTCGCGATCGGTCCTGGCCGTGCCGACAATCGAGCCGGTATTATATCCCGCCGGCTGCGATTTCCAGATCTGCACCTCGTAGCCTTGAATCCCTTCCGGCGACCGGATGAAGACTCCGCTGTTGGTATCCTCGCCGGTCCGGAAATCGACCTGTAAAACAAAATTCCTGTATTCTGTTCTGGTCGAGAGATAACCCACCGGATCGCCGCACGGCGCCAGCACTCCATCGTGAACTTCCCAATGCGAAGCGCCGGGCGGCACTTCGATCGATTCGGAACAGGCTCGCGGATTCGATCCCACGGCCGGAGCGGCGCCCGGCTGCGGCGCCTTTTTCGCCTGCTTGCCCCGGCTCCCGGCGCTTGGCGGCGCGGGATTCGACGAATCCCAGCCGTCCAGCGTTTTGCCGTCGAACAGAAGAATCCAGCCCTCCGATCTTTCCCGAACCGTGAGCGTGTTGTCCGCCGCGGCAACAACGCCGGAGGCCGCCAACGCGCACGCCGCGAAAATCGCCGCTTTCATCATTGCGCCGATTGGACCATACCGCCGCAGCGAAGTCAATCCGCCGCGGCGCTTTCAGGGCATAATGGCAAGCACTGTTACGATAAACTTTTTGAAGTACGCTCGACAGGAGACCTCGATGAAACGTGTGTGGCTGTTCAGCCTTTCGATGGCGTTATTCGCGCAGAACCGCATGGATTTCCCGCTGGTCTCCGCCGAGCAGGGACATGCCGCGCTCGGATTGGCGCTGCGCAGGCTGGCCGTTTCAGGCACTTTCATGCAGACCGCGGCGCATCCCGACGACGAGCACAACGCGCTGTTCGCTCTGTTTACGCGCGGCATGGGATTACGCTCGATCGATGTGCAGACGACCCGCGGCGACGGCGGCCAGAACGAGATCGGACCGGAGCTGTTTCAGGATATGGCCGTGCTCCGAACCTCGGAGCTGCTCGCGGCGCATCGGCTGGACGGGGCCGAACAGTATTTCACGCGCGCCATCGATTACGGCTATTCCTTCGATCCTCAGGAAGTCATCAATAAATGGGGACGCGAGCAGATCGTCGGCGATTTCGTCCGCCTTATCCGCACCTTTCGCCCCGACGTCGTATTGACGATGAACATCCAGGGCCGCGGCGGCGACCGCGCCCACGAGGCCACGACCATTCTCACCCGCGAGGCGTACCAAGAGGCGGGCGACCCAACAAAATATCCCGAGCAGATTCACGAGGGACTGCGGCCGTGGCAGCCGAAGAAGCTTTATTTCACCGTGTTCATGGGCGGCGGGCGCGGAGGCCGCGCCCAGCAACCCGCGGGACCTCCTCCCGGAACCAAGCTGGCGCGTCCGGCAACCACGGCCTTCGATCCCCTGCTCGGCCGGACTTACGCCGAGATCGGCGCCGATGCGCGCAGCAGTCATAAATGCCAGGGCATGACCGGACTTCCGGCGCTTCCCGGAGCGAACGGGCGCGGCGGCGGAGGCTTCGGCGCGGCCTATCAACTGATGGAAACCATCCCCCCTTCGCAAAAAGATAAAAAAGATGAAAAGTCGCTGTTTGACGGCATCGATACACGGCTCGCTGCAATTGCGGATTTCGCGGGTCCCCATCCGCCGCCGGATCTGGTGAGCGCGCTGGCGGCGATCACCGCCGATGCCGGGAAGGCGCAGCGGGCGTTTGAGTCGGGAAACGACGCGAACGTGGCGGATCCGGTGGAGGCCGGCTTGACTGCTCTGCGCGCCCTCCGCGCCAACCTCGGGTCGCTCGGCTTGAGCGATCAGGCGCGTTATGAAATCGACTTCCGGTTGAAGATCAAGGAGCGCGATTGGGAAGACGCGGTGATCGCCGCGCACGGGCTCACGTTCGACGCCGTGGCCGACGACGGCCTGATCGTCGCCGGCCAGCCCATCAAGCTGACCATCCTGGCAGTGAATCGCGGCCCGTCGGAGGTGTCGATCGAGAGCGTGGGAATTTCCGGCTTCGACGACCCCGCTCCATGCCCGGCGGCTTCGATCAAAAAAGACGGCGTGTTCAACTGCGCATCGGAAGCGCGGGTTTCCAGGGACGCGCGCCTCACCACGCCTTATTTTCACGACGATTATTGGAAGCATCCGGCCAATCCAGCCATCGACGTTTTCGATCCGGATGTGGAGTTCGGCGCGCCCTTCCGGCCGTCGCCGTTCCGCGTGACTTTTCACGTCAAAGCCGGCAGCGTGGAGATCGCTCGCGATCGCCCCGTGGAGTTTCGCTACGTGCGTGACATTTACAACGGCGATAAGCGCATGGAGCTGAACGTCGAGCCCGCATTTTCGGTGCGGATCACGCCGCCGCTGGCCGTCATTCCCATCGCCGCGAAAGCGGTGACGCGCGAGGTCCACGTTTCCGTGACCAACGCGCAGAAGTCCGGCGCGCAGGCCACCGTGACTTTGCAGGTTCCGCCGGGATGGAAGGCCGCGCCGGCCAGCGTGCCGCTCAGTTTCGCTCATGAAGACGAATCGCTTTCGGCGCGATTCGAGATTACGGCTCCGGCGCAGGCCAAGGCCGGAGAATATACCTTGCGCGCGCAGGTGAGCTCGCCATCGACCGGCTCGCGGATCTTTTCCGACGGCGTGCAGGCGATCGAGTATCCACACGTCGCGCGGCGGCAGGTGATCAAGCCGGCCGAGGCGATGCTCAAAGTGATCGACGTCAAGACCGTTCCCAATCTGAGCGTCGGCTACATCGACGGCGTCGGGGATCAGGTGCCGCCCGCCATCGAGCAGCTTGGAGCCAAACTGAGCTTCATCGATTCCGATGAGCTGGCCTGGGGAGATTTATCGCATTACGACACCATCGTCACCGGCGTGCGCGCCTATGAACGCCGCGCGGATCTGCGCGCCTACAATCATCGCCTGCTGGAGTTCGCCACCCGCGGCGGAACCGTCATCGTCCAGTACAACAAGATGGAATTTAATCAGGCCGAGTACGGACCCTACCCCGCCAAGGTCAGCGGCGAGCGCGTGTCGGACGAGACGGCCCCGGTGAAAGTGCTGGTTCCGGACGATCCCGTTTTCAATTTCCCGAATAAGATCGGCCCGGCGTCGTGGGCCAACTGGGTGCAGGAGCGCGGGCTCTATTTTCTGGGCGAGAAAGACACCAAATACATCGACCTGATCGCCATGACCGATTCTTATAAAGATAATCCGGGAGAAAAGCTCGGATCGCTGGTGGAGGCGCGCCTGGGAAAGGGCCGCTGGATCTATGTGGGCCTTGCGTTGTGGCGCCAGCTCCCCGCCGGAACCGATGGAGCCTACCAGCTTTTTGCCAATCTCATCAGTCTCCCCAAAGCGCCCGGAGAAGCGGCGCGGGCGAAAAAACCGCTGCGGGCGGCGCGATAAGAGTTTTTTGCCCGCCGCATCCTCTTTCGAGTTATAGTAAGCACAATATTTTTGCGCCGCTTGCGCGCTCAAGGAGTTGCTCATGAAAATCTTCACTCTCCGGTTCCTGTTGTGTTCCGCCGCGGCGGGCCTCGGTCCCTGGGCCGTTCTGCCGGCCGCCGAAAAAGCCGAGCCGGTTCCCGTCCACAAGGCGAATTATGAGCTGGCAACGCGATGGACGGCGCCAAAAGTCGGCAAGCTGGTCTTCGATATGACGGTGACGCCGCACTGGCTCCAGGACGGCGATCGTTTCTGGTACAGCTACGAAACGCCCAAGGGCCGCCATTTTTATCTGGTCGATCCGGTGAAGAAAACCAAAACGCCGGTGTTCGATAACGCCAGAATGGCGGAAATGCTCACCGAAATCACGCGAAATCCCTACGACGCCGCGCATTTGCCGATTCGCACCATCAAATTCACGCACAACGACACGGTGGTCGAGTTCGAAGTTCGCGTCGATCAGGACGCCGATATCAACGGCAAGCAAACGGTGATCGGAGGCGAGCGGCAGGTCGAGCAAACCTCGAACGCACCGGACGATCCGCAGCAGAGAAATCAAGGCACGGGCGCCGGACCGACGCGGCCGCGGATGCGGACTCTCTATTTCGAGTACGATCTCGCCGCGATGAAGCTGACCCTGCCGGCGCAGTACACGCCGGAGCCGGTAAAGCCGATGTGGGCATCGATCTCCCCGGACGAAAAAGTGGTCGTCTTCGCGCGCAAAAACGATCTGTACATGATGGACGCGGCCAGCTACGCGCTCGCGCTGAAAAAATCGGACGACCCCAATATTAAGGAAACGAGGCTGACCACGGACGGCGAGGATGGCTTCAGCTACGCCCGCCGCATCTCCGGCACGGAGATCGATCGCATCCGCCAGCAGGATCGCGAGAATCAGACCAATGAAATGGGAACGCTGCGCGATCAAAGCGGCCGCGTGCCGCCGATCACCATTCACTGGTCGCAGGACTCCTCGCGCTTCGCCGTGATCCGGCGCGATGAACGGAAAGTGGCGGAACTGTGGGTGATTCACACGCTCGAGAATCCGCGGCCGACACTGGAAAGCTATCGCTACGCCATGCCCGGCGAAGTAAACGTGCCGCAGTCGCATCTGGAGTTGTTCGAGGTGGCGTCGCCTTCGCGAAAAGAGATCAAAGCCGACCGCTTCAAGGATCAAACTTTGCAGATTTTCGACGCCCCCATCACCGCCCGCCAGCGCGAGCGCCATCGCACCGACGAGCAATGGGTATCGAACCGCCCGGATCTGCTCTATTTCCGCCGCATGA
>Ga0209062_1002256_pt1 | contig 26927 bp, 19 predicted proteins | sample Coa_R2_2_FD_187158 | JGI IMG/M metagenome (GOLD analysis project Ga0209062, IMG submission 187158) | Surface soil microbial communities from Centralia Pennsylvania, which are recovering from an underground coalmine fire - Coalmine... | ecosystem: Environmental > Terrestrial > Soil > Unclassified... | reverse complement strand
GGTTAGGACGAGCCATCCGCATCGATACACGCGGACGAGGGGCCATGAATCTTCAACCGCTGCTGCGCTCGCTGGCGCATCGCAATTATCGCTTGTATTTCATCGGGCAAGGCATCTCCCTCGTTGGCACCTGGATGCAGCAGATTGCCATGTCCTGGCTCGTTTTCCAATTGACGCAATCATCCCTGCAACTGAGCATCGTCCTCTTCGCGGGACAAATCCCCGCCCTGTTTCTCGCGCCGGTGGGTGGTGTTCTGGTCGATCGCTGGAACCGTCATCGCGTGCTGTTGGTGACGCAAAGCTTGGCAATGGTCCAGGCGTTCCTGCTGGCGTTGTTGACGTGGACCGGCCATATCGATGTCTGGCAGCTCATCCTCCTCAGCTTGTTTTTGGGTGTGGTCAACACCTTCGACATGACGACGCGGCAAGCGTTCCTTTCGGAGCTGGTAACCCATCGCACCGATTTGGCCAATGCGATTGCGTTGAACTCCTCCTTGGTCAACGGGGCGAGGCTCGTTGGGCCGACGCTGGCCGGTATCATCCTGGCGCAGACGAGCGCCGATGTGTGTTTTCTGCTCAATGGTCTGAGCTACCTGGCGGTCCTGCTGGCGCTTTTGGCCATGCGTCTGAAAGAGACGCGGCGCGAGCGTCCTACCGTTTCGCTGTGGCAGGGATTACGCGAAGGGTTTGTTTATGTGAGCGGGTTCGCCCCCATCCGCACCCTGTTGTTGCTCCTGGGACTATCGAGCATGGCGGGCACCTCGTACACCGTGCTGCTGCCGGAGTTCACGGTACGACGGCTCGGCGGCGACGCGCGCATGCTGGCCTTTTTGACCGCCGCTTCGGGCCTTGGTGCATTGACCGGCGCTCTGCTATTGGCCTCGCGCAAGAGTGTTCTGGGCCTGGGCCGCTGGATCTTGCAGGCACTGATGTTGCTCGGTGTAGGATTGCTCGCCTTTGCGTTTGTGGCCGACTTCAAGCTGGCGCTGCTCGTACTGTTTGCGATCGGCCTGGGGATGATGATTGAGATGGCGGCGAGCAACACGCTGTTGCAAACCATCGCCGCCGAGGATAAGCGCGGCCGGGTGATGAGTTTTTACACATTGGCCTTTCTGGGCATGGCTCCCCTGGGCAGCCTGTTGACCGGCGTGCTGTCCGCCGCGCTGAGTCCATCGACCACGTTGCTCATCAATGGCCTATTCTGCCTGACGGGTGCCGTTTTCTTTGCTCTCAACTTGCCGCGTTTGCGAGCGTTGGTACGGCCCATCTACGCACGGCTGGAGATTCTCCCGCCCATCACCAACGGCATCGCCGCGGCGAGCGATCTGGAAAATGCAATGAAAGAATGACATAGATTTCCGAGCCTGGCGAGCGGGGCGTGTAAACGCCTCGCTCGCCAGGCTCGGATACAAATCCGTCACTGCCGCACGCGCACGGGGAACGGCGGACGTTGCAAGCGCGGGGATGGATTCTCCTTTAGCTGCTTCATCACGATTTCGATCGCCTTCTCCAGCTGCGGGTCGTGGCCGGCGATCACGTCGGCCGGCCACTGCTCCACCTCCACGTCGGGCGGCACACCGACGTTCTCTACGCCGAAACCTTCCTGGGTCCAGAAGGCCAGGTTCGGGGCCGTCACGCCGCCGCCGTCCATCAGTTCCGGAAAGCCCAGGATGCCAACCAGCCCGCCCCAGGTTCGCTTGCCGACCAACGGCCCGAGCTTGTTCTGGCGGAACATCCACGGCAGCAGGTCGCCGCCCGAGCCGGCTGTCTCATCGATCAGCATCACCTTGGGACCGAAGATGGCGCCGCCGGGCGTTTTGAGGTCCTCGCCGTAGCGCGTCGCCCACATGGCGGTGAACGGCCGCCGCAGGTGGTCGATGTAGTAATCGGCAACCTGACCGCCGCCGTTGAAACGCTCATCGACGATGATCGCATCCTTATCGCATTGCGGGAAGAAGTAGCGCTTGAAATAGGCGTGGCCCAGCCCGGCCGTGTTCGGCACGTACACGTAGGCCACCCGGCCGCCCGTCGCTTTGTGGACCTTCTTCAGGTTGCCCTCGACCCAGTCGCGATTGCGCAGGGCGTCCTCGTCGGCCAACGGCTCGACCGTGACGGTGCGGCTGCCCTTGCCGTCGGGATTCGGCCCTACGGTGATCGTGATGCTCTTGTTGGCCGTGTTCTCGAACAGCGAATAGACCTCGGTGGGCGGTTTCAAGTCGATGCCGCGCACCGCCAACAGGTACTCGCCGGCTTTGACATCCACGCCCGGAGCGGTCAACGGCGAACGCAGCTCGGGATTCCAGTTCAGCCCGCCGTACACCTTCTTGAAGCGATAGCGCCCCTCCGCAACTTCGTAGTCGGCCCCGAGCAGGCCGCCGGGGATCGGCTTGCGCTCGTGCCGCCGTTCGCCGGGGTTCAGGTAACTGTGACCGACCGCCAGCTCGCTCAACATCCAACGAATCACCCGGTCTAAATCGCCTCGCGTCGCCAGGTGCGGCAGGAAGGCTGCGTACTTGGCCTTCATCGCCTGCCAGTCCGCGCCGTGCATGCTCGGATCGTAGAAGTAATCGCGGTTGATCCGCCAGGCTTCATCGAAAATCTGCGGCCATTCCTTGCGCGGCTCCACGCGGACCTCGATGGCATCGATTTTCAGCTTGCCCTTGTCCGCTGACGGGGCCGTCCCCGTCACTTCGACGATTGACCATGTTTCCGGCGGATGGAAGACGAGGGCTTTCTTGCCATCGCCGCTCAGGTGGTACTGACCGACGCCCTCAAGCACCTTCTCGTCCTTGCGTTTTTTCAGGTCGAAACGTTTCAAAGTGCTGCCGCGCGGGCCTTGGGCGCGCGGCGGCGCCGGCGTTCGCTCCAGGTAGAAGATCTGTCCTTCGGCACCGGCCTGGAGACCGGCCAGGTCCGCCTCGGGGATCGGCAGCGCCACGACGCGCGAACCCAGGCCGTCGAAGTCAATGACGACCTTCGCCGGCTCCTTCTTCTCTTTCTTCGCTCCATCTTTGCTGGGCGTATCCTCCTTTTTCTCGGCTTTGCTGTCTTTTTCTTCGTCGCTCTCGCGGGCCAAGGGCGAGGGGACGCCCTTTTTCAGCACCACCAGGTAGGGCGTGCGGCGGATGCGCATGTCGGCGTTGGACTGGGCGAACCACTGGTTGACCGGCCCCGCATCGGTGGAGGACAGGAAATACAGGTACTTGCCGCCCGCGTCAAAGACGGGATCGATGGCATCGCCCAGGCCGTCGGTGATAGGCCGGGATTTGTCGGCGGCCAGCTCATACGCATACACGGTGTGATAAGCGGCCTTGTTGCCCAGCGCGTAGACGATCCATTTCGAGTCGGGCGACCAGGCCGGGCGAAGTGCCAAGAGCGCCGTCGGGCCATAATTCGGCTCGGAAGCCACCTTCTTCGCCGTGCCGTCCTTCAGGTCGATCCAGAACAGCGACTGCGAATTATCCACATAAGCGATCTTTTGTCCGTCGGGCGCCCACACCGGCGTCTGGTAGAATCCGGCACCCATCAGCCGATACTTCTTCACCTTCCCCTGACCATCAGCGGGGCGAACGTACAATCGGTACTCACCGCCCTCGTCGGAGAAGTAGGCAACCGACTTGCCGTCGGGCGACCACGCCGGCCAGCGCTCATGGACATCCGGCGTGGAGGTCAGGTTGCGCGGATCGCCTTTCTCGGCAGGAACGGTGACGATCTCGCCGCGGAACTCGAACACCGCCCGCGCCGCCGACGGCGACACGGCGGCATTCCGGATATACTTCGCTCCCTTGGCATAGTGCGGCCGAACTTCCACCAGATCGCTGGCCACGCCGATTTTCAGCCGCGTCGCTTTCTCCTTGCTTGGATCGTACAGGTGCAGATAGCCCGCCTGTTCGTAGATCAGCCGGTCGCCGCCCCCCGACAGGCTCACGATCGGGAAATCATCGTAATGGGTGAGCTGGCGGACTTTCTTGCTCGCCACATCGTAGGCGAACAGGTTGTACTCGCCGGCCCGGTCGGAGAGGAAATAGACCGTGTCCCCCAGCCAGCAGGGGCGAAGGTCGTTGCAGCGGCCATCGGGTTGGGGCACCTGAACGACGGCGTGATTGGCGCGGTTGTAAATCCACAGCCGCGATGTTGTGCCGCCGCGGTAGTGCTTCCATTGCTGCGAGCGGTCGCCTAGGGGCGTGTAAACGATGAAGGCATCATCGGGCGAGAAGCAGGCGTCGGCCGCGTGCGGGATGGGCAACTGCGTCGGCATGCCGCCGGTCAAAGGCACGGTGAATAGCTGAGTGAACCGATTCGTGAAGACATGGCGCGGCGAGGTGAACAGCACAGCCTTGCCGTCCGGGGTGAAGCCGCGAACCAGGTCCGGGCCGGGATGCCAGGTCAGCCGCGTCGGTGGGCCGCCCTCGACGGGGATGGTGTAAACGTCGCGGTTGCCGTCGTACTCGGCGGTGAACGCGATGGTCTTGCCATCGGGCGAGAAAACCGGGAGCATCTCGACGCCGATGTCGCTGGTCAGGCGGCGAACATTCTTACCGTCGAGGTCGGCCACCCACAGATCATCGGCATAAACGAAGGCAACATGCCGGGCGCTGACGGCCGGCTGCGACAGCAAGCGGGTATCGTGAATATCCGGGTCGGCTTTGCCCACGGCCGTGGCGACGAACAGGGCTGCCAGGGAGAGAAGGACGGTACGCATGGGGACTCCTCATCGTGCGGGAAAGAGATGGAAATCGCGCCGAACAACAGCGTCTGCAAGGTTCAGTGATCTATCGTGCTGTTATTCGTGTCAGGGTCAAGCAAATTTTTGCCGTCGTTCCATCTCCGCCGCGATTCGCTCTCGTTCCCACGCCCGGCGTCCCGATGCCGCTGAACCGACCTCAAACCGGCCAGACGTGCGTTCTCACACAGAGCGTGGAAATGCGGAACCGTACCAAGGTGTGGTGTCAAATGCCAATCCATGCGGCCACTCCGCCACCCCGCCACTTCGCCGCACCACTCCACATTTCGTCTGTCATTCCGTGCCACCGCGTGCCATTCAACCGCTCCACTCCCTCCGCCATCCTGCCCCACCGTGCCATTCCCGGACAAGTGATGCCGCCACTCCGCCACCCTCCCGAATGCCGCCTTGAGAAACCCACGCGCTCGTCCCACGCTCCGCGTGGGAACGCACGCCCGGCCGCTCCGCGGCCCGTCCCGATAAATGATCTTGAATTGTTCTCGTTCCCACGCTCCGCGTGGGAACGCACGCCCGGCCGCTCCGCGGTCCGTCCTTGCAGTTTGGCGTTTTTTTCATCCACAATATCCACAAAACAAACTGTGAAAACTTTCTGAGAATTCTTATTTCTCCGATTTTTCATTTGACAGAATGGAACGGAGCGCCGGAGAATCAGGCGATCATCGGCAGACTCTCCTCAATCCCCAGCTCTGCCATGGTGGTCAGAGCGCGGAGTCCGCCGAGGATCACTTCAACAAGGAGCGTTCCTCATGTTGCGTTGGACCCTGATGCTTCGCAAGCTGTTCGCGCATTGCCCTCCCCCCTGTACGTAAATCCACTAAAGCGATCGCAATTCGGTTTACGAGATGAACAGCGGCAGACGCGCAGCCGCAAGGCGACGGTAAAACCGACTTTGGAGACCTTTGAAGACCGCACGTTGCTCTCGGCTTCGAGCACATCGCAGATGGTGGATCAGATGGCCCCAATGATGGCGATGGTGCAGCAGGAGCTGAACACCGCCGTGCAGATCATCACCCAGGAAATCGCCCAGGTCGAGGCGATGTTCGTTCAGGAAGTGGATCACCTGCTTGGCATTCCCACCACGCAAAGCCCGATGCCCGCCTCCGGCGCGGGCAGCAATTCCGGCAGTGGTAGCGGCGCGACGATGACGCACACCGCCCCAAATCAACAGCTCAACAGCAGCACGACGAAGAGCGGCAGCGGTTCGGGTAGCAGCGCGCCGACGACACATGCCCCCGTCCCCACGCAGGGAAGCACAAACGTGCGTCCGCTCGACAGCGACAGCGGCAGCGGCACCGGCTCTGGCAGCGCCAGCCAAAGCTCAAGCGCCACCGTCTCCGGCAAGGTCTGGCTGGACAACAACGGGGACAACAGCCTGGATAGTACCGAGATGGGCTACTACGGGGCCACCGTTAATCTCATCAACGTATCGACGGGAGGGTATCAGAGCACGACCACCGACGCCAACGGCAACTACAACTTCACCTTCACGCCCGGCGGTACCTACGAATGGCAGATCCAGGTCGTCTTCCCCTATGCGTGTTTCGCGGCGCTACCAAGCTCCCAGAGCCAAATCGATGCCAACGGCTACTCCCAGGATTTCACTCTGGGACCGGGTGGATCCCAGACTATCTGGGGAGGTATACAGTCGCTGAATGTTACCACCACTAGTCCGGATGACCCCAATGGGCCTATTCAACAAAATCAGATAATGCTGCGGGATGCCATGGAAACGGGCAATAATGGCGCCGGCCTGGATCCGAACCGCAACCCTCTTACGATCACGTTTATAAATCCTTCGAATGGGCAGCCTCTGAGCGGCACCATCAATCTCCAGGCCGCGCTTCCTAACATCGCTGCGACTTACTCCCATCAGCCAAATCGACCGCCAAGGACGCGTCCGAGGATGACTACGCCGGCCTTGGGTTAGAGATCCCTCGCGATCCGAAGAACGATCTTCGACGGGAATTGTTTTCGCACCCCAAGGGACTACCCTCGTTCGTGGCAGCGGGCTTCCTGGTGATTCCTCCCCGTCCTTTTTGTACGCTTTTCCGCCGCTTTCAATACGGAGTAGCAGGAGTAGGAGCGGGAAAAGAAGGTTTCACAACAGAATTGTCCCGTGACGCTGAAGGCGGGTTGGGGTACGGCGCGTGTAACAAGAGCTGGAGAGAATGGCCGTTTAAGGCGAAGCCAGAACACGTCTACATGCGCTTGAAGCGGCAGGATATATCATTGCTCTGCGACATCGGTCCGGATGGTAAGTCTTGGGTGAGTATCGGCGGCATTAACCTTGTAGGACTGCCCTCCAAACTCAAAGTGGGTTTGGCCGCGTTCTCGACGTCGACCGAGCCGTCCAAGGTGCGTTTCGATCAACTCAAGCTCGCGGGGGGTAGGAAGAACGAGGACAAGAAAAACGAAAAATGAGCGCGCATGGACTTCCCTGGTTCCCAAACGGAGTTTGGGAACCTGCCTTCGCGAAACTCTGTTTCGCTCGTAGCTTCCGACCCCTACCTGACCCAAGCGAAACAGAGTTTCGTGGACGGCGTTCCCAAACGGAGTTTGGGAACGAGAAGAATCGAGCACCATTTCCACCTCCTCGTGTCTGGAGATCATCTCGTGTCCCCCATGTCGCGCTGTGTCGTTCTCGTGCCGGTCGCGGACTCGATCGAGGCTGAATGCGAAGAAGCTCTGCGCGAATTCGAGCGGCGCGGCTATGCCGTCTGGCGCGTGCGCGGCTATTCGGCCATCGATGCGGCACGCAATCAAATGGCCAGCGATGCGTTGGCCCAGGGGTTCGACGAGCTGATGTGGATCGATGCCGACGTGGTTTTCGATCCGGATGATGTGGACAAGTTGCGGCGACACGATTTGCCGCTGGTCGGCGGCATTTATCCCAAGAAGGGACGCCGCCAGCTTGCCTGCGTTTTCCTGCCGGAAACGAGGGAGGTATTGTTCGGGGTCCGGGGCGGTTTGCTCGAGATCCGCTACGGCGGCCTCGGCTTTCTGCTGACGCGGCGCGGAGTGTACGAGACCATGCAAAAACAACTGGGCCTGCCGGTGTGCAACCGGCAATTCCAGACGCCGCTGGTGCCGTATTTCGCACCGCTAATTGCCGGCGAGGGCGAGCAAGCATGGTATCTGAATGAAGACTATGCGTTCTGCGAGCGCGCCCGCCGCTGCGGTTTTCGCATATTTGCCGATACGAGCATTCGTTTGTGGCACGTCGGGATCTATCGCTACGGCTGGGAAGACGCCGGCCGCGATGTGGAACGCTTCGGCGATTATACCTTCCACATCTCCGATGCCCCGGCGCCGGCTCAATTGGATGTATCCGAGCCTGAAGCGTAAGCGAAGAGCCGTTCAACACTTCGCTTACTTACGCTTCAGGCTCGGAGCTATGCACTTGCGGGACGGGCCGCGGAGCGGCCGGGCTTGCGCTCCCACGCGGAGCGTGGGAGCGAGAGCAAACCGCTCCCTCACGGTCGCGGCTCTCCCGCACCCCCCTCTTGCAATGCGTGTGCCTGCGCTCTAAAAAACAATTCTCTACCGGAGCGAGCACCGCGCGGCGCGGCAGCCGAATGGAAACGGTGAGACCATGATTCACGTTGAAAATCTCAGCAAATATTTCGGCCCCGTCTTGGCCGTCAACAATGTCAGTTTCCAGGTCGAGAACAACGAGATCGTCGGCTTGTTGGGCAACAACGGCGCCGGCAAGACGACCATCATGCGCATCTTGACCACCTATTTGCCCGCCTCCAGCGGCATCGCCCGCGTGGCCGGCTTCGATGTCATGACGCAATCGATGGAGGTTCGCCGGCGCATCGGCTATCTGCCGGAGAGCATTCCGCTCTATCCGGAGATGCGCGTCGAGGAGTACCTGGCCTATCGCGCCAAGCTCAAGGGCGTCGATCGAAAACAGCGGACGTCGCGCATCGGCTACTGCCTGGAGCGCTGCAAAGTCGAGGAAGTGCGCCGCCGGCTATGCGGCACGCTGTCCAAAGGCTATCGCCAACGCGTCGGCCTCGCCGATGCCATGATTAGCGATCCGCCCCTGCTCATTCTCGATGAGCCGACCGACGGACTCGATCCCGGCCAAAAAGCGGAAACGCTGGGCATGCTCCGCGAGCTGGGCCGCGATCACACCATCATGTTGTCGTCGCACATGCTCAGCGAGGTCGAGAGCCTGGTGCAGCGCGTCATCATCATTCGCCGCGGCCACCTCGGCCTGGCCAGGAAGCTGTCCGAGCTGGAGAGCGACGACGTCATCGTCGTCGAGGTGCGCGGGCCGAGCGATCAAGTGGCGGTGGCTCTGCGTAATACCGAAGGAGTGGCCCAGGTGACGCCCAAGGGCGGCGAAGACGGCCTGGCTTTCTTCGAGATACGGACTCATCAGCGCAAAGATCTGCGTGAGCAGATCTCAGAGCGCTTGGCCAAAAACGGTTGGCCGCTGCGCCGCCTCGATCTGCGCCGCCGCAGCCTGCAAGACCGCTGGAACGAAATCAACAACTGGGATGAATTCGCGGCCGAGCCGACTCCTCGCGGCACTACGGCCGTGACAACGTAAAAACGGTTTTCGGTTTTCGGTTTTCGGTTCTCACTGTGCGGTTTGTGATGGACTGAAAACCGAAAACCGAAAACCGAAAACCGAGGTAAGCACCATGCCGAGCAAGGCGATCACGCAACCGCCCGATACACGTCCCGGAAGCAGTTGGCGCAATCAGCCCGATACGGGGCCGTCGGTGATGCGCCGCGATGATCCGAAGATCGCGCGCGGCATCGGCCTGGCCGCCGCCGCCGCCATTGTCTTCGGCGGCATGGCCATGGCGCTACAGACCTCCGGCCGCGTTACGCCCTTGGGCACCGGCTGGGCCGTCTTTCTCTTGACCATCGGCATCGCCGGCTTGCTCTTCCACGCCGCCTTTGACAGCGACGTGCAGATCCGCCGCGTGTACATGGCCTTTGCCTATCTGTGCATGGTCCTCGGCGGCTTTTTGATGGTTGTGCCCTACAACAATCAGCCGGGAGCGTGGTTCGGTCAGGGCTTTTTGTGCCTGTTCCTCGGACTGCTATTCTTGCTGGCTTTTCTCCGCAACGAAGATGACGCCTGGATGCGCAAGTACGCCGAGAACATCATCGGCTGCGCAGGTGCCCTGATGGCCCTTATCGGTCTTGTCGGCGGCAATATCCGGGGCGAGTTCATGCTGCCCTATGGCCTGCTCCTGGCCCTGCTGGGTCTGGGTTACTGCACCGCCTTCATCGTGGTGCGCGGCATCGGCGATGACTTCGCCTACCGCGCCGGACTCGGTCTCGGCGGCCTCGGCGTGTTGGCATTCCTGATCGCCCTGGGGCGCTCGGCCTTGCCGCCGTTGTTTCATAAGTTCGGCTGGCTGAGTTCGACCCCGCAGGAATATCTGATGCCGGCCGGCCTGCTGCTCATGCTCCTGGGGGCCATGTACGGCCTGACCTCGCTGGCCCTCTGTTCCGATAATCGCCTGGTGGTGATGACCGTCCGCGAGTTGGCCGCACAGTTTTATTCGCCCATCGCCTATATCGTCCTGTTCGCTTACGTGTTCGCCCACTGGCTGGCTTACTGGATGTACCTGGGGCAGATTATCGATTCGCCGACGCCCGTTCCCGAACCGATGGTCCGCGGCTTCATTCTGCAATGGACGGCCGTTCTTTTCACCATTTTCATTGTTCCGGTAATAACCATGCGCCTGGTGAGCGAGGAGAAACGCACCGCCACGCTGGAGGTATTGTTGACCGCCCCGGTCGAGGAAGGGACGGTAGTGGTAAGCAAGTTCCTGGCGGCCTGGCTCATGTTCATGTTCATCTGGGTGCCGTTTCTGCTGTTCCTGTTAGCGCTTCGCGTCCTGGGCGGCCAGCCGTTCGATTATCGACCGCTATTCAGCTTCTTCACCGGCCTGGGCATCACCGCGGCCGGCTTCGTCAGCATGGGCGTGTTCTTCTCCAGCCTGACCCGCAACCAGATCGCCAGCGGCGTGCTCACGTTCGCCGGCATGTTGTTTTTGTTGCTTACCTTCTTGTTCCAGGGACTCTTCCGCGAGTCGGTCTGGACCAGCGTGTTCAAGCACATGTCCTTCATCGACGTGTGGTTCGACACGCTGGACGGCAAGCTGGTGCCCACGCGCCTGCTCTTCTTCGCCACCATGGCCATTTTCTGGTTGTTCGCCAGCGTCAAGGTGATCGAAGCGCGCAAGTGGACGTAAGAATTTGGAGAACGTAAATGTCGATCCAGCAAGCGCCGAGCAATACGAGCACGGGTTGGAGCATCGAACGGTTGCTCCCTTACGAGAAGCAGATTGGGTACGCCTTCGTTGCGGTTGGACTGGCATTGGCCGCTATTCCGATCGCCAATGTGGCGATGTACCGCAATAACTCGCTCGCCGTTCTCGCTTGGGGAGCGTGCCTATCGTTATTTACGATCGGCGTCGGACTCTATGCCGTCATGCCGCCGGCCGTGGCGGACGTGCAGAGCCGGACCGAGCGGTTGCGCTGGATCTTTCTGATGGCGGCCGGCGGGGCCGGTGCGCTGACAGCTTTATTGGGACTCGTCCTGCCTTTCAGCACGATGCCGATGGCCCTGACCAACTACCCGGAGATTTTCACCGGCGGGCCGAAGTCGTGGCGCAGCCACGGCTGGGAAGTTAGCCGGTGCGTCGGGGCGCTCATCGGCGGGCTGGTGCTAATGTTCGCCGGTCTGCAATTGGCCCGGCCGATCCAGCGCACCAGCATGAGCATGCGCCGCTGGCTGTACGGCTATAACGCCATCCTCAGCAGCTTGTTGTTTTTGTTCATCCTGATCTTGGTCAATGTATTGCCCTACACGGCCGTCAAACCATTCAGCTACGCGATGGAAGCGACTGACTGGACTTCGGGGCAGCTGTACACGTTGCACCCGGCATCGCGAAATCTATTGGCGGAACTCAAGGAGCCGGTCAAGGTTTACATGCTCATGCCGTCGGGCAGTCTGCTGGCGCGCGATGTCGAGACGCTCTTGAACAATTGCCGGGCTGTCAACACGCTGTTCACCTGGGAGCAGCTCTCGCGCGACCGCAACCGCGGCGAGATCGAACGGCTCATCAAGCAATATCAGCTTCCCGATAGCATTGGCGTGCTTGTCCTCTACGGCACCGAGCCGAACGTTACCTCGCAGTTCATCAAGGCAGAGGAGTTGGCGGAGAACACGTCGGGTCCGAACGCCGACAAAACCTACGTCTTCAAGGGCGAGAACGCGCTCTTGAATGCGTTGACCTATCTTTCTTCGGGTAAATCGCGGGCCGTCGTCTACTTCACCCAGGGCAACGGCGAACCGGACTTGACGGACCAGGACCGCACTCACTTCGATACGGGCCTGGGCGTTCTCCAGGACGAGCTGAACAAAATCAACTACCAAGCACATCCGCTGAACCTGGGTCCGAAGACGACGAGCATCCCGGAGGACGCCGACATCGTGGTCGTCGCTCGGCCGCAGGAGAAACTGCCCGACAACGCCGTCAAGGCGCTGCGCGACTACCTGCAAGGGACCAACCGCAAGGACAACAAGAAGGGCAAGCTGATCGCCTTGTTCGACGTGACCATCCGCAAGGGCGAGATGGTCCAGACGGGTCTGGAGCCGTTGATGGCGGAATACGGCGTGAAAGTGGCCAATGACCGGGTGATGTGCGTGCGCCGCGATGCGTTGGCGCTAACGACGGTGGCCAATCCGCGGAGCAGCAACGCCATCGCCCGCGCCTTCACATCGCGGGGGGCGGCAACGACAATTTTCCCCTTCTACGATGCGCGAACGGTGGAGTCGGCCAATCCGCCCGGCGCGCCGGGCCGCTTCACGGTAGAAGACCTAATGTTCGTGCTTCCGCAGACCCTTGCCTGGGCAGAGACGAACCTCAAGGCCGATCCAGCGGCGCTGATGGACGAGCTTCGAAGGGACCAACAGAAAATTCTGAACAAGATCAGCGAGAAGCCTCTGTCGTTAGCCGTCACGGTGACGGAAGGTAAAGGACCGCCTCCCATCCCCGGCCACGAGTTCATGGCCCAGGAGAGCGAGCCGCGGATGGTCGTCTTCGGCGATGCGAGCTGGATCACGAACAACATCTTGCTGCAAGCGACGCCGGATAACTTCGCGCTGTTCAGCAGCAGTCTATCCTGGCTGGCCGGCCGGCACGACATCGGCGAACGCATTCCCACGAGCACTCGCAACGTCTACCGATTGAAGGTGCCACCGACCGAGGAATTGCGGCTGATTTTCCTGCCGGGCGTGTTGTTGATGATGGGCGTATTGGTTTTGGGCTTCGGCGTCTGGGTCGTGCGCCGGCGCTAAGCCGCGAGGGCGAACTTACCAACCCGCAGCGCAAGCAAGGGAGTTCTACCAGCCCGCAGCGCGAGCAAGGGTTGATTAAAAGTGTGATGAGGCCATGAGTTTCAAAACCACCTATATCTTGTTTGCTGTCTTGGCCGTTGTGCTGGGCGTTTTCGCATTCGCCCTGTTTCTCGGCCCGACTCCCACCGACACCAGCACGTGGGTACTGCCGAGCGCTCACAGCGAAGCCAACCCGCTCCCCGATCGAGACATCGACCATGTTGAGATCGAGCGCAACCGTCCCGACGATCAAAAAGGCAAGATCGTTCTGGTGCGTGAGAACAACACGTGGCGAATCACTGAGCCGCGCGATTATCGCGCCGACCGCTTCGCCGTCGAGGATCTGATTCGCCAGGTCCTGGAAGCGCGGCGCGAGACGCAATCCGACGTGTCCAACAATCCCGGTCAATACGGCCTGGAGCCGCCGGCCGCGGTCGTCACGCTCAAGAAGGAGAGCGATCCGCAACGACAAGTAACGCTGAACGTCGGCGATACCAGCCCCGGGGAGGCGAGCGCGGTCATCTATGTAACTTCCTCGGATCGCAAGGAAGTCATGGCCGTCAAGAAAAGCCAGCTAAATAAGGCCCTCGCTGCTGTTACCGACTTCCGTTCGCGCGAGCTGCTCAGCCCTTCGAGCAGCGACATTCAGGCCTTCACGCTCAGCGAGCGCAACAAGGACAAGGTTGTCAAGGGGCCGGTCGAGCTGAAGAAAAGCAGCGAGGAACGCTGGGTTTACGTGCAGCCGCCCTACGGCGACGCCCAGGACAAGGGAACCAATCCTGCCGGCAACGACAAGCCGCCGGAAAACGTCGAGACCGCCCTCACGGATATCTCGAATCTTAAAGTCGATAATGCCAAGGACTTTATCAAGGACGACGCCACGGATTTGAGCAAATACCATCTCGATCCGGCCAAGAACGACATCCTGCGCATCGAGATCGAGCGCACCGAGTCGATCAACACCGACGAAAAAGGCGAGAAGAAGCGGGAAACCAAGAAAATCGCCTTGCTCGTCGGCGTCGGCGAGAAAGTCGGCGATAAAAAAGACCAATATTATGCCTACATCGATGATCCTCAGCACAAGGACATCGTGGCCATCCCGGCCAACAACGTGGCTCGGCTCTTGAAATTGGCGGACAAGCCGGACGCCCTGCGCGATCGCAATTTGGTCGCCTTCGGCGGCTTCAAAAAGCCGGACGCCATCAACATTCAAAACAGCTACGGTCTGCTCGAATTCCGCCGGGCCGCCTCTTCTTCTCCTCCGCCTCTGGGCGGCATGCCGGCGCAGGAAACGTGGACGATGTGGCGCGGCGACAAGTCGTATGCCGTTGATTCGTCCGCTGTGCAGGCGTTGATTACCGCGCTGACGTCGCAGAATCAGGTCCAGGGATTCGTGGACGATCCGGCCAAGAAGAAAGAACTCCACCTCGACAAGCCGGATGCCGTCGTCCGCATCTGGGCCGATAGCCTACAGGCCGAGGAAACGAAGAAAGACGAGAAAAAAGACGAAAAAAAAGAGGACAAAAAGCAGAAAAAGCCGGAGCCAAAAGAGAAGGACAAGCCGGCATTCACATTATCGTTCGGCCCGCTACAAGAGGGCAAGGCATCCGTGGAGCGCAAGCGCGGCGATGAGAAGACGACCACGGTCATGCTGGTGCCATCCACGCTGCGCGATCAGGTGTTCCAGGGGCCGCTGGCCTATCTCGATAAACAGATGCCGCCGTTCAACGCCGACCGCTTCGACGCCGTGAGGAACGTCACGAAGCTGGCGCTGACGCGCGACGGCGACACCTACGAGATCACCCGCGAGAACAAGCCGGATGCGCCGTGGAAGATCGAGAAGCCCTCCGACTTCGCCGGCCGCACCGCCGACCGCGCCGCCGTCGAGGACATCCTGCGCGATCTCAACAATCTGCGTGCCGTCAAGATCGTGACCGACAAGGCGCCGGAGGCCGCCAAGCTCGCCGAGTGGGGCTTGAAGGATCCGCCCCTCAAAGCCGTCGTCACGCTGACGCAGGACGGCAAACCCAAGACGTTCGACTTCGACTTCGGCAAGGAGACCGAAGATAAAACCGGCGTCTATCTCCGCACCAGCCTCCAGGATATGATCGTGGTCGCGGGTAACAACGTGGTCAGCGCCCTCAAGCGCGAATTGCAGGACCCAACCGTGCTCCACTTCGATGTCAGCAAGGTCCAGGAGGTCAAGCTAACCGGCTGGACCGCGTTGAATCGCCAAATATCGGGCGAAGCCAAACCGATGGTACGGACATTTAGCAAGAGAGCAAAAGGCGGCACCGGGTGGGAAGTCGAGCCGAAGGATTCGTTCAAGCTCGATACCTCGCGGCTGGACGGTTTCGTGAAAAGCCTCGCCGATCTCAAGGCGGTGAAGTTTGTATCCCACAAGGCGAAGCCATCGGCCGATCAGGAGTTGGACGTGGACAAGGGAGCGCTGCTCATCGAGCTGACGGTGTCCGGCGATAAGGAGCCGCGCAAATTGACGCTGACGGTCGGCAAGATGGACGGCATGATTGGTTACTTCGCCATCAGCAACCAGCTGCCCGGCGACATTTTCGATGTCCGCAAGGATTTGTTCGAGAAGGTCAAGGAGAAGCCGGCGTATTTCAGTGGGCAATAACCCCTAACGCCGTAAACCAAGCGGGCAGAACATAGAAGAGGAGCCAGGCCCGCCAGGCGAAGCCGGTAAGACAGTTGCTCCACACAATGTGATCGCCAAATAGGAAGAACACCACGAGCATCGCGAGGATGCCGTGGATCAATACGCGATAGGCTCGGTAGCCCGCATCCTCGGCAGGCTTGTTCACTTTCCCCTGAGTGAACCCAAGGACAGCCAACACAAGCAGCGCAAGGGTGAAAGCGAAGACAACATCGAGCACACCCCACCATTTGGGCCAGGAGTCTCTGTCCGTCACGAAGCCCGCGGCGATTGGGAACACCGACGAGATCAAGAATACGATTGCAGTCAGAATTGCCAGCGGACGCCCCCAATGTGCCGGAGGATCCATCAGATTGCGTTCTAACTGGACATTGACGGACGGTTCGCTTTGCTCACTTGGCATGGCACGTTCCTCCACCCGGTCGGCGTGACCCTTGGACACCCCTCCAGGTAATTCGCAGGAGGATGCGGATCATTTCGGAACACTCCCACGCCGCCGTCATGAGCAGGCCGAACAAGCGGGGCCAGTCGCGCAGTGCCTCTCTTTCGACGGCCATGAGGATGCCCTTCGTGATCTCATCCTCACGCGGGAGGCGCGAAACAGAGTTTCGCGGATGACGTTCCCAAACAGAGTTTAGGAACGAGGACGTTTGGGAACGAGGAAAGCTACTGCGACGCGAGTGGTCGAGGCACTCCGGCGCTTTATTCATCCCGGCTTTCATTCCATTCGTACAATCCCAATGCCACTCGCAAATCTTCGCCAATGACTTGGAAGGCATAATCGATTTCGTCCTTGATTTCCTGCGGACTCACATTGGCGTGACACAGCTCTCTCGCCCTGTGCAAGGACTCCTCCAGTGATCGAATGGCCAGTCGCGTCGGCTTCTGCCAATAGGCGATGAATCGCTCAATGGCCCAGTCAATCGGGTCGATTCCATCAGGAAGCGACCCGTCAGGCGATTGAGCCTCTCCAAGCCAGTTGCGGAGAGCCTGCTTGAGATCTACTGGGTGACCGGGTTCATCCATTTGTGCCAACTCCGATAGAGGCCGAATTACGGATTATAGGGCTGCCAGCCTAACACCTCTGGGGAGTATGTCAGACCGTCCGAGTTGACATCGTATCGCCGCCCGCGGACTGCCGCAACGATAACGCCCCCTGCTCGCGCTGCGGGCTGACGATAAATCGATCCTCATTGAGTTTAATCCTGGATGCGCCTTTGCATCACGCCGCAAGATATGTTCTAATTACAACAGTCCCGCCTGATTTCCTCCCTCCTGGTCTGGAAGGATACCCGACGTGAACGTCTCGCATCCTCATCGCCATACCATCGGTATCAATCGCCGCGAATTGCTGCAAATCGGCTACTCGGGCCTGCTGGGTATCAGCATGCCGGCGCTGCTGGCGCAACAAGCCGCGGCAGCCGCGGACAAGACGACGAAGACGCGGCGGCAGGGCAAGTCCGTCATTATCGTCTTTCTCACGGGCGCGGCCAGCCACATCGATACATTCGATCCCAAGCCCGAAGCGCCGCCGGAAGTGCGCGGCGAGTTCAAGGCGCTGCCCACCAAGACGCCGGGCCTCTTGGCTTGCGAACATTTGCCGCGCCTCGCCGCTCGCAGCGATAAGTACACCATCGTTCGCTCGCTGGCCCATCGCGAGAACAATCATCTCGTGGCCACGCACCACGTTCTGACCGGCTATCCGCAGCCGGGGGCGTTTTTCGATAAGGTCGCCTCGCGCGATGATTGGCCGTGCTATTCGTCCGCGCTGCATTATCTTCGGCCGCGGAACGACGGCATCCCCACCGGCGTCAACCTGCCGACTTTCCTCATGGAAGGGCCGCTCACCTGGCCCGGACAGCACGCCGGCTTCCTCGGTCCCAAGCACGATCCCTGGCAAATCACGCGCGATCCCAATGCTGCCGATTTTCGTGTGGACAGCGTGCGTTTGGCGCCGGGATTGGAGATCGAACGGCTGCGCGATCGCCGCGCTCTGCTCGAAGCGGTCGATCGCCAGCGGAAGCAGTTCGAGGAGCTGGCCGAGTGCCGGCGGCTGACGGATCAGCAGCAGTTGGCGTTCTCGATCTTGACCTCCGGCAAGATTGCACGGGCCTTCGAACTGGACCGCGAGCCGCCGGCCGTCCGCGACCGCTATGGCCGGCACAGCTTCGGACAATCGCTGCTCCTGGCCCGGCGTCTGGTGCAAGCCGGCGTGCCGGTGGTGCAGGCGAACATGGGCCGCGTGCAAAATTGGGACAGCCACAGTCACATTTTCTCGACGCTGAAAGGTCGCCTGCTGCCGCCCTTGGACCAGGCCGTCGCCGCTTTGCTCGATGACCTGGAAGCGACGGGGATGCTCGATTCGACGATGGTGATGATGCTGGGCGAGTTTGGCCGGACGCCGAAATTGAGCCTGCTTCCCGGCCAGACGGTCGTCGGCCGCGATCACTGGGCGCCGTGTTTCTTCGGCCTGTTCGCCGGCGCCGGCGTCTGCGCCGGGCAAGTCATCGGCAAATCGGACAAGATTGGCGCATACCCAACCACGACGCCGTACTCGCCCGACGACATCGGCGCCACGGTTTATCACGTCCTCGGCGTCGATCCCGCCTCTGAAGTGCGCGATCGCCAGGATCGCCCCGTGCAGCTGAACCGCGGACAGGTGATGGAGGCGCTATTTACTGGCGCGGCGGGGTGAGACGAAGATAAGGAAACGCCCGGCGGAGCAGTCGAGCCGTGCGGCATACCAGACCTGCCGGGCCTACGCTTCATTTGGCCGAACGTGGAAAAGACCGCTTTTCATTTTCGACCGCCTTCGGCGCTATGTGGTAAAGCAGGAAAGGAGCCGAGCCGTAAAGTCCTCGCCAGACGGAAACCGTAGTCGCCGTACCTGTGCGTCGCCGCACTGGGGTTGCGGTTAGCAGAGCGGACCTGCGACGGTTGATAGTCGTACGAGGCGCCACGCAACACACGGTTAACTGCAATGTTGACCAGTAAATCATCTTCTGTGTCGTCTGTCGCTTTATTTCCCTGAGGGTAGGCTTTGGGCTTCTCTTGACACCACGTCCACACGTTCCCCTGCGCGTCGAATAAGCCAAGATCGTTCGGCTTCAGGCTCCCCACCGGCCATGTCTTCTCTTGGCTGTTCTTGTTGTACCACGCATACTTCGGCAACAACTCGTCCGTCTCCCCGTAGTACCGAGCCGTCACCGCCCCAGCTCGGGTCGCATACTCCATCTCCGCTTCCGTGGGCAACCGATACCCTTGCCGTTGCAGATAGTTCCGCGCCAGCCTCATGCCCTCTTCGTATTTGCCCCGGAGCGGCTCGTAACACCATTCGCTCTCCGGAAGCCCTTCCTGTTTACTGAGCCAGTTACAGTATTGCACCGCCTGAAACCAATTCGTGGCGATCACCGGACTATCGGCGCTGCGTGCCCAGCGCTCGATGTGACCAATGCCGTAGCGCGGCTCGAACTTCCGGTAATCTGCAACCGTCACGGGCTTGGCAGCCAGCACGAAGGTCCGGCCAATCCGCATCTTGTGCTGTGTCTCACCGGGCTCCCTGCCCGCTTCGGTGGGCGGCGAGCCCATCACGAACTCCACCGGGCCGGGAATCACCACCATCGTTTGTCCCTGCGTATTGACGTACCATTGCGGCGGGGCTCCGGGCGCTGACGCAACCCGGCTCGCCGTTGCCAATGCCTTGCCGATGCCCTCCAGCCGTTTCTCTCGCTGCTCCTTGTCCCGCGCGCTCGCTTCATTCACCCGTGTCAGCCATGCCTCTTGTTTCCAGCGCCGCAGCAGCCATTCGCACGCCGCATGAAGGCCCGGATCGCTCGCCGCTGTGTACATCTCCTGCAACTTCGGCAGCAAGGCGTTCCGGGCGTCGGGAGTGAATTCCGTCTCGCCGTAGTCCTCCAAGATCAGAACCAACGCCCGAAGTATCGTCACGTCCGATTCCATGTCCAGTTGCTTCACGATGTCCCCGGCGTCCGCCCCCAGCGGACGCAAACGATGGATCAGATAGCTCCGCACCCGTGGATCGGGGCTGTGTTTTAAGAGCGGCCAGACCTTGGCGGGCTGGTTCATCCTCAAGAGGGCCACCGCCGCATTCACCTGCTGCTTCGCCAGCGTTTCCCGCTTGCCGTCCGAGGACGGCAAGTCCGCTGGTAGTTTGGTGTCAATTACGGCGGTCAGCAGGGGCAAACCTTGTTCACCACAATGCTTGAATTTCGTATAGATGACGGCGAACTGCTTCTCATCGGCGTCCACGAGAAAGCCGGCCAAGACCTGCGGCTGGTCGGCGGTGTAGTCGGCCAGCAGGTTCGCTGCCTGTATGCGTTCCGACGCGCGCTCTGGGTTGCGATCTCGAAAGATGTCGGCCAGCGGAACAAGCAACGACTTCTTCACGGGCCGGAATGCCTCGCTCCACTGGCCCAAGTACACCGAGTTTTCCAGCACGATGTTATTGACCACCAGAGGGCTGCACTGCGCCCACTGCTCACTCTCCGGGTCGTACTTCGCCAGCGCCGCGGCCGCCCGCAGCCGCTGTGGTTCCTTGCCCTTTTCCGGCTTCAGGGCGACCGCCCATAGTTTCTCCAGCAAATCATCCTTATGTGCGGCCAGAGCATCACGGATCACCGCAACTTCGGGCGGTTCGGCGTCGAGCAAACGACCGTAAAGGTATTCGAGCTGCGTGGTATCCACGGGCAAAAGGGCGAGACTGAGGTGGAGCTGCTTGCGGCGGTCGTTGTCCTTTTTGGCTTGGGCATCGTGCAGGAGCGGATCGAGCCAGCGACGATAGGGAGCCATGTCTTGGACAATGGCCGGCACTTCGTTGATGTTGGCGTCGAGCAGTCGGTCCCGGAAGGCGTGCGCTTGCAGCGTGCCGCGACTCTCATAAACGCCCCAACCAATCAATGCCAAGAGGATACCAAGCATCACGGCCCGCCGGGCATGGAGCCGAGCCGCCTTGCTCATCATCTTGCGCTGCGGCGTCGTCCAGTTCTTTTTCCGTGTCAGCCAGCGGAGGCCGCACCATTGATACAGCGACGGCAGTTGCCGATTCTCCGGGCGGGCGCTCCACACCGCCGCTCGATCCGCCAGCAGCAGTTCTGCCCGGCCCCGCCTCGTTTCTTTTTGCTTGCGGGTCAGCCACTCCCGCAGCGACGGCACCAGATAGTCGTGCGTGAGTTGGTAGTATTTCGTGCCGGTGCTACGGGGGCTGATTCCGCCTGACTCGCCTGCACTCGGGGCGCTGACGCAACCCCGCTCGCCTTGTTCCTCGTGGCCTTCGGGGTCGGTCGGCGTGAGGAGGCGGATTTCGCTGTCGAGAAGGCGAAGAAGGTCGTCAAAATCCCTGGGCCGGTTGGCGTAGCCCGATGCGGCCAGCAGCTCAGCGTGGGAGCGCATGTGTCCTTTGATGTCGGTGCCGGATTCGGGCAGCAGGGCTTTCAACACGGACCGGGCCGCTCTCTGATGGTAGCGGTGTTCGGGAGGAGCGGCGGCGGCGCTGAACGTTTCCTCCAAAAACGCGACGCCGATCCCTTCAGTCCCGCCGACTTCCTTGAGCGCGGCGGCAGTCCAGGACTTGCCCTTCATCATGTCGGCGAACAGCGCCAGGCGGACGCAGACGATTCGGCCCTCCTGGGCCAAACCGGAAATCGCTTGTTCGAGAAAGTGCTTCTGGTCGTTGCTTGTCTCACTAGGATTGTCCGGCAGAGCGCCAAAGGCCCGACCAAAAGCCGCCAGCACTTTTTCCGCATGACGTATCGGGAAGAGATCGACGGCCGCGGAGTTGTGGCCTTCCACGAGGCGTATCTCCAGCTCGCGCATGAAGCGGATCACCGCCATCCAAAAATCGTCCCGCACCATCACGAGGCACTGCACCCGGCTGCCGTCACACTGCCGCAAGGCTTGAACGAGGTCGGTATTTTCTTGCTCTTTCTTCGCGTGCAGCCATTGCTCGAATTGGTCGAGGACGATCAGCACTTTCTTGCCGGATTCCTCGGGGCGCTGACGCAACCCCGCTCGCCCTTGCCGCAGCGCCGCCAGCGTCTCCTTGAGGCCGAGGTTCGCGGGCAAGGCCGGACAGCGCCTCCGCAGACCATTGAGCAGCCGCGCCTCCGTCTCCTCCGCCGTCGCTTCGACGTACACCGCCAGCACGTCGCCGGACAGTCGCGGGAGCAGGCCCGCCTTCACCAGCGACGACTTCCCGCAACCCGATGGTCCGCAGATCAATCCGACGGGAAACGTCTTTTCGGGGTCGCTTGCCTCGATGCGGGTCTTCCAGAAGCGGATACTGTCGGGCAATCCGTCTCGGTCCCGCGGTCCCGGCAACAGCTCAAGAAAGAAATCGGCGTCCGCGGCATCGAACGACCGCAGGCCCTTCGGCACGATCTTGACGACGTGCTGGTCGGAGGGAGTCGGCATCGGCCGGGGCAACGGCGTGGCAATCTCCGCCTCATGCCGCTCCAGGCCCGGAACGGCTGACTTCTGCTCCGCGGAGGCACTCGTCAAGAAATGGCGCAAGTCGTCGGCCATGTCCTTCGCGGTCGTGTACCGCTCGGAGGCTCGCTTGGATAGCGCCTTCAAACAAATCCGTTCCAGCTCCTTCGGAATGCGTTCGTCGATTTGTCGGGGCGGCCAAGCCTCGATATCGGCGATCTGCTCCAGCAGCTCCTCCCGCGAGTCTGCCTGAAATGGCCGCCGCCCGGTTAGCAATTCATAGAAGACGACGCCGAGACTGAAGATGTCGCTGCGGCCATCGACTCGATGCCCCTCGCCTCTGGCTTGTTCGGGACTCATGTAGGCAGGCGTGCCCGCGTAGCGCGGCCCCCGGCCCATATCCTGTTCCCGCAATGCCAGCCCGAAGTCGGCCACGAACGGCTTTCCGGACTTGTCGAGCAGTATGTTGGAGGGCTTGACGTCTCGATGCACCAGCCCTTGCTTGTGGGCGTGGTGCAAGGCCTCGGCCACTGTCGCCGTCAGCTCGACAGCTTCAAGAATCGACGGCCGGGACCGTTTCAGCCGAGCGGCGAGGTCGGTCCCATCGATGTACTTCGAGACGAAGAAACAGCAGAAGTGGTCGGTGCCGCCCACATCATGCACCGGCACGATGTTGGGGTGATCGAGATTGGCGACGGTGCGGGCCTCACTCAGGTAGGCTTCGGCGTCTTCGGCTCGGGCCACAATCTTGCGATGCGGCACCTTGATGGCGACGAGGCGTCGCAACTGGTCGTCATGGGCGAGATAAACGAGGCCGAAACCGCCCTTGCCGAGCACTCGCTCGATTCGATAGCGATCGATGTATTGAGGCGTAGGCTCCGCGGGAATCGATGCGGCGGGTTGCCGATCCGGCTCATCAACGGTCTGCATCGGATCGTTCATAGGAGCCTGCACTTCCCTTCGGTTAGCCGCGATGGGCAGCAGAGCGCGTGCCCCGCGCGCCGCTGAACGCCGAACCGAAAGTATTCGTAAACGTACCCTATCTCAAAGGATTCTTGGCACAAGAATATAGTATACCGACGGAGTCTGTCGAGAGGGGCATCGGCAACAGCGAGGCGATATGCACGTCCTGGATTTGACATTGCCGTCGCCGGCGGAGAACGTGGCGCTGGATGAGGCGCTGTTGCTGGCAGCGGAGTCGGGTGGCGGCGAGATCCTGCGCTTTTGGGAATGGCCGGCGCCGGCGGTTGTGCTCGGTTCGGGCGGCCGGATCGCCGAGGATGTGGATGAGGCCGCGTGTAGTGCCGATGCGGTGCCCATCTTGCGCCGTGCCAGTGGCGGCGGCACCGTCCTGCTTGGCCGCGGCTGCCTGGTCTATACCCTGGTCCTTTCCTACGAACGCGATCCGGAATTGACGGACATCCGCGGATCCTATCGCTTCATCCTCGGCCGGATCGCTCAAGCGCTAGCGGAGAACATCGGTACCATCGAACAGGCCGGCATCAGCGATTTAGTCTTCGCCGGCCGCAAGTTCTCCGGCACGGCGCAGCAGCGCAAACGCTCGTATCTCCTGCATCACGGCACCATTTTATATGACATGGACTTGTCACTGATTCCGCGCTATCTCCGGGAACCGCCGCGGCAGCCGGAGTATCGCGCCGGCCGGTCTCATGTCGCCTTTGTCGGAAACCTGCCGCTGCCCCGCGACGAGATCAAAGAGCGCCTGCGGCACAACTGGGGCGCGGAGGAAGCAGGGACCACCTGGCCGGCGGCGGAGGTGAAGCAGCTCGTCGGAGACAAATACACCAATCTGCAATGGACGAGGCGGCGTTAGCAAGGACTGATCCGAGCCGCGCACGCAGCGCAGCGGAGTAAGCGGCCGAGCCTGGCAACCGCTTATTCCGCTGTGCTGCGTGCGCGGCTCAGATATAGACGCGCATGTCCTGGCGTAACCGTTCGACCGCGCGGCAGGCCATTTTGCGAACGGCCTCCGCCGAGCGCTGCAAGCCGTTTCCGATTTCCGCGAAACAACGGCGCTCGCCATAGTGGAGCTGGAGCACTTCCCGATAAGCCGGCGGCAGCCGCTCCAAGGCGGCATCCAGAGCGCGGCGCTGCTCCTGAGCCGCGAGCTGCTCGCAGATCGTCCCGCCAGCGGTTCGCAAAGCACGCTTGCGGGCAGAAGCGGTGCGGAGATCGCGCAAGCGCACTTCGTGGGACAGGGAGCGGCAACCGTACTCAAAATGCCGGGTGACATCGGCGAGGTTGTGGCGCAGGATACCGCGCAGCCAGCCGAGCAGTTCGGCTCCCGTTTGGCCGCGGAACGCGGCGAAATCGCGCGTCGCTTCGATGAAGGTTTCCTGGACCACGTCCGCCGCATCGACCTTGGCCCGCAATTGTCTGTGCAGCTCGTGGCGGGCGATGGTCAGCAGATAGCCGCGACAAGCCTCGAACAACTGTCCCAGTGCTTCCGGCGACCCGTTCCGCGCATGGTGCAGTAATCTGGTCAAAAAAATGTCTCGTGGGAGAGCAACCGAGCGAGTCATTTCCATCCTCGAGAGGCGATGCCGGGCGAGGATGATACTCCGTTCTTCCACAATCCCTTGGCGCATGGAGCGATCTAGGCTCGATGCAAGTCTCGCGCCGGAGTTCCAAGCAGGAGGCATGGCCACATGTTCAGAAGTGACAGGAAATTGACAGTCACTGCCCGGAAGTATTGCGAACTGCGGGAAAAATGGCGTCCGCTTTTTCTCATTTGCTCGCCTAGACAATTAGAGCGTCCCCTCCGCGGAGGAGGGGCGTAATCTTTCGGTGGTTCTGCCACTTGTTTTTTTGTGATCGGGGAGGAAGTGTAATGCTCACGAAATGGTTTAAGACTCGCACGCTCCGAGCGGTCAACGAAGATCGTTCCTTCCGTCCGTGGCTCGAGATTCTAGAGGACCGCAATGCACCCAGCGGTTTAGGCCCCATGGACCCGCACGGCCCTCATGGCCATCAGGGACCACATGGTCCGCCGCCCCCGGCCCCGGTTGGTCCGCCCGCCCCCGCACCGGTGAGCAACAACAATAACATCACGAGCGGTGTCAACGCTCATGGGTCGTTCAATAACAGCACCATCACGGATTCGTTCAACAACACAATCACCAACACCTTCATTCTGATGCCTACGCAGCAGAGCGCGATTGGTGGGCTTCTTGGGATCGGAACGCTCGTATCCTCGATGAACTCGCAGTTAGGTTCGCTGATTCGCGACGAGATTGCTTTGGCGGTCGATACCTACCTCGAGTCGTTCCCCGCGGTCGCCGCTGCTTTACCGAGCTTGAAGACGGACATCAGCACGCTCAATGCCGCCATCGCCGCCAATTCGCTGGAAAGCACAGCGTTCGGGGCAGAAGCCGGCACGTTGGTCTTCGACGTGACCATGAACGCGCTGACTTCGGCCCAACCCACGATTTAGGAACGCTGCCTCTGGTTAGCGACGCCTCTTTGAAGCGTCGCTAACCGGATTCCTTCGCCCTCGCGAGGATTTCCTCGATTTGCCGCACGGATGCGGTCAACGACAACGCCGCCATCTCGAAATTGGTGTGCGCCGACACGCGGCGATACTCCGTTTGCAGCACCTCCGCCGCACGCCGCAGCTTGGGCAATTTGCCGCGAATGCGGTGCAGATACTCCTTGGTATCGCCGCGTTGCGCCGCTGGTTCGGCGGCGCGGACGTAGTCGAACAGCGTCCGCGGCACGTCGAGAAGATCCTCGTCCTCCTGGATCTCCTCGGCGTGCTTGAGGAAGGTACGCACCATCCATAAATGGGCCAATACGCCTTGCAAGCGTTCGACCGCTTCGTTGGGAGTCATGGCGACTTCTCCGGCACGGATTGCGCCGCCGGCGCTGCCGTAACTGCCGGCGCCTTTGCCGGGGGATGATGAGCTTCCGCTTCTTCCTTGGAAAACAACACCAGCGCCGCGCCGACGCCGACAAGGACAATCCCCACCCATAGTTTCCAGCCTGGCATATCGATATGGAAATGGAACGGTTCGCCCTTCTGAGGATGCCACAGCAGGCTGACGACGGTGTTGATGACCGGCGCCAGGCCGAAGATCAAGGGCGCGATGTAGAGCCGGTAGGTGGCCGCGTCCAATCCTGCATCCTTGGCCGCTTGCACCGCTGATTTGCTGGCGAAGATGACGCATAACGCTCCAATCGCCCCCGCCACGCCGGCCAACCCGGAAAACACCAGGCCCGTCGTCGTTAGCGTCGGCCACTCCGACTGTTTGCTGAGGAACATATACAGCGGGAACAACACGGCGATCACGAAGTAGGCGACGCCGACACACAGAATCGCCATGAAGCGACCGCTCGTTCCTTTTCCGACCAATTCGCTGCCGCCGTAGAAAATGAGCGGCACATAAGTGCCCCACGACAGACCCGCCAAAGCAACCCAAACTATCCACTCATATTTACCCACGTTAATTTCTCCTAAGCCCTTCTCGTTCCCACGCTCTGCGTGGGAACGCAAATCTGGGACGCTCTGCGTCCCGTCCCTCACGGCGACGGGACGCAGAGCGTCCATGCGCCGGTTCCCACGCAGAGAGCGTGTGAATTTTTTGTCCCTACGGCTCGACGTTCCATCTGGAAGGCGCTAAAGCAATCGTATGAACACACCACACCATAATTGCCGTCTTCGCCTCCCC
>Ga0209062_1002255_pt1 | contig 26947 bp, 23 predicted proteins | sample Coa_R2_2_FD_187158 | JGI IMG/M metagenome (GOLD analysis project Ga0209062, IMG submission 187158) | Surface soil microbial communities from Centralia Pennsylvania, which are recovering from an underground coalmine fire - Coalmine... | ecosystem: Environmental > Terrestrial > Soil > Unclassified... | reverse complement strand
ATCGCTCCCGTGAGCGATGATCCCATCGTCATGCTGTCGGCTGTGCCGGCAGCTTGACGACACCGGCCAGCTCTGCCGGAGAACGCGATACCGCCGCAGCTCTTACACCACGCCTCGGGACACGATCCAACGACCTTGTCAACATAGCGGTTGACGCGTGACAGCAGTCGCGCCCCGTCCTGGTACGTAGCCGCATTTAAATCGATCGATTTTATGCTGGTGACTATGCCGCCGACAAAACTGTCAATCGTTGGGAAATTGTCTGCCAAGTTTTGACCCAGCGCCTTGCTGATCTGCCGCCCACGCTCCGCCCAGCCGAGCTTCCATACCTCGGAAGCGACAGCGCTCTCGGCCGTTGTAACGACTTCGGTGGCTTCACCAAGTTCTCTGGCGGTTCGCGTTGCGCCCGCCGGTCCGAGCAAGGTCAAACCGCCCATAATTCCATCGAAAATCCGAGCTAAAGCTGGATCCCGATGTGTGTAGTGCTCGTATGCAGCTAGGAACTTTTCACGAGTCTCCTGGTCGAGTGGCCCGCTTTTTAAGACGGCAGAGAGCGCTCCGTTGAAGATGTCGCCGCCGACGAAGTCGCCCTTTTCATAGAACTCGCGCTTGATCTCGGCGCGGATCGCCGGCGCGTCCTCAGGCTTGGCATTCGCGATCCATTCGAGAAGGTCGCCGAGTTCGTCGTTGCGGTCACCCGGAGGGAGGTGGACCCAATCTTTCGGCAGTTCCAAAGATTGGCCGTTAGACGGGAATGCTGTGGGCGTGCCATTCGCAACGCGCGGCGGATTGACGTTCGGTGCTGCGGGAGAGCCCGATGATGCCGCTGCCGAGGTGTCGGAGACGAACAAGAGCGGGGCGTCGGGCGGCCGGCCGCTGCCCCCGTCGCCCGTCGTCCATCGTCCATGCCAATCGCGCGGCTGGTCAGGACTGTATTTGCTGAGCGCGTCATCTGCTTGCGCAATACGGACCGCGCCGCGCCAATCCAGGCTCGGCAGCTTGAGCTGCACAGCCGCGATCATGGCGCGCGGGAGATCGCCGGCGTTGAGTGCCTTGGCGGCGACGCTGAGACCGGACATCACCGGCGCGACGGCAACCATCTCACCATAGGCTTCGTGCAAGAGCCGTCGGATTTCCAGCTCCGGGCGCGGCGCAAAGCCGCCACCGGTGCGCTTTAGAAGCGGCACGCCGGCCAATATCACGCCTTCTTTGCTGCAGTAGAGGCCGAGGCCGCTGGGCTCATCCGAGAGCTTGAACATACTTTCCGGTTCGACGAGCACGGCCGCCTCCTGCTTTTCGCCTTTCAGGCGCGAAGCGGGAAGGTAAGTTCTTCTTTTGTTCTATTCAACCATCAAGCGATCACTTCGGCGTGATCACAATAAACGGCAAGGAGATTTCAGGCGACGGCGCGAGGTCAGTCCTTCGCCAACGCCACCTCCGCAAACCTGTCGAGGTGGTAATCGTGGTCCCCAAACGTCTGGTCGATCATCGTCAGCCGCTTGAAGTAGTGCCCGGCGATGTACTCGTCCGTCATGCCGATGCCGCCATGGAGCTGGATCGCTTGCTGGCCGACGAAGCGGCCGGATTTGCCGATCTGGATCTTGGCGGCGGAGACGGCGCGGCGGCGCTCGGCGCGGTCGGCACTGTCGGCGGAGAGCGCGGCGAGGATCGCCATCGACTTCGACTGCTCATGCTCCACCACCATCTCGACCATGCGGTGCTGGAGCGCCTGGAACGAGCCGATCGGCACGCCGAATTGCTTGCGCGTCTTCAAATAGTCGAGCGTCACCGCGTTGAGCGTCTCCATGATGCCGACCGCCTCGGCCGAGAGCGCGGCGATGGCGCGGTCGACGGCGTGCTCGATGACGGGGAAGGCATCGTCGGGCGTGCCCAGCACGGATTCCGCGCCGACCGTCACATTGTCAAACGTGATCTCGGCGGCGCGCAAGCCATCGACCGTCGGATATCCCCTCACGCTCACGCCCTTCTCCTTGGCGTTGACGAAGAAGAGGGTGATGCCTTTCGCCTCGCGCGTGCCGCCGCCGGTGCGCGCGGAAACGATGAGCGTGTCCGCGCTCTCGCCATGAAGCACGACGCCTTTCGCGCCGTTCAGTACATAGCGTGAGCCGTCGCGCGTCGCGCGCGTCTCGACATCGGCGAGATTGTAGCGCGATTGCCGCTCGCCATGGGCGAAGGCGAGCATCAGCTTGCCTTCCGCCACCTTGGGCAGGACCCATTTCTTCTGCTGCGCCGTGCCGGCGAGCGAGACGAGACCGCCGCCGAGGATCACCGTCGCGAGATAGGGCTCGAGCGCCAGGCCGCGGCCGAAGCTCTCCATGACGATCATCGTCTCAACCGAGGAGCCGCCGAAGCCGCCATGCTCTTCCGCGAAGGGAAGGCCGAGGAGGCCCAATTCGGCATAGCGCGCCCAGAGCCCGCGATCGAAGCCGTCGGGAAGCGCCATGCGCGCCTTGCGCTTCTCCTGCGTGTACTCGTCCTTGACGAGCCGCCTTACGCTCTCATCGAGCAGTCGCTGCTCGTCGGTGAAATCGAAGTCCATGTAGCCCTCACAAGCCCAACATGCCCTTGGCGATCACGTTCTTCTGGATCTCGTTCGAGCCGCCATAGATCGAGACCTTGCGATAGTTGAAGTAATGCGGCGCCAAGGGCGCGGCGTAGTCCGGGCCGATGGGCTCGCCGTTCCAGCCGGCTTCGAGCGCCTCGCGCTGGAAGGGCAGGGCGTAGGGGCCGACGGCTTCCATCGCAAGCTCGGTCAACCGTTGCTGGATCTCCGAGCCCTTGATCTTGAGGATCGAGCTTTCGGGGCCCGGGCCCTTGCCGCCGCGCATTCCGGCGATCATGCGGAGATTGGTGATCTCGAGCGCCATCAAATCGACCTCGAGCGCCACGAGCTTGTCGCGAAAGCGCGGGCTCTCGATCAAAGGCCGGCCGCCCTCGCGCTCATTGGCTGCGATCTCCTTCAGATGCTTCAGCTCGCGCTTCGAGGCACCCACCCGTGCGATGCCGGTGCGCTCATTGCCGAGGAGGAACTTGGCATAAGTCCAGCCCATATTCTCCTCGCCGACGAGATTCTGCGCCGGCACCTTCACATTGTCGAAGAAGACCTCATTGACCTCGCGCCCGCCGTCCATGGTCTGGATGGGCCTCACGGTAATGCCCGGCGTCTTCATGTCGATGAGCAGGAAGGAGATGCCTTCCTGCCGCTTCTTCGCATTAGGATTGGTGCGGACGAGGTTGAAGATCCAATCGGCGAAATGACCGGACGTGGTCCAGATCTTCTGGCCGTTGACGATGTAATGATCGCCCTCACGCACGGCCTTGGTGCGCAAGGAGGCGAGGTCCGAGCCCGAGCCCGGCTCCGAGAAGCCCTGGCACCACACATGCTCGCCCGAGAGGATCTTCGGCAGGAAGAAGGATTTCTGCCAATCGCTGCCGAAGCGGATGATGACCGGCCCGCACATGGTGACGCCGAAGGGAATGACCGGCGGCGCGCCGGCTTCTGCGATCTCATCCTCGAAGATGTGCTTCTGCACCGCGGTCCAGCCGGTGCCGCCATGCTCGACCGGCCAATTGGGCGCGACCCAGCCGCGCTTGTAGAGGAGGCGATGCCAGCGCAGGAAATCCTCGCGCCCCATCGTCTTGCCGTTGAGCACCTTGTCCTTGATGTCGGCCGGCAGATTGTCGCGGATGAAGCTCCGGACCTCGTCGCGGAATTTCTGCTCCTCCGGCGTAAAGGCGAGTTCCATGCGTGCCCTCCTGCTACACGTCCCGCCCGGCCGTCATTCCCGCGAAAGCGGGAATCCAGCTTGGCGAGCGATGGATGCCCGCCTTCGCGGGCATGACGATGAAATATGGCCGTGACGCAAGCATCAACTCCGCGCGCGTACCAAATCCGCAAAGCGCTTCCCCTCGCGCGCGAGCTTCTCGAGAAGTGGCGCGGGGCGCCACCAGAAGCCATGCGTCTCGTGGAAGCGCTTCACATCGGCATAGACTTGGTCGAGGCCGATCGTGTCGGCATAGAACATCGGCCCGCCGCGCCAGGCGGGGAAGCCATAGCCGGTGAGATAGATCACGTCGATATCGCCGGGGCGGAGCGCGATACCTTCTTCGAGGATCTTCGCGCCCTCATTCACCAGCGCATAGATCGTGCGCTTGATGATCTCCTCATCCGAGATGGCTTTACGCGTAATCCCGAGGCGCTGCGATTCCGCGACGATCATCTTCTCGATCTCGGGATCGGGCAGCGGCGCGCGGCTTCCCTTCTCATAGCGATACCAGCCGGCATTGGCCTTCTGGCCGAAACGGCCCTTCTCGCAGATCTGGTCGGCCAGATGCGAGTAGCGGCGATCATTGGGCCGGCTCGCCGCTTGCGCCTTGCGGATGCGCCAGCCGACATCGTTGCCGGCCATGTCGCTCATCGCGAAGGGCCCCATCGCCATGCCCCAATCCTGGAGCGCCTTGTCGATCTGCCAGGGAAGTGCCCCTTCTTCGAGCAGGAACTCGGCCTCGCGCGAATATTGAAAGATCATGCGGTTGCCGACGAAGCCGTCGCACACGCCGACCAGCACCGGCACCTTGGCCAATGTCTTGCCGAGCCGCATCGTCGTCGCGATCACGTCTTTGGCGGTCTTGGCGCCGCGCACGATCTCGAGGAGCCGCATGACATTGGCGGGGCTGAAGAAATGCGTGCCGATCACCTCCTGCGGCCGCGACGTCACCGCGGCGATCGCGTCGATGTCGAGGGTCGAGGTGTTGGACGCCAGCACCGCGCCGGGCTTCGCGATCTTGTCGAGCTTGGCGAAGAGCTCTTTCTTGATCGGCATCTCCTCGAAGACGGCCTCGACGATGACATCGGCATCCTTGACCGCGCTCAGATCGAGCGTGCCCTTGATGAGGCCCATGCGCTTGTCCATCGCCGCCTGATCGAGCCGGCCCTTCGCGACGGTGCCCGCGTAATTGTTGCGCACAACGCCTAAGCCGCGGTCGAGCGCCTCTTGCGCCGTCTCGACGACGGTCACGGGAATCCCGGCATTGGCAAAATTCATGGCGATGCCGCCGCCCATCGTGCCGGCGCCGATGACGGCGGCGCTCTTGATCGGCCGCACCGGCGTGTCGGCGGGCACATCGGGGATGTTCATCGCCTCGCGCTCGGCGAAGAAGGCGTGGATGAGCGCGCGCGATTGCGGCGAGGTCACGAGCTCCTGAAAGATCGCGCGCTCGCGCTTCATGCCCTCGGCGAAGGGGAGCGTCGCCGCCGCCTCGACCGCATCGACGCAAGCCAAGGGCGATTGCTGACCGCGCGCGCGTTTCCGGACCGCCGCGTGGTATTCGGCGAAGAAGCCGGGCGTCGCCCGCGCCTCGGCAAGCTTCTCCTCATGCTCGCGGATCCGGCGCCCGGCCGTGCCCTTACCTGCGACGCCTTCGGCAAAGCGGATGGCGCCTTCGAGGAGATCGCCCTCGATGATCTCGTCGATGATGCCGAGCGCCTTGGCCTTTGGCGCGCGCACGAAATCGCCGGTCGTGATCAGATCGAGCGCGGGCTTGACGCCGATGAGCCGCGGCAGGCGTTGCGTGCCGCCCGCGCCGGGGAGCAGGCCCAGCTTCACTTCGGGAAGCCCCACTTGCGCCGACGGCACCGCCACGCGCCAATGGCAGCCCAACGCCACTTCGAGCCCGCCGCCCAGCGCGGTGCCGTGGATCGCGGCGACCACCGGCTTCGATGCGGTCTCGATGCCGGCGATCACCATGTTGAGATCGGGGGGCTCGAGCGGCTTGCCGAATTCCTTGATGTCCGCGCCGGCGATAAAGGTGCGGCCCGCGCCGATGATGATGAGCGCCTTGGCGTCGGCATCGTTGAGGCCCTGCCAGATCCCGTCGACGAGGCCTTCACGCACCGCGCGGCTCAGCGCATTGACCGGCGGATTGTCGACGGTGATGACCCCGACACTGCCGCGCCGCTCGTAGAGCACCACCTTCGCCATAATCCCTCCCGCCCGCCTTTGCCGCGGCGTGACTTTGCCGCGACAATAGCCGAGCGGGCCGGCGAGGCAAGGGGGAACACCCTAATCGGACAGCGAGACCGGGTCTCCGCACCGAATTGTGCCCGGCGCGACCACCTCCGCATAAACGCCGAAGCATTCTTCGTTGAGCTGGGCCAGCGTGCGGAGAATGGCGACGTCCTGGCGCAGCTCCTCCTGCGGGTTCGTCACCATGACGCAGCGTTCTGCCGGATGCGTGACCTTGATGCGCAAATCGGCGCCGATGGCAAGCACGCGGCCAACCCAGCTTTGCTCGACGAGCGCGTCGCCCGCCGTTTCGATCAGGAGGTTCGGCCGGAAGCGGCGGACATCGACGGCGCTTTCGGGCAAGCGGGCTTTGAGCCAGGCGAGCGACGCCGTGGTGAGGAGATGGAGCGGCGACTGGTCGACATGCGGCACGCGGTCCTCACGCGCGAGCGTGACCGCGATGCCGACCGCCGCGCTCAAGGCCGCATCGATGCCGGGATCGTCCCCGCGCAGCACGCGGCTGTCGGGGAAACGAATCACCGGCACCGCGCCCTCGAGCCGTGCCGTGAAGCCGAACATGCCATCGATGCGCCGAAAACGCCGCGTAGTCTTGCCGCTGCCGAGCTTGCCATCGGTATCGCGCAGCGCGAAGAGGCGGTCGCCGGCAGCGCCGCGGCGATCGATGGCGAGGGCCGGCAAGGATTGGCCGAGCATCGACTTCACGGGATAACGGCGAAGGGAGCGGATATGGCCGAGCATTGTCATCGACGCTCTCTAAAGCGCCCGGCCGTCGGATCGCAAGCTGCGGGTACCAAGCGGCGGCACGATCGCGTATCTTGCGCCGTCTCGATCACCGCCTGCGAACCAGGGCTCCTAACCCATGCCTCCCAACGCTCCCCATTCCCTGCACCACAAGCGGGCCCATGCAATCTCGCAGGATCGGCCCCTGCAGGATCGGCGCGCGCCGGCCGGCGGCTGCGGCCCCGGGCCGTCGCAGAGCCCCGGCGTGCTGGGTGCGACGGTCGATGCGCTGCTCGCCCTCCTCTGGGGATATCATCCCGCCGCTCCCGAGAACAAATTCGGCTGCCCGGCACCGGCCAAGCCGATGCTTTCGGCGGAGGCGCAGAAAATCCTGGCGAAGCCGGCGGCGACGCCCAAGCCGCTCGCCGACGGCGATTTTCAGAACGCCGCGACCAAGCTCGGCGCCGGCGTCTCGGTCGAGATCATTCGCGCCTTCGCCGAGGTCGAATCGGGAGGCCGGAGCGGCTTCGGCGCCGACAACCTGCCGATCATCGCCTATGAAGGGCATATCTTCCGGCGATATACCCAGAAGAAATACGACAAGGATCACCCCTACCTCTCCTATAAATATGTGAAGAAGGCGGGGCCGGAATGGCAGCACAACAACAAGGACCAGAAGACGGCGTGGCAGACGCTCGCCGACGCGATGGCGCTCGATTACACGGCCGCGGTGAAGGCATGCTCCTGGGGCATGTTCCAGGTGATGGGGTTCAACTACGCATCCTGCGGCTACAAGAACGTCACCGATTTCGCGCTGGCGATGAAGGCGGATGAGGCGGGCCAGCTCGATGCCTTTGTCGGATATTGCCAGGCGACGAGCGGGCTCGTCACAGCGCTCGTCAATCTCGACTACGCGACGCTTGCCGAACTCTATAATGGCGAGGATTACGGCGACTACGACAAGCGGATCGAGAAGCACTACAAGAAGCTGATCGCCGCCAAGGCCAAAGCCGCGGCACCCGGCACGCCGCCTGCGCCTGCCAAGCCGGGCGCCGCAACGCCCGGACCGCGGAAGCCGGGCGTCTGATGAACGCGCCGCTCCTCCGCGTCATCGCCGCGGCGCTTCTTGCCCTTTGCCTGGCGCGAGCGGCGCCGGCGGCGGATGTGCCGACGCTCGAAGCGGGGCAGTTCGAAGGGCTCATGCTTGCCATCGATCCTGCGGGCACGGTCACCGGCTATTATCGCGAGCAGCAGGGCGAGGGCGTCACCAAGACCTGCACCTTCTTCCTCTCCGGCCGGGCGACGGCCAATCCCTTCGACATCGTCACCTGGAGCAAGGAGGTCTTTTCCGGCACGCTCAAAAGCGTCGGCAAGGATGTCGAGCTCAAGATCGCCAGAGGCCGCGACCATCCGGGCTGCCGCATGGTGCTGCTGCCCGAGATCGCCGAGGGCCTGGTGCTGGAGCGGTCGAGCAAGGCGAAATGGATCGGCCTTCGCGTGGTGACGGCGCCGCGCGCCTATTTTCACGCGAAGCCGGATGATGCCGAGAAGCGTCGCGTCTTCGTCGTCAAAGGCGACGTCGTCGCGGTTCTCGCCGAGGACGGCGACTGGCTCGACGTCGCCTATCCCGGCGAGAAGAAGACGACGCAAGGCTGGATTCACGCCGCGGAGCTGGCAAAACCCATGCCGCCGGGGCGGTGACGATATCGAGAAGCGTCGGGACGGCGTGTCTCGGCAGGATATCGTCCCTCAAGATCCCGCCGGGATGGATGGGGCGCATGGCGCGCCTTTTTCTCGCGTAATCTATGCCGATTCCGTTGCTTCTTGAGAACTGGGGGCTGCCATCCCCAAGAACACAAGCACGGCACGGTTTAGCCGGACAACGTCTTCGTCGGCAAGACGACCAAGGCGTTGTCCTATCTTTCCTTTTGGCACTGTTGTGATCTTGTCCACCATGAGTCGGCAAGGCGAGCGCAGCCCGTTTCTTTCGCTCGGCTCGACGAGCAATCGGAAGAGGGGCGCGTCCGCGGCGTTGGTCGTGAAGGCGCACACCGTAATCGAATCGGTCGCGTCGAAACGATCATCCTGGAGAATGACCGCAGGGCGCGATTTGCCGGCGTAGTCCTTACCTCCTGCGACGGTCCATATCTCACCGCGCTTCACGCATCCTCCCCATCGGAGATCGCGTCAATGAAAGCCTGATCCTCCTGTGCCTGGCGCGATTGCGCTACGACGAGAGATTGCCGATGTGCCTCTGCCGCAAAATTCGAGGAGCGCACGTCGGGCACCCAGATCTGTATCGGTCGTAGCCCCTGCCGACGCAGCCGCAGGCGGTGCGCCCTAACCTTGTCGCGCGAAGATTTCGAGCGGGTTGACGCGCTCATTTCAATCCTCTTGAATGGTTACATGTAACCTATCACAACGGGACAACCATGTCGAGCCTCGGGGCTAAAATGGAGCAAAACTCGCCTGAGCGTGCGGCGAGCGGCAGCTCGCGTTTGCGTGAGGGTTGGCAACGGAATATATCGGCAATAACCGCCGCATAAACCGATAGCAAGGGAAGGAACCCACCATGACCACATCCACCAAAGTCGCGATCGTCACCGGCGCGGGCAGCGGCATCGGCCGCGCCGCCGCCGTCGCGCTCATGAAGGAAGGCTATGCGCTCGGGCTCGCCGGGCGGCGGGCGTCGGAACTCGAGAAGACGGCGGCGATGGGGCGCGAGGTCGGGGCCAAGAGCCTGGCGGTGCCGACCGATGTCGCCGATCCCGCCTCGGTGCGCGCGCTCTTCGCCAAGGTGAAGGAGGCGTTCGGTCGGCTCGATCTCCTCTTCAACAATGCCGGCACGGGGGCGCCGCCCTTGCCGATGGAGGATCTCGCTTACGAGCAATGGAAGGCGGTGGTCGATGCCAATCTGACGGGCTCCTTCCTCTGCGCGCAGGAAGCGATCAAGATCATGAAGGCGCAGAACCCAAAGGGCGGGCGCATCATCAATAACGGCTCGATCTCGGCGCATGCGCCGCGGCCCAATTCCGCGCCCTATACCGCGACCAAGCACGCCATCACCGGCCTCACCAAATCGATCTCGCTCGATTGCCGCAAATACGACATCGCCTGCGGCCAGATCGATATCGGCAATGCCGCGACGGAGATGACCGAGCGCATGAAGGCCGGCGTGCCGCAAGCCGATGGCTCGATCGCGGTCGAGCCGCGCATGGATGTGCAGCATGTCGCGAGCGCGGTGGTCTATATGGCGAGCCTGCCACTCGATGCGAATGTCCAGTTCATGACCATCATGGCGACGAAGATGCCGTTCGTCGGCCGCGGCTGAACGGGCGGGCCCGTGGCCGACCCGCCGGGCTTCACGCCCACGCCATTCACGCATGACGGCGTGACCCGCACGGTCTATCGCGCGGGCCGAGGCCCGGCCGTGGTGGTGATGCACGAGCTTCCCGGTCTCACGCCCGAGGTCGCGCGCTTCGCGCGCTACGTCGCCGAGGCCCCGTTCTCCGTCTATATGCCGCATCTCTTCGGCGAGACGATGCGCCCGGTCACGCCCGGCTATGGGGCGAAGGAGTTCGCGCGCGCCTGCATCTCGCGCGAGTTCCGGGTGCTCGCCTCCCATCGCTCGAGCCCGATCGTCGATTGGCTGCGCGCGCTCGCCAATGCGGCGCATCGGGAGCAGGGCGGCAAGGGCGTGGGTGCCGTCGGGATGTGCCTCACCGGCAATTTCGCGCTCGCCATGATGCTCGACGTGAAGATGCTCGCCCCCGTGCTCGCGGAACCGTCGCTGCCCTTCTTCAGGAAGCATGGCATCCACGCCTCGGATCGGGAGATCGCCGCGGCGAAGCGGCGTATCGTTGATGATGGCGCGCGCATTCTGGGCCTGCGCTTTCACCGCGATCCCTTCTGCCCGGCCGAGCGCTTCCAGCGCCTGCGCGAGATTTTCGGGCAGGATTTCGAGGCGATCGAACTCGATCCCGCCTCGGCCAACCCGGCGGGTCCGAAGCCCATCCATTCCGTCCTGACGAACCATCTCATCGACAAGGCGGGCGAGCCGACGCGCGCGGCGCTCGACCGCGTGCTGTCGTTCCTAGGCGAGCAGTTGCGCTGACCCCGGCGAAACCGCCGGTTGAGCTCGAAAAGCAGAGCCATTTACCGGCATTTAAGCGGTTGCGCCTACTCTGCCGCGGGATCTCGCGGTGAAGCGGGATCGAGACGGCGGAGCCGGTTGAATGCGTCACAGTATCGCTTGGCGGATGGTTCTGCCGGTTCCCGTGGTCACCATTGCCGCCGTGCTCGTCGCCTGGCTCGCATTGCCGTCTTACATCGCCAGCAACGCGGTCGATGACGCGATCCAATCGGCCCGTCAAACGGCCGCGCAGTTCAAGACGCTGCGCGGCTATTACACCGAGAATGTCGCGGCCAAGGCGATCAAGGGCGGTGCGCTCAAGCTCGATTTCGACCATCGCGGCAGGGATGACCGGATTCCGCTGCCGGCGACGGTGATTCATGACCTGAGCGACCTCTTGAAGCAGCAGGGCATGTTCATCAAGCTCTACAGCCCCTATCCCTTCGCCAATCGGCAGGATCGCGTCCTCGACGATTTCGCCAAGGAGGCGTGGAGCACCCTCTCGAAGGATCCCACCGGCATCTATGCGCGGCGTGCGATCGTCGATGGCAAGGAGACGGTGCGCGTCGCCATCGGCGATACGATGACGGCCCAGGTCTGCGTCGCCTGCCACAATGCACGCCCCGATTCGCCGAAGCATGATTGGAAGCTGGGCGATCTCCGCGGCGTCCTCGAATTCGACAATGTCATCGAGCCGCAACTCGCGCGGGGCGGCGAGATGACCCGCAACATCCTGCTGGGGATCGCGGGGGCCGGCCTGCTCCTCGCCTTGATCAGCGTGCTCGTCAGCCGCGGCGCGATCGGCGCGCTGCGACGCATTGCGAGCGCGATGCGCCGGCTCGCGGGCGGCGACAAGGCGAGCGCCATACCGGGGCTCGACCGCCGCGACGAGATCGGCGAGATGGCCGCCTCGGTCGAAGTCTTCCGCAACGCCGCCATCGAGCTGGAGACTTTGCAGGGGCAGGCCGAGGCGACGAAGCGGCGCATCGAGATGGAGAAGAAGAGCGAATTGGCAAAGCTCGCCGGTCATCTCGAAGCCAGCGTTCGCAGCATCGTCCAGGCGGTGTCGAGCGCCGCCGGCCAATTGCAGAGTCTTGCGACAGCCATGTCCGCCGCGGCCGATCAGACGACCGGACAGGCCACCGCCGTCGCCGGCGCCGCGGCCGAGGCGTCGAGCAATGTCCAGGCCGTCGCGTCCGCCACCGAGGAATTGTCCGGTTCCATAACCGAGATCGGCCGGCAGGTGATGGAATCCTCCCGCATCACCGGCCAAGCCGTGGAGGAGACCGGTCGCGCCGATGCGCAGATGCGGATCTTCGCGGAGACGGCGCAGAAGATCGGCGATGTGGTGAAGCTCATCAACGCCATCGCCGGACAGACCAATCTTTTGGCGCTCAACGCCACGATCGAGGCGGCGCGCGCCGGCGAGGCGGGGAAGGGTTTCGCAGTCGTGGCCAGCGAGGTCAAATCGCTCGCCAACCAGACCGCCAAGGCGACGGAGGACATCTCCGCCCAAGTCGGCGCCATCCAATCGGCGAGCAACGGCGCGGTGCAGGCGATCCAGGGCATCACGACGACGGTCTCGCGCGTCAACGAGATCGCGACCGCGATCGCCGCCGCCGTCGAGGAGCAGGGGGCGGCGACTGCGGAGATCGCGCGCAACGTCCAACAGGCCTCATCCGGCACGTCGCAGGTGTCGAGCACCATCAACGGCGTGAGCCAGGCCGCCGGCGAGACCCGATCGGCCGCCGAACAAGTGCGCACCGCCGCCGCCGAGCTCGTCCAGCAAGGCACCCGCCTCGAGGCCGAAGTCAATAACTTCCTGGCCACCCTGCGCGCGGCCTAGCGCGGACCGGCCGCACCCGGCTATCGCCGTTCCCGACGATCGATCGTTCGGCGCGATCAGAGCGACGGCAGGGCCGAGCGCGCGGTTTCCTCACCGATCGCGACGCCTTCCAACGCCTTGGCCGCCGCAATCGCGGCAGCGAGGTCCGGCTGGAAGCGGATGCGCGGCGGCTTCAGGTCGTGACCCATGAGCGCGCGGCGGATCGGCGGCGGAGCGCCGGCGATGAAGATGGCGGCGCCTTGCCGCTCCGCCTTGCGCACGAAGCCCTCGATCGTGCTGGCGGCGGTCGAATCCATCATCGGCACGGCGGAGACGTCGAGGATATAGGCCTTGGGATGCTCGGCGAGACGGTCGAGCACCGCGCCCACCGCGGCTGCGGCACCGAAGAAGAACGCGCCCGAGATGCGATAGACCACGATCTCGCGATCGGTCGCGAGCGCGGCATCATAGGGGAGGCGCGTATCGCCATCGACGTGGTCGGGTCGATCCTCTTCGACCGGCGGCAGCAGGCTTTCGACCGCAACCGACTGTGCCATGCGGTGGAGGAAGAGCAGCGCGCCGATACCGAAGCCGACGAGGATACCCTCGGTCAGGCCGAAGAAGATGGTGAGAAGAAAGGTCGCGAGCAGCACCGCGGCATCGCCGCGCGAGGTGCGCAGCAGCGTTGCGAAAGCGTGCCGCTCTGCCATGTTCCAGGCGACGAGCGCGAGGAGGGCGGCGAGGCCGGCGAGCGGGATGAACGCGGCGAGCGGTGCCGCCACCAGCACGAGCAGCAGCAGGAACAGCGAATGGAGCATGCCGGAGACCGGTCCGCGTGCCCCGGCGCGCACATTGGTTGCGGTGCGCGCGATCGTGCCGGTGACACAGATGCCGCCGAAGAGCGCCGAGCCGATATTGGCGACGCCCTGGGCGACCAGCTCGCAGTTGGAGCGGTGCCGCCGCCCCGTCATGCCATCGGCGACGACCGCCGAGAGCAGGCTCTCGATGCTGCCGAGAAGGGCGAAGGCAAACGCGTCCGGCAGCACCTCGATGAGCTTGGCGAGCGAGAAGGGCGGCAGGCGCGGCGCCGGCAGGCTCTGCGGAATGCCGCCATAGCGCGTGCCGATCGTCTCGACCGGTAGCTGGAAGAGCGAGACTGCGGCGGAGGCGACGGCAAGCGCGATGAGGAAGCCGGGCCAATGCGGCCGGTAGCGGCGCAGCACCAGGATGACGCCGCCGGTGAGGAGCGCGATGCCGAGCGCGGCGGGATTGAGCGTCGGCAACGCTTGAGCGAGCGCGATCAGCTTCGCCACCAGCGGTCCGGGCTCCTTGCCGGGCAGGCTGAGGCCCAGCAGCTCCTTGAGCTGGCTCGCCAGGATGATGATGGCGATGCCCGCGGTGAAGCCGACGGTAACGGGGTAGGGGATGTATTTGACGAAAGTGCCGAGGCGCAGAAGCCCGATGGCGAGCAGGATGAGGCCGCAAAGCACGACCGCAAGTCCGAGCCCCTCCACGCCGTGGCGCTCCACCGCCGCTGCGACGACTACGATGAAGGCGCCGGCGGGGCCGCCGATCTGAAACCGGCTGCCGCCCAAGCCCGAGACGAGGAAGCCGCCGATGATGGCGGTGTAGAGTCCGCGATCGGGCGTCACGCCCGAAGCGATGGCGATCGCCATCGACAGCGGCAATGCCACGATCGCGACGGTGAGGCCGGAGAGTACATCCGCGCGGAGATCCCGCAACCCGTAGCCTTCCCTGAGGATGGTCACGAGCTTGGGCGTGAAGAGCGCGCGGAAGGAGGGGTCGATGGTCGAGGAGGTCATAATGTTCTGTCCGGAGCCATTTGCGGCCGCGACGCCGCGCGGCAAGCCTCATCCTTTCACCTTAAACCTATGCAGGTCAAACCTTAAGCAGGGATTTACAGCGGAATTCGGGCGGAATGTTGGTGGGCGCGCGACAATGGGTTTTCGCCAGCCGATAATCGTGCTAAGCGGCGACGTCCGGGAGAACCGGCAGGCGAGGAGAGGCATGATGCGATCGGCAGCCATGGCGACGGCTTTCCTGCTTGCGCTGACGGCGGAAGCCCAGGCACAGCAAGCGCCGCCCGTGGTTGGGCGCTGGCTCAGCGAGGCGCGCGACGGCGTCATCGACATCTATCCCTGCGGCGACAAGCTCTGCGGCAAGCTGGTCTGGCTCAAGACACCCTTCGACAAGGAGGGGCGGCCGATGACCGACATCAACAACCCGAAAGCCGAGCTGCGCTCGCGGCCGCGCTGCAACCTCGTCATGCTCGGCGAGTTCAAGCCGACGGGACCCAATGAATGGGGCGATGGCTGGATCTACGATCCCGGCAGCGGCAAGACTTATGACGCCAAGATGCGGCTCGACGCTGACGGCACGCTGAAGCTCAGGGGCTATGTCGGCATCTCGCTCTTCGGCGAGACGCAAACCTGGACGCGCGCCGATCCCAAGCAGCAGAATTGCTGATGCCTCATAAGAAAGAAAGGCGGGAAGGCGCCATTGCCTTCCCGCCGGGTCGAGATTTCCGAACCTGAGGGGGAGCTACAGAGACTTCAGGTACTCGACCAAATCCTGCTGCTGTCCCGCGGTGAGGCCGAGCGACAGCGCCTGGTCGTAATGCGCCACCACGGCGGCGAGCGTCGCGAAGCGGCCATCGTGGTAGAAGCCGCCCTTCATATGCGTCCAGAGACCCTTGAGCGGCGAGGTGCGATAGCGGTCGTCGGGCGCGCGGCTCGCCTGGAAATCATCGATGCCGATCTCCTCGGCCTTATGCATGTTCCAGCCGGGCTCGGTGAAGAGCGGCGGCACATGGCAGGTCGCGCATTTGCCCGGCCCCTCGAAGACCGCCTTGCCGCGCTCCGCGGCGGCGCGATCGAAGCTGCCCTCGGGCGCGGGCGGGGGCGAGAGGGCGAGCTGATAGAAATGGAGCGCCGCAAGCTTGGGTGTGATCAGGTCCGGATCGTTGCGGACGTTGTCGAGCCCGGCGCGTGCGGCGACGGGGAATTGCGCGCTATCGGCAAGGCGCGGATCGAAGAAATTTCCCTGGCCGTGCATTTCGAGATTGGCGACGAGCGCATTCCAGTAGGTGACCGAGCCCCACCCCGTCCAGGTATGGAGATTGACGCCGGCCAATCCGAAGGCCGGCGGGATCAGCGCCGCCGCCGATTTGCCGTCGGGGCGGAAAGCCTTGCCGTCGAGGAAGAGCTCGGCATCGAATTTCCCCGGCCCCCAGCTCTTGAGCACGGCGCGCACCACCTCTTGCGAGACGCCGAGGAGTGATGCCGGCGCGCTGAGATCGGGGGCGAGCGCGATGATTGCGCCGATATTGAGGTCGCGATTGGCCCAGCCGTCGAGGCGGTGGCCGATGCCCGGCGCGAAGGAATTATCGACCGTCGAATGACAGATCGCGCATTGCACGCCCAGGCCCGTCAACGCATTGCCGGTGAAATGGCCGGTCACGCCGATGACCGCGTTGAGACGCAGCAGCGCCAGCGTATTGGCGGGATCGTCGAGATCGACCTTGCCGGCGCGCAGGGCCTGGCGCAGCGATGGGGGGAGCGCCTCTACATCGATCTTGAGACCGACGCCCAATGCCGTTGCCGGGCCGATCGTCGCGACCGCCTCGTTGAGGCGGAGCTTGCCGGTCCAGAAGTCCTCGTCGCCGAATGTGTCGAAGCGGAAGGTTTGCCGCCCCTCGGCGAGGAGCCTCGCCGCCTGCGCGGCAAGATCGGGATCGAGCCGCGCCGAGGCCCCGAGCCTCCCCGAGTCGTCGTCCGCGAGCGCCGGAGCGGCGAGCGACACGGCGAGCGCCAGCAGCGGGACGAGCGAAAGTTTCTTGAGCATAAATCCCCTCCCTGCCGAGCGGCGACGCGCTCGGGCGCGAAAAAGTCAGCGTGCCGGTTGGGCATCCGAGAGATTGATGAGAGCGCGGCGCCAAAGGTTCCCGCATCCTGCGCGGCCATCCGCGGGGCCGGGCGACCGCCGAGGGTTCCCGGGCCGAGGATCGATGCTAAGATCGCGCGCCGCCCGTTCGGCGGGGTTGTTCAGAGGCGATGCCAATGGCTTATGCAGGAGGGGGAAGGGGGAGCGCGGCGAGCGCCTTGCCTGCATTGAGCGCCGACCGCCCGCTCGAGATCCTGAGTGCCGTCTTCGGCTATGACGCCTTCCGCGGCCAGCAGCGCGAGATCATCGATCATGTGATCGCCGGCGGCGACGCGCTCGTGCTGATGCCGACCGGCGGCGGCAAGTCGCTCTGCTACCAGATCCCGGCGCTGGTGCGGGCTGGCGTCGGCATCGTGGTCTCGCCCTTAATCGCGCTGATGAAGGACCAGGTCGATGCGCTGCGCCAGGCCGGCGTGCGCGCCGCCTATCTCAACTCGACGCTCAGCGCGAGCGAGGCGGCCGAGGTCGAGCGGCAGATGCGGCAGGGCGCGCTCGACCTCGTCTATGTCGCGCCCGAGCGGCTGATGACGCCGCGCTGTCTCGATCTCCTGGCGCGCAGCGAGATCGCGCTCTTCGCCATCGACGAGGCGCATTGCGTCTCGCAATGGGGCCATGATTTCCGCCCCGAATATCTCCAGCTTTCGGTGCTGCATGAGCGCTTTCCCGCAGTGCCGCGCATCGCGCTCACCGCCACCGCCGACGGGCCGACGCGCAGCGATATCGTCGAGCGGCTGGGGCTTGGCGACGCCCGCATCTTCGCGAGCGGCTTCGACCGGCCCAACATCCGCTATCGGATCGTGCCCAAGGCCGATGCCAAGGCGCAGCTTTTGGCCTTTCTCGAAGCCGAACATCCCTTCGATGCCGGCATCGTCTATTGCCTCTCGCGCCGCAAGGTCGAGGAGGTTGCCGCCTGGCTCTGCACCAAAGGCCGCGTCGCGCTCCCCTATCACGCCGGGCTCGATGCCGCGACGCGCGAGCGCAACCAGGATCGCTTCCTCAGGGAGGAAGGCGTCATCATGGTGGCGACCGTCGCCTTCGGCATGGGGATCGACAAGCCCAATGTCCGCTTCGTCGTGCATCTGGACGCGCCCAAGAGCCTCGAGGCCTATTACCAGGAGACCGGCCGCGCCGGGCGCGACGGGCTTCCCGCCAATGCCTGGATGACCTATGGCATGGCCGATGTGACGGCGCTGATCGCGCTTCTGGACGGCGCCAATCTCGACGAGCGGCAGCGCCGCATCGAGCGGCACAAGCTCAACGCGCTCCTGGGATATTGCGAGACCGCGACCTGCCGGCGCCAGGTGCTGCTCGGATATTTCGGCGAGCGCGACCATCCGCCTTGCGGGAATTGCGACAATTGTCTCCGTCCCGCGCGCGTTTGGGACGGGCTCGTCGCGGCGCAGAAGGCGCTCTCGGCCGTCTTCCGCACCGGGCAGCGCTTCGGCGTCGCCCATCTCATCGACGTGCTGCGCGGCCAGCTTACGGAGCGTGTGCGGCAATTCGGTCATGACCGGCTCAAGACCTTCGGCGTCGGCACCGAGCTCGACAAGAAGGAATGGCAATCGGTCTTCCGCCAACTCGTGGCCCAAGGCCATCTCGAAGTCGATGTCGAAGGCCATGGCGGCCTGCATCTGGGCGAGAGCGCGCCCGCCGTGCTGCGCGGCGAGACGCCGATTGCCTTCCGCGGCGATGATCCGGGCGAGGCGAAGCCGGCGAAGCGGCGCGAGCGGGCGCTCTCAGGCGTCGCGCCGTCGATGCCCGTCTCGCCCGCCGACGAGGCGCTGTGGCAGGCGCTGCGGGCCAAGCGGCTCGAGCTCGCGCGCGAGCAGGGCGTGCCGCCCTATGTCATCTTTCACGACGCGACGCTCTTGGAGATGGTGCGCCGCCGCCCGCGCGACCGCGCCGCGCTCGCCCTCATCCCCGGCATCGGCCGCAGCAAGCTCGACCGCTATGGCGAGATCTTTCTCGCGGTGATGGCGGGGCATTGACGCGGGGTATGCGGTGCGGCTTCCTCACTCATCCTTCGAGACGCGCGCCAGGCGCGCTCCTCAGGATGAGGTCCATTTACAAGTCCTCATGGTGAGGAGCGGTCTGCAGGACCGCGTCTCGAACCATGAGTGCGACCGCAGGCACATTCTTTGACCAGCTTTCGCCGCCTCTTCCCCTTCCTCCTCCTCGCCGCCGTCATCGCCGCGCTCCTCTTCGGTCCGGCGACGCCGATCGTGCAGGCGGCGATCATCATCGGCTTCGCCATTCTCTCCTGGGCTCTGGGGCTTTTCGCGGAGCCGGTGACGTCGCTCGTCTTCTTTCTGCTGATCGTGCTCTTTCACGTGGCGAAGCCGGAGGTGGTCTTCTCCGGCTTTGCCTCGGCGGCGTGGTGGCTCGTCTTCGGCGGCTCGATCACCGCGGTCGCGGTGCAGACGACCGGGCTCGGCGCAAGGCTCGCCGATCTCCTGTTCCGCGGCGTTTCCGGCCCTTACTGGCGCGCCGTGGCGGCGGTCGCGGCCGCTGCCGTCGGGCTCGCCTTTCTCATGCCTTCGACCAATGGCCGCATCCTCTTGCTGATGCCCGTCGTGCTCGCCTTTGCCGAGCGGCTCGGCCTCGCGCCGGGGCGGCCGGGCTATGCCGGTCTCGTCGTGACGACGGCGCTTGCGAGCTTCATGCCGCCGACGACGATCCTGCCCGCCAATGTGCCGAACAGCATTCTGCTGGGCGCCGCCGAGACGATCTATGGCGTCAAGCTCACCTACGGTCCCTATCTGCTGCTGCATTTCCCGATCCTGGGCGCGCTCAAGACGGTGGTGCTGATCTGGCTCGTGAGCCGCTTCTTCGCCGAGCCGCGGCCGCTCGTCAGAACCGAGACCCGCGCGCTCGGGCCGATGTCGCGTGATGAGCGGCGGCTGGTCCTGCTCCTCGGCGGATCGCTCGCGCTCTATGCCACGGATTCGCTCCACGGCATCTCGCCCGCCTGGATCTCGCTCGGCACCGGCGTTCTCTGCCTGCCGCCTTTCCTCGGCATCGTCACGGCCAAGACCTTCTCCGAGCGCATCAACTTCGCGACCCTCATCTATGTCGCGGGGATCTTGGGGCTCGGCGCGGTCGCCGCCGATAGCGGGCTTGCCAAGGCGGTGAGCGGCGCGTTGCTGCGCCACGCCCCGCTCGCGCCGGGCCACGGCGCAGCCAATGCCGCGATCCTGAGCGCGATCGGTGCGGGGCTCGGCCTGCTCACGACGGTGACCGGCGTTCCCGCCGTGCTGACGCCGCTTGCCGGCGAATTCGCGCAAGCCGCCGGCCTGCCGCTCTTGAGCGTGCTGATGCTCGAGGTCGTGGTCTTCTCGACCGCGTTTCTCCCCTATGAGGCGCCGCCCATCATGATCGGCTTGCAGTTGGGCCGCGTCGGCGTCGGCGGGGCGACCAAGCTCTGCCTCGCGCTCGCCGCGATCACGATCCTGGTGCTCTTGCCGCTCGATTATCTCTGGTGGCGGTGGCTCGGGTATTTGCCGTGAGGCCGCTCAGAACAGCCGATCGAAGAAGCCGATCGAATAATCGACGGGAAGCGCGATCGCCGCGCGCTGGCCGCGGAAGGTGGCGGGGAGCGGCGGGACAGGCGAGGCGTCGCGCAACATCTTGAGCGCGGCCTCGTCGAGGAGGGGAAAGCCCGAGCTCCGCTCGATGCGGGGATCGCTCACCGTGCCGTCGCGTGCGATGACAAAGCTCACCACGAGCTTCCCCTCTTGCTTCTGCTTCTGAGCGGCCTCGGGGTAGTGCTTGTATTTGCTGAGCCAGCGGCGGAGCCGGTCGAGATAATCATCGCCCGGCCCTTCGAGCGGGCCGTCGCCGATCGCGCCGTGTCCCGCCCCTTGCGCGCCCGTGCCGACGCCCGCCTGGCCGCCGGGCCCGCTTCCCGTGCCGGGCGTGCCGGGCGTCGGCACGGCGGCGGGTGCGGCGGCCAGAACGGGCGGGTGCGGCGGCGTCTCGACGGGCGGCGCAGGCGCCGGGGCGCTCTTTGCCCAAGCGGGCGCGGTCTCGGCGGGATGCGGGCGCGGCGGCTTCGGCTTGCGCGGGGGCGGCGGCGGCAAGGGCTCGGCGGCCTGCGTTGGCGCCGCCGCGGCGACCGGCGGCGTCTCGGTCGAGGTGGGCGTGCTCGGCTGGCTCGGCTCGGGCGGCAGCGGCTCAAGCTGTTTCGGTTCGGGAGGTGCGGCCTCGCTCGCTTCCGCCGAAGGGGCGGGGGCGGCGTCCGGCGCCTCGCCCCCGCCGCCGCCATTGCCGCCCGACGCGCCGGCCGCGCCGGGACCGTCCGCCAGAAGCGTGACGCGGACGATGGGCTCCTCCGGCAGCGGCGCCACGCGCCAAAGCCCGAGGATCGCCGCGAGCACCGCCAGATGGAGCAGCAGCGAGACGAGAGCCGAGCGCGGCTGCAAGCCGCGCGCACGCGCCTCGTTGGAACGCTCCTCGGAATCCTGCGGCAGGGTCGCCAAGCGGGGCAAATCGGACACGCGGCATAAACCTCGATCGCTGCCGGAAACACATCTTCCGCCGGATCCGTGCCGCCTGGCGCCGCCGCGCCGCGCGCCGTTCCGTCGCCGCCCCTTGTCTCGCTCCCCAATCGGGGAAAGACTAGCGGCAGCTGGCGCGCGGCGTCCAGATGGAGGGGAGAGCGTCATGAAAGTCGTCATCACCGGCGGCACCGGCTTCATCGGCCAGCGCCTGGCGCAGCGCCTCCTCCAGCGCAACGCCATCATCGGGCCGGGCGGCCAGGAGACGGCGATCGACGAACTCGTGCTGTTCGATGTCGCCGCGCCCCAGCCGCCGCTTCCGCCGGACAAGCGGCTGCGCATCGTCAGCGGCGACATCGCCGATGCCGCGGCGATCCGGCGGCTCATCGACAGGGAGACCGGCACCGTCTTCCACCTCGCCGCCATCGTCAGCGGCCAGGCGGAGGCCGACACCGATCTGGGATACCGCGTCAATCTCGACGGCACGCGCGCCGTGCTCGAAGCCTGCCGCGCGCTCGGCACCGCGCCGCGCGTGGTCTTTGCGAGCTCGCTCGCGGTCTATGGCGGCGAGATGCCGCCCGCCGTCGCCGATGACACGCCCTTGACGCCGCAGACCTCCTATGGCGCGCAAAAGGCGATGGGCGAGTTCCTGGTCAATGATTACAGCCGCAAGGGCTTCATCGACGGCCGCGCCATCCGGCTGCCGACCATCGTGGTGCGGCCGGGTCGCCCCAACCGCGCCGCCTCGACCTGGGCTTCCTCGATCCTGCGCGAGCCCTTGAGCGGCGTCGAGGTCGCGTGCCCGGTGGGGCGCGACGCGGTGATGGCGCTGCTTTCGCCGCGCCGGCTCATCGCCGCGATCGAGCGCATCCACGATCTCCCGGCCGAGCGCTTCGGCTTCAACCGCACCGTGCTGCTCCCCGGCATCTCCGCGAGCGTCGCCGAGATGGTCGAGGCCTTGCGCCGCGCCGGCGGCGACGAAGCGGTGGCCCGCATCCGCTGGGAGCCCGATCCCGTCATCCAGAAGATCGTCGCCGGCTGGCCGCGCGCCATCGAGGCCAAGCGCGCAAGAGCGCTCGGCATCGAGCCCGACCGCAACGTCGACGAGATCATCCAGGCTTTTATCGAGGATGATCTGCCGGCACAGAAGACGCTGGTCGCGGCCGGCTGAAGACCGGAATCGGCGAACCCGTGTCAAAGGCATGGGCATCGTGATAGACTGCAACCATGAGCCAAGTGTTCAAAGAAGCAATTGCGGAAGTGGCGACACTGCCCGAGCCAATTCAAGACAAGATTGGCCGCGAGCTGCGAGCATATGTCGAGAAGCTTCGGCGATTGCGTGATGAGCTTGAGCAAGGTGTCCGCTCACTTGATGCGGGAGCCGGCAAGCCTCTGGACTTAGAGGCGACGATCAAGCGTGCGCGCGGGGCGCATGGCCCCTCATAGGGTCTCGATCCTCTGGTCGCCGGAAGCAGAGGCCGACCTTATCGAGATTTTGGTACACCGCGATATCGACACAGTTTTCCACGATAACGATTAGCGACCATCCTGCCCTCGCCTCAGGCGGGGCGACGTGCTAGGTTTCGGCTAAAGGACGGCGGCGTCCTGTCGCAGAGATAGAGAAGGCGAGGGGAGAGTCATGGCCGAGGCAACACTTACATCGGCGCGTCCGAGCGGGTTGGCGGCATGGCTGCCGCGGCTGGGATTCTGGCTTGCGGTCATCGCGGGGCTCGTTCTCGCCTTCGGGCCGATCGCGTGGCGCTTGCGGCTCATCCATTTCCGCACGGTGTTCTGGTATGTGATGGAGCCCGCCGCCTTCATCGGCGCGGCGGCGGCGGTCGTCTCGCTCGTCGCGCTCTTCTGGTGGGGGCGGCAGAGCGGCGGCGCGCGGGTGATGAGCCTCATTGGGCTCATCGGCGGCGCGCTTCTCGTCTATTACCCCGTGCAGTTCTACGCCAAGGTCTTTCCGATCCCCATCCTCGGCACGACGCCGCTGCCCTTGATCCACGACATCACCACCGACCTGGCGAACCCGCCGGCCTTCGACGCGACGCTTGCCGCGCGCAAGGCGGAAACCGGCAACGACGTGACCTACGACCCCAAGGTGGGCGAGCAGCAGAAGGCGGCCTATGGCTTCGTCCAGCCGGTGAAGACCTCGCTGCCGCCGGCAGACGCCTTCAAGCGCGCGCTCGAGACGGCGCAGGCAATGTCCGGCTGGACGATCGTCAAGAGCGATCCCGCCGCCGGCATCATCGAAGGCAGCGAGCGCACGCTCTTCATGGGCTTCACCGATGATTTCGTGATCCGTGTCGCGGCCGACGGCACGGGAAGCCGCATCGACATGCGCAGCGAAAGCCGCCAGGGCCGCAGCGATTTCGGCGTCAACGCCAAGCGCATCCAACGGTATATGGAGGCGTTGAAGGCGAGATTGGGTTAGCTCCCCCCTCACCCCGACCCTCTCCCCGCTGGGGAGAGGGAGGGACCCGCGTCAGCGGGAGGGCGAGGGGGCGGTTGTTCACTTCCTCACATCACCGCGCCCAATTGCCAGGGCGTGAATTCCTCCTCGCCCATGCCCAATTCCTCGCTCTTGGTCTTCTGGCCCGAGGCGGTTGCGAGCACGAGATCGAAGATCCGCCGGCCGATCTCTTCGACGCTCGCCTCGCCATCGGCGATGGGGCCGCAATTGATGTCCATGTCGTCGGTCATGCGGCGATAGAGCGGCGTGTTGGTGGCGAGCTTCAGGCTTGGCGCCGGCTTGCAGCCGAAGACCGAGCCGCGCCCCGTCGTGAAGCAGATGATATTGGCGCCGCCCGCGACCTGCCCCGTCGCCGAGACCGGATCGTAGCCGGGCGTATCCATGAAGACGAAGCCGTGTGTCCTGATCGGTTCGGCATAGCGATAGACCTCGACGAGGTTCGTCGTGCCGCCCTTGGCGACGGCGCCCAATGATTTCTCAAGGATGGTGGTGAGCCCGCCCGCCTTGTTGCCGGGCGACGGGTTGTTGTTCATCTCATTGCCGGTCTTGGCCGTGTACTCCTCCCACCAGCGGATGCGGCGGACGAGCTTCTCGCCGACGTCGCGGCTGACCGCGCGGCGCGTCAGGAGATGTTCCGCGCCATAGATCTCCGGCGTCTCCGAGAGCACGGCGGTGCCGCCATGGGCTACCAGCAGGTCGACGCAAGATCCCAGCGCCGGGTTGGCGGTGATCCCCGAATACCCGTCGGAGCCGCCGCATTGGAGCGCCAAGGTGATGTGGCGCGCCGGCACGGTCTCGCGCTTCACCTGGTTCGCCTCGGGCAGCATCTCTTTCAAGCGCGCGACGCCCTCGCGCACCGTCTTCGCCGTGCCGCCCGTCTCCTGGATCGTCATGGTGTGGAGGAGGGGGCCTGCCGCCAATTGCTCCGCCGCCATGAGCCCGCCGATCTGATTGGCCTCGCAGCCAAGTCCCAGAATCAGCACGCCCGCGAAATTGGGATGCCGCGCATAGCCGGCGATCGTGCGGCGGAGGAGATCCATCGCCTCGCCCTCGCTCGCCATGCCGCAACCGGTGCCGTGGCCGAGTGCCACGACGCCATCGACATTGGGGAAATCGGCAAGCGCCGGCCCACGGAATTGATCGGCGATGAGCTTCGCCGCGGTCGCCGAGCAATTGACCGAGGTGAGGATGCCCAGATAGTTCCGCGTCGCGACGCGCCCATCTTTCCGCACGATCCCCTGGAAGGTCGCGCGATCCTTCTCCGCCACCATCGCCGTCCGCCGCGCATCGGCGCAGAAGGCGTAGTCGCGGTCGAAATTCCCCATGGCGAGGTTATGCGTGTGCACGTGCTCGCCGGGCGCGATGTCGGAGGTCGCAAAGCCGATGATCTGCCCATATTTGCGCACGGGCTCGCCGGACGCGATCCGCGCCGTGGCGAGTTTGTGCCCCACCGGCACATGGGTCCTGGCCGTGACCTTCTCCTCGGCGAGCGATGTTCCGGGCAGGAGATCGGCGCGCGCGACGACGACGTTGTCGAGCGGGTTCAGGCGGATCGCGAGCGGCAGCATGGCGGCAGCCTCCGGTTCGGTGATCTCGATAATGTATGGCGGGTGAAGGGTCGAGGCAATTTGGCGGGCGCCTGTCGCTCCACCCATTCGTCCTTCGAGACGGTCGCTTCGCGACCTCCTCAGGACGAGGTTATCTCATGCGCCTCATCCTGAGGAGCCCGCGCAGCGGGCGTCTCGAAGGATGAGTGAGAGGAGCGACGGAACCTTACCCCATGCCCAAAGCCCCCACCGACCGCCTCCGCGCCATCTGCTTGGCACTTCCCGAGGCCGAAGAAGTCGCGCTGCGCCGCGGTCCGACCTATCGCATCGAAGGCAAGATCTTCGCCCTCGACCGCCGCCACGAACGCGGCACCGCGCTCTGGTGCAAGGTGCCCTCAGGCGCGCAAGCGATCCTCATCGGCGCCGATCCCGCCCGCTTCTTCTCGCCACCCTATTACGGCACCAAGGGCTGGATCGGCGTCGTGCTCGACGGCAAAACCGATTGGGCCGAGGCGACGGCCCTCATCCGCCGGAGCTATCGGCTCGTCGCGCCGAAGCGGTTGGCGGCGATGGTGGCGGAATGAGAGCGCAGCGATATGCCTATACGGCGTCCAACCTTTCGAGATTAGCGACGTCGCCCTAAAGGGCTCACGAGATGAGCGTGTCGCCAATCGCGGCGCTGCTTGGTGGCGGCTCCATTCGTAAGCTCAGCGGTAATCTTGCCTTATCCAGCAAAATGACTATAGTGACCATCATGACTAAGTCGTCCAGGAAAGCCCAAACGCTTCGTTCTCATGACTGGAGCATCGCGGAGGCGAAGGCGAAATTGAGCGAGGTGATCGAGCGTGCGCGTTTGAGCGGCCCGCAGACCATCACGCGCAACGGCCGCCGCGCCGTGGTAGTCGTGGCCGCCGAGGAGTGGGAGCGTAAGACGAAGCGCCGCGGCCATCTGGCGGAATTCTTTGCGGCCTCTCCATTGCGCCGCTCTGGCCTGAACGTGACGCGCCGCAAGGACGCGCCGCGCAAGGTCGATTTGTGAGCTTTCTGCTCGACACGAATGCCGTGTCGGAATGGGTGAAGCCGCGGCCCGATCCCGGCGTCGTCGCGTGGCTGGCCGAGGCCGACGAGGATCGCATCTTCCTCAGCGTCGTCACCTTGGCCGAGCTGCGTCACGGCATCGAGCGGCTGGCGCAAGGGCAACGCCGCAGGCGCCTCGATGCTTGGCTCACCGACGAGCTGCCGGAACGCTTCGGAGAGCGCGTCCTGCCCATCGACCCCACCATTGCCGATGCCTGGGGCAAGCTCGTCGCCCGCCGCGAAGCGTTGGGCCGGCCAATCGGCACAATGGATGCTTGGATTGCCGCCACGGCGCAGGTTCATGCGTTGACGCTGGTCACGCGCAATCTACGCGATTTCGAGGCGGCGGTTGATAACGTCGTCGATCCGTGGACGGGCAAGTGAATTATCGCTTCGAGGTACCTGGCGTAAGGGTGGAAATCGACGCGGTAGCCGAATAGGTGAGAACAAAGTGGCAGAGCTCGTCCATTGAAAGGGAGACCGCTGCGGGTCGACTCTGCGCTCTTCGAGACGCGCTCTTCGAGCGCTCCTCAGGGCGAGGTAGCGAGCGTCGGTCCGGAGCATGCTCCCATCACCCATTCTCCACCAGCGCCGGGATCTCCGCATATTCGATCGTCGGGCGCACGCCGTAGAGGCCGGTTACGCGGTCGAGCATTTCGGTAGG
>Ga0209062_1002254_pt1 | contig 26956 bp, 24 predicted proteins | sample Coa_R2_2_FD_187158 | JGI IMG/M metagenome (GOLD analysis project Ga0209062, IMG submission 187158) | Surface soil microbial communities from Centralia Pennsylvania, which are recovering from an underground coalmine fire - Coalmine... | ecosystem: Environmental > Terrestrial > Soil > Unclassified... | reverse complement strand
CGGGTTCCGGCAGCGCGCGGGCGCGGGCCTCCAGGATGTTGGTGATGTACTCGGCGCTGAAGGCCTGGAAGGCGAGGCCGTCGGAGATGGCGCGCGCCACGGCGTCGGCGGGATAGATCTCGGCCAGGGCGAGGATCTTGCGGACGTGATGGCGGACGTTGAGGCGGCGCTGTTCCAGGCCGTCGTAATAGGCGGCCGCATCGCCCGACAGCGCCAGGAAGCGCATCATCAGGCGCTGTTCGCGGGCGTGGCCGCGCTGGGCGAGGAGGGCTTTGGCGTGGTCGGCATCCTCGATGTCGAGATGACGGCCATAGCGGCGGGCATGGCGGGCGATCAGCTGGTTGTCGAAGTAGATGCAGATGCGGTCCGGCCAGGCTTTGACGGTGACGCGGCGGTGGGCGTAACTCGCCGGGACGGAATAGCGATTGGTGTCCAGGGTGATGCGGAACTGACTGGAGGCGACGCAGGTCGCGGTGTGGGCGGCGTCGTAGGGATTTGGGTTGAGCGGCCGCAGATGCTGGCGCTCCTGCGCGAACAGATCGACGGGCCGCTGTTGCGTTTCGCCGTGGACGCGCACATTGGCGATGGTGTCGAGCCACACTTGTGCAGCTGCCTGGACGGAGCTGAAGTCGGTCAGTTCGATGCCGTGCAGGAAATTCTTTTTGACGTAGCCCACTCCCGACTCGACGCGCCCCTTCTCATTGCCGCGACCGACATTGCAAGGGGCGATCGTAAAGCCGTGGTGGCCGGCGAAGTCGAGATAGCGCGGATTGAAGACCGGCGCGGCGCCGGCCAGGCGCTGCAGGACCGCCGATTTGAGATTGCCGACCATGCGACACGACTTCCCACGGCTTCAGCTACTCGTGGTTCTGCGAGCGCTACCAGGAGTGGGCTGCCGCCTGAAGCTGAGCCTGCGCCAAGTTCACGTCGCCGGCGAGAAGCTGTTCGTCGACTATTCGGGCCACACCATGGAGGTGATCGACGGTCAGGATCTCGCGCAGCGACGGGAGGCCGTCCTCATGAGCGACACCAACGATCGCCATTTCGGAACGGAGGGAGCGAGCGATACCGCGGCCCCCATGCGGCTGCGCGGCGATCCGCCCCGCGTCACCCGATTGTCCCGCAAGGCGCTGGCAGGGATCGGCCTGGTCGCGTCGATCGGCCTCGGCGGCGCCCTGATCTACGCGCTGCAAACCCGCGATGCCGGCCCCCGCAACGAGGAACTCTATTCCACGACCAATCGGCCGACCGCCGACGGGCTTGCTGGCCTGCCGCGCGACTACACCGGCCCGCGACTTGGACCGCCGCTGCCGGGCGACCTGGGCCGCCCGATCCTCAACGCCCAGGATCGTGGACAGCCGGTCGTGCCGCCTAGTTGAGCGTTTCCTAAGTTCGAAGCATATGGAGCCCGCCCGGAAGGCCGCGTTTACCGGCCCAAGTTGAGGTCTCCAATTGATAGGTTTCATGGAATCGCTGAACTAGCATCCAGCCGACCGTGGATGCGGCCGAGCAACGCCGGCTCGCCGAAGAGGAAGCGGCACGCACGAGCCGTGTCTTCTTCCAGATGCAGGCGCGGACGGTGGCGGCCTCCACGGCGCCCGGCGGCGCTGCAACCACCTCGAACCTGACTGGCCTCGGGCTTCCCGGCCAATTCGACACGCCGACGGCGCAAGAGCGCGCCCAGGAGCGGCAGCTCGCCTTCCTCAATGCCGCCGCCGATCGCCGCACCGTCGCCCCGGATCGCGTGATGCCGCCGGCCTCGCCCTACGTCCTGCAAGCCGGCGCGGTGATCCCCGCCGCGTTGATCACCGGCATTCGCTCCGATCTCCCCGGACAGATCACGGCGCAGGTCACCGAGATCATCTACGACAGCCCGACCGGGCGAATACTCCTCGTGCCGCAGGGCACCCGCATCATCGGCCAATACGACAACGCCGTGCAGTTCGGCCAGCGCCGCGTGCTGCTGGTGTGGAAGCGGCTGATTTTCCCCAACGGCCGCTCGATCGTCCTGGAGCGCCAGCCAGGGGCGGATGCGGCGGGCTATGCGGGCCTCGAGGATGGCGTCGATTATCACTGGTGGGACCTCGCCAAGGCCGCGGGCCTCTCCACGCTTCTCAGCGTCGGCGCCGAACTCGCGATCGACGACGACGACCGGTTGCTGCGCGCCATCCGCAACGGCGGCCAGGATACCATCAACGATGCGGGTCAGGAAATCATCCGCCGGCAGCTCAACGTTCCGCCGACGCTCACCATCCGGCCCGGCTTCCCGGTCCGCGTGATCGTGACGCGCGACCTCGTCCTCGAACCCTATGGAGCATGAGCAATGGCAAAGCTGAAGCTCGGCGCACCCGAAGACGACAAGCCGGTCAAGATAACGGTGGAACTGCCGGCAGCGGTCCACCGCGAGCTGCTCGCCTATGCGGAAGTGCTTGCGCAAGAGACTGGCAAACCTGTTTCCGATCCCGTGAAGCTCATCCCCCCGATGGTCGAGCGCTTCATGGCGACCGACAGGGGCTTCGCCAAGGCGTAAGGGCGTGCTTGGCGTGGTCGGCACGCAGGCGCGTGTCGCGCCCGAGATCGAATATTTGAGACGTCTGATCGCGGAAGGATTCGTCGGCGACATCTTGTCCACGACGCTGGTTGGACGCGGCGGCCCTTTGCAAGGAGGCGGCAGCATCCCCGACAAGAAAACCTGGGCCTATCTGCTCGACCGCGCCAACGGCGCCACGTTGCTGACTATTCCGGTGGGCCACACGCTGGCCGCTCTGAGAGACGTGTTCGGAGAATTCGCAGAAGTCTCCGCGGTGCTGGCTGTACGGCGACCCACCGCGCTCGCGGTCGATACGGGGGAAACATTCCCTGTAACGGCCCCCGACCAAGTGCTCGTGAGCGGCATGTTCGCCTCCGGCGTGCCCATCTCCATCCACTATCGCGGCGGCGCGGCGAGAGACGGGGATGGCCTGTTCTGGGAAATCCATGGGACCGAAGGCGACATCCGGGTCTCGGCCTCATCCGGGCACACGCAGATGGTTCAACTGGCCCTCAAAGGCGCGAGCGGGGACGAGAAGACGTTCAGGTCGATCGAGGTCCCTTCGTCGTATCGTGTCGGTTGGCCTGAAGAGGTGGAGCCCGGGAACGTTGCCCGCGTTTATGCCAGGATGGCCCGTGACCTGCGCGAGGGGACTCTTTCAGCGCCGAGTTTCGAAGACGCGATTGCGGTCCATCGCATTATCGCAGCGATCGAGAGAGCGGCGGAAACCGGTCGTCGCATCGCGCTTGCTTAGTATGATGGTAGAAAACTCGATCTTGAGGACGCTACACCATCGCGCGTCGGGAAACCGTGGAACAAAACGATCGCCGCGCACCTATCAGAACCACAAAATTGCGGCGTTAACTCCGAACACTCTCACCGCTATTGCAAATGTTCTTTGGCGCCTCCGAATGCCATGATAGCCGATCTACCGAATCGCATGCTCTCGTTAGCTAGTTTCTGTCGCGAAAGGCAAAATAGTACGGTGGAATCGGCATTTCCAGCGTTTTTCCACGACAAGTTTTGCTTGCCATTGTGAGGCGCGATGCCTCTCATTTGAGAGATGATTCGCCGCCGCACCGAACAGCCTGCCGACGCCATCCGCTGGATTGGGAGCGGAGCGGCCGGCCTGCGGCCGGCATTTCTGCGTTTGCTGAGTTGAACCGTGACGCGGCCAGCGGCGCGGCAGATGAGCTTTGCCGATCTCGAACTGCTGCGGCAGGGCGTGCGGCTTGAGCCGCTGCTGCAGGCGATCTGCGATTTTCTCGACAAGCAGCCGGTGCGTACCCCCATGATTACACCGGTACTGCGAGACCCGCGGATTTGGAAGACCCAATGATCAAGAATGATTTTGTCGCCGGCTTTAGCCCGGCGAGCAGCATGGGCCCTCCGGCGATTTTGCCACAGTTTGAACAGACGCCCATTGAACCCGGGCGATAGCTCCTGCGACTACCTGGAATGAGCGACAAACACCTCGGCTCCGGTCAGTGCAGGAGGCACACATGGCCAGCATCATGCATGGTTGCAAATGGGTCGGCACGGCGGTTTCAATCTGGGCGAGCGTGGCCGGGACCGCGCAGGCTCGCGTCTTCCTCCTGGAAGATCCGCATAATCCCGGCGAGCAGGCTGTGGTGGAATTGAAGGGCTGCTGCCCCTCCGAGGCCGGATTGGAAAAGCTCCTTCCCCTTGTCAAGCAGCGGCAAACGCCTGACCTCTCGCCGCCTTCCCACGCCCGGATCGCGATGGCATCTCCGCCGCGCGCCACACATGTCTCGCTGCCGCTGCTGGTCGGCGTCGGATTTTAGAATCCGGCTCACGCCTTCCCCCGCCACATCACCAGCAGCAGCCCGGTCACCAGCCCGCCGCCGCCTGCAAGGGCGATGAGGTCGAACGCTGCGGACGAAATGCGGATCGACAGGGCCGCAAGTACAGCGAGCGCCAGGTTCACCGCGAAGACGGATTGCACGACCGTTATGACCGGAAGTCCGCGGATGACGGCAAGCTGATAAAAGTGGGTGCGGTGGGCCTCGGTGATGCGTTCGCCGCGCGCGAGCCTTCGCAGCAGCGTGATGGTGGCGTCGGCGACGTAATAGAGCGGCAGCAGCAGTGCGGCCGCCAGATGGCCGCCGCCGGCGAGTTGCAGCAGCAGCCAGAACAGGAGCAATCCAATCGGCAGGCTGCCGACATCGCCAAGAAAGAGCTTTGCTACAGGCCTGTTGAATGGCGCAAAGCCCAGCGTGGCGCCGCATAGCGCAAGCGCCATCGATCCGGCCAAAGAGGGCACGGCGCCGAACAATGCGAAAACGAAGATGCTGAGGGTGGATGGAACAACTTCGGCGACGGTCATCCAGTCGATGCCGTCCATGAAGTTGACGAGATTAACGAACCACAGTCCGGCAACAATCTCGGCGGCGCGTTCGATCGCAATCGGCGCGAGCGGGATCGCACGCAGTTCGGCCGGCGTTGTCAAGACGGTAAGGCTCACAGCCACGGCCTGCGCGGCGAGACGCCACAACGGCGCAATAGGTAAGACGTCGTCGATGGCGCCGACGACCGTCAAAATCACGACAGAGGCGCCCAGCGGCAGCACATCGATAAGCGCCGTCCGTTCCGGCCCAATGAGCGCGCCGTTAGCCACAAGCGCAATCGCAACTGCGAGGATTACGGCGACGCCGCCACCCTGAGGCGTCGGAATGCGATGCGAGGAGCGCGCGTTCGGGCGCGCCAAAGCGTATCGTCGGAACATCGGCAGCAACAGCAGGATCAGGACAGCGCTGCAACCCGCTGCCGTGACAATCAGCTCGAATTGATGCCAAACCATTGCGTGCCGTCCAACCTCAGTTGGCCGGAAGACCTCCATAGAGATCGACCGCCGCCTTGCCGGCCAGATCGGCGGCGAAATCGTTCATCCGCCAAGCGCCTCGCCGCGACACCGAAGCGCACGCGCCGCGGGGGCGACCGCGCGAGCCGCAGCATCGCGGAGGCAGGGCCTGCGGATCGTCGGCCGCCGACTCGGGATGGAGGTGTGATCTCAGCCATAACCCGCCCCGTTGGCCCCAGCGACTCCCGGTCGTTGCGCGACTCGCGGGCGACAGAACCGATAGCATCGATAAGGCCCGTGCAACAGGCTTGACGCTGAGCGCCGGAACGTCCTACAGCCGCGCTGCGGCGACATTGAGCCAAACTGAAAGGATTTCCGCCCATGCCGGCTCCGCCGATTCTGGTCACCGGGGCCGCCGGTTTTATCGGCTTTCACGTTGCGCGGCGCCTGATCGAGGACGGGCGCGACGTCGTCGGCATCGATAATCTCAACGCCTATTACGATCCGAAGCTCAAGGAGGCTCGTCTCGCGGAACTCGCGCGCCACGACAAATTTCAGTTTCACAAGCTTGACCTGGCGGACCGCGGCGGCATGGCCGCATTGTTCGCGGATCGCGGTTTTGCCCAGGTGGTCCATCTCGGCGCGCAGGCGGGCGTGCGCCATTCGCTCTCGGCCCCGCACGACTACATCGACTCCAACATCTGCGGGTTTCTCAATGTGCTGGAAGGCTGCCGGAACGCAGGCGCCCGCCACCTGCTTTACGCATCATCCTCATCGGTCTACGGCGCCAACACGAAAATGCCGTTCAGTGTGGGACAGAACGTCGATCATCCGCTCAGCCTCTACGGCGCGTCCAAGAAAGCGAACGAGCTGATGGCGCACGCCTACGCCCACTTGTTCGACCTCCCGGTGACCGGCCTGCGCTTCTTCACCGTGTATGGCCCGTGGGGCCGGCCCGACATGGCGATGTGGCTGTTCACGGCGGCGATTCTCGAAGGCCGGCCGATCAAGCTCTTCAACAACGGCGACATGCGGCGGGATTTCACTTATGTGGATGACGTGGCGATTAGCGTCGTGAAGCTCATCGACCATGTGGCGCAGGGAAATCCGGCGTGGTCGGGCGATAGTCCGGATCCGGCGACGAGCAGAGCGCCCTACCGCATCTACAATATCGGCAATCACACCCCGGTGGACCTCATGGAGGTCGTGCGCTTGCTTGAGACGGCGCTCGGCAAGAAGGCGAACCGGGAACTGCTGCCGATGCAGCCGGGCGACGTTCCGGAAACCTGCGCGGAGGTGGAAGACTTGCGCAACGCCGTCGGATTTGCCCCCAATACGCCGATCGAGGTCGGCATCGGCAAATTCGTCGATTGGTTTCGCGCCTATCACGGCATTTGAACGAGCCGTCTTCCACGAGGGCGCAAGATATGAACGAAAGGCTGCTCAATCCGATATCGGACGCCGAACTTGACCGCCGTTGGGCCGCGGTGCGCAAGGCTATGACGGAGGAGGGCGTCGATGCTCTTATAGTGCAGAGCAACAATGACTGGCTGGGCGGTTACGTCAAATGGCTGACCGATCATCCGGCCACCAATGGCTACCCGAAGACGGTGGTCTTTCATGCCGATGATTGGATGACGGTCATCGACATGGGCCCGCGCGGCGGCCGTCGAAAACTTGGCGGCAATGATGAAGTCCATCGCGGCGTCGGAGAAATCCTGACCACGCCGGCCTTCACCTCGGTCGCCTACACCGATGAATATCAAGCTGAACTGGTGGTCTCCGACATCAAGCGGCGGAATTGCAGGGTGGTCGGCGTCGCCGGCGGCGGCGCCCTGCCGCACAGATTCATGACCCGCATCGGGCGGGATCTGGCGCCGATCCGGCTCATCGACATGACGGACGCCGTCGACTGGGTCAAAGCGATCAAGAGCCCGGAGGAAATCAGCGCGATTCGCAAGACGGCGCACATGCAGGATGAAGTCTTTGCACGGCTGCTCGCAAAGGTGAGGCCAGGCATGCGCGACACCGACATTACGGCCCTTGCCCAGTACGAAGGACGTCTGCTCGGCAGCGAACAGGGGCTGTTCCTCGGCGCCTCCGCGCCGCTCGGCATGCGGTCCGGCTTCGCTGACCGCTACCAGCAGGGGCGCACCCTCAGGGATGGCGAGCATTTCACCATACTGATCGAGAATAACGGACCCGGCGGCTTCTACACCGAGCTTGCCCGCACGATGGTGTTCGGCAAGGCGACGCAGCAGCTCTTGGACGGCTTTGCGGCCATGAAGGCCGCCCAGGATCACACATTGTCCCTGATCAAGCCGGGGGCCTCGTGCCGCGACATCGCCGCCGCCCATGACGACTACATGCGAAGCAGAAATTTTCCGCCCGAACTGCGGCTCTATTGCCATGGCCAGGGCTATGATCTGGTCGAACGGCCGCTGGTGCGGGCTGACGAGACGATGACGCTCGCGGCCGGCATGAATCTCGCGGTGCATCCCGGTTACGAGACCGACGGCATGTTCGCAGTCATTTGCGATAACTACCTGGTCGAAGCCAACGGGCCGAGCGAATGCCTGCACCAGACTGAGAAGAAAGTGTTTGAGCTTTGATCCCGCCAATGAAGCCCGTCGTTCTATCGCTCGGCGTGTTTCCGCCGGCCACCATGAGCGCGCTTGCGAAGCTTTTCGAGCTTCATCACTTCACAGTCTATCCCCTCCCGGACGGAACGCTCAGTCCCGAGCTCAAGGCCCGCATCAAGGCGATCGCGACGGAAGCCAATCGCGGCGCCGCGAGGGAGCTCATCGCGTCGCTGCCGAACCTGGAAATCATTTCGTGCTTCGGCGTTGGGGTCGACCGGATCGATCTTGCGGCGGCGCGGGAGCGCGGCATTCCAGTCACCAATACCCCGGGCGTGATGGCGGATGAATGCGCCGACCTTGCCATCGGCATGATGCTCGCCTCGGCACGGCAAATCGTCGCTGCCGACCGTTACGTACGCAGCGGCGAATGGCTCAAGGGGCCGATTGCGCTTGGGCGCAGCGTCGGCGGCAAGACCTTAGGCGTGATCGGACTCGGCGGCATCGGGCGCGCGATCGCCGACCGCGCCCAGGCATTCCGCATGAAAGTGCTTTGGCACGGGCCGCGGCCGAAACCCGAAGCGCCCTATGAATACGTGTCCGACCTCGTTGAATTAGCGCGCCGCAGCGATTTTCTGATGGTCGCGTGCAAAGGCGGCGAAGCGACGCGCGGCTTGATCTCCGCGTCCGTGATCGACGCTCTCGGTCCTGAAGGAACGCTGGTCAATATCGCGCGCGGCAGCGTGGTTGACGAGCCCGCGCTGATCGAACGCCTGCGCGACGGCCGCCTCGGCTTTGCGGCCCTCGATGTCTTCGAGAACTCGCCACGGATTGCGCCGGCGTTCCTCGAACTGCCTAACGTGCTGCTGCAGCCGCATCACGGCAGCGCGACGGTTGAAACCCGTACCGCCATCGGTGAGCTGATGATCGAGAACCTGACGGCGCATTTCGCCGGCCGGAAGCTGCCGACGCCGGTGACTTGAGATAAGGTTGGCCCACGCCTGCGGAAGATAAGGAATTGGTCAAAGATAGCTGCACCATTTTGCGGTCCCCTTCCCCCCGCTTGCGGGCGATGGTTAGGGAGGCGGCCTGATCCACGGCACGGACTCGCGGCAAGGGTCCCGTCTCCGACCTGCCCCGCAAGCGGGGGAGGGGAATTCGCCGCGCCGCATTAGATGATTGAAGCTGTCATTTCGCGGACAAGCCCAAGCATGGATAATCCGGCTCAGATCATTATCGAGAACGTCTCCCACCACTATCGACCGGCAGTCGGCCGCGAGGTATTGGCGCTGGAAAGCGTATCGCTTCAAGTGCGGGAGCGCGAATTCCTCGCCCTGGTCGGTCCGTCCGGTTGCGGCAAATCGACTCTGCTCTATCTGATCGGCGGTTTTCTGCCGATCGACACCGGAAAAATTATGGTCGACGGCAAGCCGGCCGCCGGGCCTGGGCCCGACCGCGGCATCGTGTTCCAGAACTTTGCGCTGTTCCCCTGGAAGACGGTGCGCAAGAACGTGCTTTACGGGCTTGAGCGCCAGGCATTGCCGCGCGCCGAGCGCGAAGCGCGGGCGCAAGCCTTCATCGATCTCGTCGGCCTGACAGGCTTTGAGGAAAGCTACCCGTCGCATCTCTCGGGCGGCATGAAGCAGCGGGCCGCCATTGCCCGAACGCTCGCCTTCGACCCGCGCATGCTGCTGATGGACGAGCCGTTCGGCGCGCTCGACGCGCAGACCCGCAGCCTGATGCAGAGCGAGCTGCTCGCCATTTGGGAAAAGACGCGCAAGACCGTGATCTTCGTCACCCATGACGTGCACGAAGCCGTGTATCTCGCCGAGCGGGTCGCCGTGATGACCGCACGACCCGGACGCATCAAGGCGATTATCGACACAAGCTTCGACAAGGACGATCCTGAGGTCCATCGCAGCAAGATATTCGTCGACAAAGTCGACGAGGTCTGGACGCTGGTTCGCGATGAGGCCGTCAAGGCGCTGGAGAAGCAGCGGCCATGACTGTCGCGTTTTCCACGGGGCGCGGTAAGCCGCCGGGTCCTGCCTCCGGCAGGCCCGATGGCAAACTCCCCGCATTGCGCCGCCTCATCTCAAACCGCTCGAATTTCCTGCTTCGGTATTCGCCGCTGCTGATCCTTGCTTTAGCCTGGGAGGCGGCATCGCGCCTGCAGCTCGCGTCGTCATTGGCGCTCCCGCCGCTCACCGATGTTGCGCGGGCCTGGATCGAGCTGATCCAATCGGGCGACCTTGTCGGAAATGGGCTCTCCTCGCTCTATCGCGCCGGCGCCGGCCTTGCGCTCGCGATCCTTGTCGGCGGCGCGCTCGGCGTCTTCATGGCCGTGTCGCGGCCGGCGAACGCCATGCTCGGGCCATTGGTCGAGCTGTTCTACCCGATGCCGAAATCAGCTCTGATCCCGGTCACGGTGCTGTGGCTCGGTTTCGGCGACGGTTCGAAAATCCTGCTGATCTTTCTCGGCTGCATGCTGCCGGTGACGATCGGCGCCTACAATGGCGCGCGCGGCAGCGACCAGCATCTCCTATGGTCGGCGCGCAGCATGGGCGCCCGCGGGCTGCGTGTGATGTGGGATGTCGTGGTGCCGAGCGCCCTGCCGGAGCTGCTCAATGGCGTTCGCACCGCGCTCGCACTGGCGTTCATTCTACTGGTGAGTTCCGAGCTGGTGGTGGCGCGGCAAGGGTTCGGTTATCTGATCGGCTACCTCGGCGCCAACGGCTCCTACGAGGCGATGTTTGCCGTCGTGCTGACGGTGGCGTTCATCGGCTTTTTGGCGGACCGCGTTTATCAGGCCGTGGTGGAGCGAGCGCTGCGATGGCGAGAGTGACGGACGCAATGCGCCGCCGGTTCGCGTGGGGTGCGGCGCGCCTCGCGCCGGTTGTCACATTGCTTGCGGCGTGGGAAATATTTGCCCGCAGCGGCGCCGTTACGCCATTCATGCTGCCGGCCCCGAGCGCAGTGACGGAGCGCATTTGTGAGGATGCGCTCGGCGGGGACCTGTTCGTCAATATCGGGGCGACCCTTTATCGCGCTCTCATGGGCTTTGCCATCGCGGCGGTCGGCGGTGTCGTGCTGGGCGCCGTCATGGCGCGCAATGCGCTAGCCCGCTGGTTTTTCGATCCCATAATTTCCGTCGGCTTCCCGATGCCGAAGATTGCGTTTCTGCCGGTCATCATCCTTTGGCTTGGGCTCTATGATGTTTCGAAGATCACCATGGTGGTGCTTGACGCGATTTTCCCGGTGGTGACCGCGACCGTCGCCGGCATCGCGAGCGTCGAGAAGGAACTTCTCTGGTCGGCGCGCAACATGGGTGCAAAGGACCGCGAGCTCTTGTGGCAAATCCTGCTGCCCGCCGCTCTGCCGCAGATTCTCACCGGCCTGCAGGTCGCCCTGCCGATCGCGCTCATCGTGGTCGTGGTGACCGAAATGCAGATGGGCGGCTACGGCCTCGGCGGCGCCATGATGCAGGCCTCCCGCTTCGCCAACTCGCGCGGCGTGTTCGCCGGCATCGTCGAGATTGCAATTATCGGCTACGCGCTGGTCGCCGCCATGGCCTGGCTGCGGCGGCGGCTGCTGGCGTGGCATCAGGAGGGGCGGGAGGGGTAGGAAGGCGAGGAAGTCCCGCGATGGCGCTAGTGATTTTTCGATAGTCGAGAACGGTAACGGACAAAGCGCATCTCCCGCTGGCGACCTTTTCCCGCATCCGCAACCGTCTTGCCTACGATGCGCTTTCGCGGGACAAATACCGCCAAGCTGTTTTCGCGCCGCAATTCGGGAGGAGATCATGCGTCTCGCGCAGACAGGACTGGCTGCCGCACTCGTCGCGGCCCTGGCAAGCGCCTTGCTCGGCCCCGGCGCGGCTTGCGCCGCCGATAATCCCGTCAAAATCCGCCTGTCCTATGTGGTTCCGATCGCCAACTGGGCCTCCATGCTGGTGGAGAAAAAGGACCTCGCCCGGCACCTCGGCAAATCCTACCAGCTCGAAATCGTCCGTTTTGCCGGCACCCCGCCGATGATCACGGCGCTGGCGGCGGGCGAGCTTGAGATCGCCGATCTCACCTACCCGACGCTGCCGATCGCCATCCAGAACGCCGGCATGGATGATCTGCGGGTGATTGCCGACGAGTTTCAGGACGGCAATGCGGGCTTCTACAGCAACGAGTTCATGGTCTTGGCTGACGGGCCGATCAAGAAAGTCGAGGATCTCAAAGGCAAGGCGGTCGCCGCCAACGCGGCGGGCAGCGCCGTCGATATCGCGATGCGGGCGATGCTGCGCAAACACGGGCTTGAGAACAGGCGCGACTACACCATCGTGGAGGCGCCGTTTCCCACCATGCGCGCCATGCTGGCGGAGAAGAAGGTCGATCTCGTGCCGGCCGTGCTGCCGTTCTCGCTCGATCCCGATTTGCGCAAAGTCGGCCGGACGCTGTTCGACACCAAGGACGCGGTTGGGGTTTCGCAATTCTCCATGTGGATCGCCCGCAAAGGCTTCATCGAGAAAAACCGCGCCGCTCTCACCGACATGATGGAAGACTCGCTGCGCATCGTGCGCTGGTATCTTGATCCGGCAAACCACAAGGAAGCGATGGAAATCTGCGCCCGGATCGCCCGGCAGCCGGCCGAGCGGTTCGCCTGGGTTTTCACCAGCAAGGACAATTACCGCGATCCCGACATGATGCCGGATCTCGCCGCCCTGCAGCGCAATGTCGATCTCACCCGCGATCTCGGCTTCATCAAAGCGAGCTTCGACGTCAACAAATTTGCCGACCTCAGCGTCGTGCAGGACGCCGCCAGGCGGCTGAAATAGGGAGCGGCGCAGGGCGCAACAGCGAAGCGTATTGCGCTAGTCCGGCGGGGCGGATAACGGCTTCGCCTAATCCGCCATCCACTCCAGCGAGGCCGAACGCGCAGCGGAGGAACACGATGAGGCAAGGACGCACCGCTGTCTTGTCGCTCGCATTTGGAGCGATGGTGCTCGGCGCGTCGATCCGTCCGGCTCTCGCCCAAAGCGTCGCGGATTTCTATCGCGGCCGGAATATTACGCTGGTGATCGGCTTCTCGGTCGGCGGCGGCTATGATCTCTACGCCCGGCTGCTCGCACGGCATCTGGGCAAACACGTTCCGGGACAGCCGGGCATCGTCCCGCAGAACCGCGAAGGGGCAGGCAGCGAGCGCGCCGTGCTCTATCTGTACAATGCAGCTCCGAAAGACGGCACCGTCATCGGCACCTTTTCGCGCAGCATGGCGGTGGCGCCGCTGCTCGCGAATGCGCCGTTCGACGCGACCAGGCTATCCTGGCTCGGCAGCATTTCCTCGGACGTGAGCGTCTGCATGATGTGGCATACATCGCCGGTCAAGACATTCGAGGATATGCTCATGAAGCCGTTCACGGTGGGCGGCCTCGCCAAGGACGCCGATCCCGACATCTTCGCGATGGTGCTGCGCAACATGTTCGGCGCCAGGCTAAAGCTGGTGAGCGGCTATCCGGGCACCAACGACGGTACTCTCGCGATGGAGCGCGGCGAGGTCGACGGCATGTGCGGCATCTCCTGGAGCACCGCGAAGGCCCGGCATGCCGACTGGATGAAATCCGGCAAGGTGCATTTGCCCGTGCAGTTCGGGCTGCGCAAGGAGGCGGACATTCCGGATGTGCCAGCGGTGACTGACCTTGCCAGGACCGAGGAGCAAACACGGATGCTCCGCCTCATCCTGGCCGGGCAAGCGATGGCGCGCCCCTATGCGGCTCCGCCCGATATTCCAGACGACCGCCGTCGCGCGCTTATCGCCGCCTTCGATGCCACAATGAAGGACCCGGAGTTCCTCTCCGACGCCGAGAAAATACAGGCGGACGTGAGCCCGGTGTCAGCCGGCGAAATCCTCAAGCTTCTCGCTGACGTCTACGCCACCCCCAAGGAAATTATAGCCAAGGCTGCCAGGGCGATCGTGAATTGAGATGATCGGTTCGGAGATGCCGGAGCGTAGGGTGGGCAAAGGGCGCGCTCCTGAGCCTGTCGAAGGAGCGCGCCGTGCCCACCTGCGCAGGGCCGGGCGGGCAGGCTTCGCTTTGCCCGCCCCACAGGCTACGCATCATTCTCCTTGATCGAGATGGGTTTCTGACATGATCGGCTCACGTCTGCCACGTCTGGAAGATCACGCGCTGCTCACTGGACGGGGCCGCTTCGTGGACGACGTGGCGATTGCAGAGCCGCTCCACGCGGCCTTCGTCCGCAGCCCCCATCCCCATGCGTTGATCCTTGCCGTTCGCGCCGCTGCGGCGCAGGCGCTGCCGGGCGTCTTCGCCGTGCTCACGCTCGACGATCTTGCCTCCGCAATGGCGAGGCGCCGCATGGTGCGGACGTCGAATTCCGGTACGCCGCTCGACCGCTGCTGGGCCTTCGCACTCGCCGACGGCGAAGTGTCCTATGTGGGAGAGCCGGTGGCCATCGTGCTGGCGGCTGACCGATATGTGGCGGAGGATGCCGTCGCGCTGGTCGAGGTCGATTACGAGCTTAAGCCTTCCGCCGGCGATTGCCGCAAAGCCGCGCGGGCGGACGCCCCGCCGGTGCGGCGCGAGGTGTCGTCCAACGTGATCTCCTCATACCGGCTGGGCTATGGCGACATAAGTGCCGCGTTCGCGAACGCCGCCCATATTTTTCGCGAGAACTTTTGGCCCCATCGCGGGGCGGCGCACTCCATCGAAGGTCGCGGCATCGCGGTCGAATACCATCGCGCGGACGGCTCGCTGACCGTGTATGCTTCAACCCAGAAGGCGCATGATCTCTTCAATACGCTCGCATCGTCAATCGGGCTTGATGAGAACCGCCTGCGTGTCGCGACGCCCGACATCGGCGGCGGTTTTGGTCCGAAGCTTTGCGTCTACGCCGAGGACGTCGCCGTAGTCGCATCCGCCAGGCTGCTTGGCCGCTCGGTGAAATGGATCGAGGATCGGCGCGAGCATTTCCTGGGCGCGGTCCAGGAAAGAGACCAGCATTGGTCCATGGAGATTGCGCTCGACCGGGAGGGCCGCATTCTCGGGCTGCGCGGCCGCCTGCTGCATGATCTCGGCGCTTATGCGCTGCAAGACGTAAATCTCCCCTACAACTCGGCCTCCACCGTGACGGGGCCTTATGCAATCCCGGCGTTCGCCATGGAGGTCGCCGTCACGCTGACCAACAAGGTGCCGGTATCTTCCGTGCGCGGCGCCGGCTATCCGCAGGCATCCTTCGTGATGGAGCGCCTTATGGATATCGCGGCGCGTGGAATTGGGCTCGATCGGGCCGAGCTGCGGCGGCGCAATCTGATCCCCGCGGCCAAGATGCCCTACACGAAGCCGCTCAAGACGCGAGCGGGCGCAACCATTGTGTATGACAGCGGCGATTATCCCGCCTGTCAGGCGGCGGTCGAGGCCGCCGTAGGTTGGGATGCGTTCCCGGCCCGCCAGGCAGCCGCCCGGGCGCAGGGCCGGTTGATAGGGATCGGCCTTGCCCACGCCATGAAAGGCACCGGGCGCGGCCCATTCGAATCCGGCGTGGTGCGTATTTCGCCGTCGGGGCGCATTTCCGTCTATACCGGCGCCGCCGCCATGGGGCAGGGACTCAAGACGGCCCTCGCTCAGATCTGCGCGAGCGAACTGGGCGTGACGCCCGATGCCGTGCAGGTAATCTCCGGCGACACCGCGACCGTGCCGGTCGGCCTCGGCGGTTTCGCGAGCCGCCAAACAGTGACGGCCGGTTCCTCCGTTCTGCTTGCGGCCCGGGCGGTCGCCCGCAAGGCCAGAAAGCTCGCAAGCCATGTGCTGGAGGTCGCTGAGGATGATCTTGAGCTTGCCGACGGCCGGCTGCGCGTCGCCGGCGCCCGTGAGCTCAGCGTGCCGCTCGGCGAGCTTGCCCGCATTCTGCAAGGCGCTCCGGGCTATGGGTTTCCGCCCGGCATGGAGCCGGGACTGCAGGACTCCGCCTATTTCCGCACCGACGCGCTCGCCTACGCGAATGCGTGCCACGCCGCCGAGGTCGAAGTGGACGCCGAGACCGGCGAGGTCCGCATCCTGCGCTACGTCGCGCTGCAGGACTCGGGCACGCTCGTCAATCCGCTCATCGTCGACGGCCAGGTCCATGGCGGCATCGCCCATGGGGTCGGCAATGCGCTCCTGGAGCGGATGGAATACGATGAGGCCGGTCAGCCGATGACGGTGAGTTTCGCCGATTACCTGTTGCCCACCGCGCCGACATTTCCGATGTTGGAAACGCAATACCGTGAGACGCCGTCCCCGCTTAATCCGCTGGGCGCCAAGGGCGCCGGCGAGGTCGGCACCATCCCGGCGGCCGCGGCGGTGGTTTGTGCCATCGAGGATGCGTTGCAGCCCTACGGCGTGCGGGTCACCCAATGTCCGGTGACCCCGGCGCTCCTGGTGGAGCTGATCGAGGAGGCCCGCGGCGTCGGGCATCCTGCCGGCTCTTGATCTTCCTGAGGCTCGCAAAGGCGCGCGGGACGCCCGCGCTCCCCACTCACCCGCCCTCGATCCACGCCGTAATGGCATCGTAATGTTCGCGGAAATAATGGCGAAGCCAGACGGTGTAGAGTTCGGGCCGGCGCACGATATCGTCAGCGAGCGCCTCGAACGGCATCCACTTCCATTCCGAGACCTCGGCCGGGTCCGGGGCCACCGGTCCCTCATAGGTGCCGCCGAATGCATGAACGACTTCGTCCTCGATGTAACCGTTTGAAACGGCGGCGCGGTAGTGAGCCGTGAACAGCGGCTTGACCTCGCAGCGCACACCCATTTCTTCCTCGAGCCGCCGATGCGCCGCCTCGGCCGGCGATTCGTCCGGCCGCGGGTGGCTGCAGCACGCATTGGTCCACAAGCCCCCGGAATGATATTTCGCGGGATTGCGGCGATGGATCAGCATATTGCCGGCCGGGTCACGCACCAACACGGAGAGCGCTCGGTGCTTCAGGCCACGCCGATGTACCTCGATCTTCGGCGCAATCCCCAGCGGAATGTCGTCCGCGTCGACCAGAACGATCTGGTCGTTTGGTTCGGTAAACTCGTTCAATTTTTACGCCCGCTGTCTCTCAGCCCATTGCCATTTAAGCATGGCATTGCTGCTAATGAACAGCCGATGAACACCTTGATTTGTTCGGCTCGCCGGGGTTGGTTAACATTGCCAATGAGGGGCCCTGCCTTGAGCAGGGAGCCGGGTTGAGCGCAAGCGAATCCAGGGGACGGCATGGCCTTTCGGAGAGGGAATCCTGGATTTCGCTTGAGTTTATCATCGGGCGGGCCCACCGGGTCCGGCCTCTCGCCGGCCCGATGGCAAGCTCCGGCCGGACTCTGTGGCTCGTTCCGGGCTACTGGCCGAGGGTTGAGGTGAAAAGCGTCGTGATGGAACTGAAATCGAGATCGCTCGTCCAGCAACGATTCGGCGCCTTTGCGGCGACATACGCCACCAGCCGCGCCCACGCGAAGGGCAACAGCCTGTTCCGGCTCATCGAGCTGGTTACGCCGCAACCTCACTGGATTGCGCTGGACATCGCCACCGGCGCCGGCCATGTGGCTCTGGGGCTCGCTCCCCGCCTCGCCCACGTGGTGGCCTCCGACCTGACGCCGCAGATGCTCGCCGTGGCGCGAGGGCTCGCCCGCGAACGCGGCATTCTCAACATGTCGGTCGCCGAGATGCGCGCCGAGGCGCTGCCCTTCGCGGATGCCACTTTCGATCTTGTCACCTGCCGGATTGCGCCGCACCATTTCGACGACGTGGGAAAATTCGTGGCCGAATCTGCCCGGGTGCTCCGGGCCGGCGGCGTGTTCGGCCTGGTCGATAACATCTCGCCGGACGCCAGCATCATGGCGGGGGACGTCAGCGCGCTCTCTGCCGCCGCCGATGACTACAACACCTTCGAAAAGCTGCGCGACCCGAGCCATGTGCGCTGCCTGACCTTGACCGAGTGGCGCGATCTGGTGGCGCGGGCCGGGCTTAAGCAGCATTGCGTGGAAATTCTCGACAAGCCCATGGTCTTTGGCCCCTGGACTGATCAACAGAACGTGGAGGACCGCGTCAGGCGCGAGATGATGTCCATGTTGCGTAACGGCTCTGCGGGCTTCCGGTCATTTATGCGCCCGCAGGAAAACAACGGCGATGTGGATTTTATCCTCACCGAGGCCGTAATCATTGCGGTGAAATGAATCCTCTGTTCGAGATGGTGCTGGGTTTGGTTGGTCAGCGTTCCGCCGCTTGGCCCGATCAGAATTGCAGGTGAGCTATAGGACCACTTGCGATAGCTCAGTTTCCCCCTGATGATGAGCTATGGCAGGTCTTCCATGGCTCATGACTTCCGCTGATCCGCCCCCACCGCATCCGTGACGGACGAAAATCCGTCGCGGCGCAATAGCGCGGCAAGTTCGCTCTTGATCCGTCCGACCAGTCCCGGACCATGAAACACCAGCGCCGAATAAAGCTGGACCAGGGAAGCGCCGGCGCGGATTTTCGCATAGGCATCCGCGCCGCTCGCAATTCCGCCGCAGCCGATGATTGGAATCCTTCCCTGCGTGAATCGGTACATCGCGGCGAGGCATGCGGTCGACGGCTCGAACAGCGGTTTGCCCGATAACCCGCCCGGAGCATTGCGGTGGGGGCTCTTCAAGGTCGTCGGTCGTGCGAGCGTGGTGTTGCCGACGATGAGGCCGTCGACTCCGGTTGCGAGCGCGACCTGTGCGATGTCCTTCACCTCACTCTCGTCGAGGTCAGGGCCGACCTTCACCAGAAGCGGAGGGCGCAAGCCGGCGGTTTCGCGGCGGCGGAACTCCTGCACGCGGGCCAGCAATTCCTCGATCTGGGCGCGCGCCTGCAGGGCGCGCAGTCCCGGCGTGTTCGGCGAGGAAATGTTGATGACGAGATAATCTGCAAGAGCTCCGATCGCCTCAATTCCGGCGATATAGTCCGCCGCACCATCGGCGGTGTCGCGATTCTTGCCCACATTGGCGCCAACAATGCCTGGGCGGGCGCGGCGGCGGGCGAGGTTGGCTGCGAACGGAGCGAGGCCGCGGCTGTTGAAGCCAAAGCGGTTGATCACCGCCTCGTCCTCGGTCAGACGATAGAGCCGCTGGCCCGGGTTGCCCGGCTGGGGTCTCGGCGTGACGGTGCCGGCCTCGACAAAGCCGAAGCCGAGCGCGAGGGCGGCGTCACAGACTTCCGCATGCTTGTCGAAGCCCGCTGCGAGGCCGATTGGGTTGGGAAACGCCAGATTCCAGACCTTGGTGGCGAGGATCGCGTCGTCGGGCCGACGCCGCATAGTGCGGGCGAGGCCGAGCTTGAGCGCCCATATGGTGACCACATGGGCGCGTTCGGGATCGAGAAAGAACAGCGCCGGTCTTGCGAGCTTGAAGAGGAGATCGCTCATTGCGCTTCGTCCCGCTCAGGAGCCACGATTTGCTCCACGGCCGCCGCAATTGCGAACAGGCGGCGGTCGGCGCCGTGTTCGCCGACCAGCATCAGCCCGACTGGCGCGTCTCCGCGGCCGTGGCAAGGTATCGAGATCGCGCAGCGATCCAGCACGTTGGCGATCACAGTGTTGCGAAGCACAAGAAGGTTAACGGCGCGAAACCGCTCTTCGGCGTCGAGGGAGGCGAGCGGCGGCGCGATGATCGGGACGGTCGGCATGATGAGCGCATCGTAGTGACCTGACACTGCGGCCACGCGGCCGATCAGGTCGGCGCGGGCGCGGATCAGCTCAATGTAGTGAGCGGCGTCCTGCTCCTTCCCGCGCATGATGCGCACGAGCACACGCGGATCATACAGCGCGCCCTTGGTCTCGATCAGCCGCCGATGCCACGCATAGGCTTCGGCCGCCGCAAAGCCGCCCTGACGATTTAGAGCGGCAATCTCGTTGAACTCGACAAACGGCAAATCAACGATCTTCGCGCCCGCTTTTGCGAGCCGCGACAGTGCGTTCCCATAAGCGCCGGCAACCGCCTCGTCCATGCTGTCGAGCACTACGGCTTGCGGCGCTGCGAGCCTTAGTCCGTCCAGTCGATGTGGCGGGAAATCATTTGGCTCCTCGCCGGCCATGACGGCATCGAGCGCGGCGCAGCATGCAACGGTCGGCGCCAGCGGTCCCACCGAATCAAGCGTAGACGACAGCGGCAGCACGCCGTCGGTAGGGATCCGCCTGGCGGTGGGCTTATAGCCGACGATGCCGCAGAGCGCCGCCGGGATGCGGCAGGATCCGCCGGTGTCGGTGCCGAGAGCCGCCACCGCCATGCCATCCGCCACCGATACGGCCGCGCCCGACGATGACCCGCCGGGGATGCGGCCGGTGGCGCGATCGTACGGATTGCGCGGCGTGTCGTAATGCGGGTTGAGGCCAACGCCGGAGTAGGCAAACTCCGTCATGTTGGTGCGGCCGATCGGGATGAAGCCGGCGGCCCGGATGCGGGCGACCGCGGCGGCATCGCGCTTGGCCGGGGGCGCGTCCCGCAGCGCAACCGAGCCGGCGGTGGTGACGTCGCCGGCGACGTCGAACAAGTCTTTGACGGAAACCGGCACGCCGGCAAACCGCGACGGCGCCGCCCCGCGCCGGCGTAAAGCATCGATATAATCGGCTGCCGCGCGCGCCTGGTCGGCGTGCACCTTAAGGAAAGCACGTCGCCCTTCCCCGGCCGCGTCCAGGATGCGGGCCAGGCAGTCCTCGACGAGCGACCTGCTCGATGTCCCGGACGCGAGGTCACGCGCCGATTGCGCCAGAGTGCGCATGTCAAGAGAACTCCACGAGATTGTGCGAACCATCCAGCAATACCGTTAACGCGACGGGTGTGAAATGGCGCGTGCGGTTTTTTCTGTCAAACGATGGAGCGATAAACTGACTCGATGGAATTCGTTGTGCTTCGCGTTGGAAGCATCTCAGCCCCGCTTGGGCCTCGACTGGTGCCGCGTTTCAACCCGGCCAGAAATTTGCTTGCTGCAGAGGACTCGCGTCAACCTCGCGGCGATGCGGGGCGACCCTTGTGATCGCCCCATGGCGCGCCCGACGCGAAGCACGTTTGAAACGGCGCTGGACCGCCCTCTCAGGGCCCACATGATGGGCCGATCGGGCGACCACAAGGTCCGGGGCCGCCCCCATTGGCGCTAACTTAGGCTTCGTCGAGGTTGAGCGGCTTGACTTGCGTAGCTTGGCGGCAGGCTTTCCCCTCCCCCGCTTGCGGCGAGGGCCAGGGAGGCGGCCATCTCCCGGCGCTGGCTCGCCTCAAGAGCCCTCCCCAACCGTCCCCCGCGAGCGGAGGAGGGAGCACCATTGGCCTAAGTTAGCGTACGGCGTACGACCGTCAAACTAAGATCGACCTCTGCCCGAAGCCTTCCCGCACCCGACCCTTTTAGCCTCAAGCGGCGCCGCAAGCGATTTTCATCATTGGGGGCGGCCAACCGGCCATGGCGGCGCCCCCAATCATTATCTCGGCGCGAGTGCGTGAACCGAGAGGTCCCGGATGGTCGGCTGGGCGCCGGACAGGGGATTGTGCGGGTCCCATCCATAAGACAGCTTCTCGATCCGCAGGGCGCGGGCGTCGAACATGAGGAGCTGGCCCACTAGGCCCTCGCCGAAGCCGACGATTTCGCGGATCGCTTCCAGCGCCATCATGGAGCCGATCACCCCGGTGAGCGCGCCCAGAATGCCCGCTTCCGCACAGGCCGGAACCGTTCCGGGCGGCGGGGGCTCCGGAAACAGGCACCGATAGGTGGGATTGGGCGTGCCGTCCTTCGCCCTCTCGTGCGCCCTGATGGTGGTGAGCGTGCCGTCGAATACCCCGACGGCCGCGGTGACGAGCGGCTTCTTTGCAAAATAGCATGCATCCGAAACCAGATAGCGGGTGGTGAAATTATCGCTGCCGTCGACCACAAGGTCGTAGCGCAAGACCAGGTCGAAGGCATTTGCGGCGGTGAGGCGCACGCCATGCGGCTCGACCGTCACATGGGGATTGAGGCGCGCGACCGCATCCTTCGCGCTGTCGACCTTGGCGCGTCCGATATCGCCGGTGGCATGGATGACCTGTCGCTGCAGGTTCGACAGCGACACCGCATCGTCATCGACTACGCCAAGCGTGCCGACGCCGGCCGCTGCGAGGTAAAGCAGAGCCGGCGCCCCTAGACCGCCAGCGCCGATCACCAGCACCCGCGCGCGCTTGAGCGCTGCCTGACCGGGCCCGCCGATCTCGTGCAGAACGAGGTGGCGCGCATAACGTTCGAGTTCATCGGAGTTCAGCATTTGCAAAGCCTAAAACTTGGCATTCATGGTGGCAATGTGGTCATGTATCCTGCCGTCCGGGAGGTACTCCCTATGGCCCCCAAAGACCTCATCGCGCGCCGCCAACTCCTCCGTCTTGCGAGTTTTGTCGCGGCTTTGGCGGCCGGCACGAGGGCCGCCTGGCCGCAGGCTTATCCCTCGCGCCCGGTCCGGGTAATCGTTCCGTTCTCGCCCGGCGGCGCAGTCGACATCATCGGGCGCGTCATTGCCCAAAGGCTCTCCGAAAGCCTGGGTGCGCAGTTCTACGTGGAAAACATCCCGACCGGCGCCTCCAACGTGGCCAATGTCGTGACGGCGAAATCGCCGCCGGACGGCCATACCCTGCTGTTTGTGACCTCGAGCTTTGTGATCAACCCGAGCTACTATCGCAAAGTCGGCTACGACGCGATCAAGGATTTCACCCCGATCGCCTTGACGGCGGTGTCGCCTCACGTGCTGAGCGTCAACCCGTCATTGCCGGTTGCAAACGTGACGGAGCTGATCGCGCTTGTGAAGAAAAACCCCGGCAAATACAGCTATGCGTCGGCTGGAACCGGGCAGTCGGCGCAGCTCGCGGCGGAACTTTTCAAACTCGCCTACGGGCTCGACATCGTGCACGTGCCGTTCAACGGCGGCGCTCCCGCGATGGCGGCGACCATCGCGGGACACACCCAGATCGCCTTCAACGCGCTGCCGTCGGCAGCAACGTTCATCAAGGACGGCAAAGTGCGCGCGCTCGGCATGACGAGCCGCACGCGCGACCCGGAATTTCCCGACATCCCGACTTTCACCGAGCAGGGTGTCCCGGACCAGGAGAGCGCCTTTTTCGTCGGCATCGTCGGGCCGGCCGGAATGCCCCGAGATATCGTCGGGCGGCTAAACCGCGAGCTCGTGCGGATCATCGCCCTGGCGGATGTGAGGGAGAAGCTGACCTCGATCGGCTACACGGCCGAGACTGATACTCCGGACGACTTCTCTGCCCTGATAAAGGCTGAGATCGCCCAGTGGGCGAAGGTCATTCGCGATTCGAAAATGCAGCAGGTGGAGTGAGTGCCGCCCGCGCCCGTCGACCTCGTCATTCCGCGGCGCGGGCTCTTGCCCGCGAGCCTGGAATCCATACCAGCTGTCGAGCGTTACGGATTCCGGGCTCGCCACCTTCGGTGGCGCCCCGGAATGACGAAGGCGAGCACACGATCAATCTCGTCCAATCGAGTCGCTGGCAACGAGTCACTGGCGAAGTGCAAAACAACCGCCTTATCGGTTCTTGAACTGCGCGGGCCGCCTCTCCACAAAGGCCGCCATGCCTTCTTTCTGGTCTTCTGTCGCAAACAGCGCATGGAACACCCGCCGCTCGAACGCCACGCCCTCAGCGAGCGAAACCTCGAACGCCCGGTTCACCGCCTCTTTGGCCGCCATGACGGACGGCAGCGACATCGACGCGATGGCGTCGGCCGTTTTCATAGCCTCGTTCATCAGATCGGCGAGCGGCACCACCCGCGCCACCAGGCCGCAGCGTTCCGCCTCGGCCGCATCCATCATGCGGCCGGTGAGGATCAGGTCCATGGCCTTGGCCTTGCCGACCGCCCGCGTCAGCCGCTGGGTGCCGCCGATGCCCGGAATAACGCCGAGCTTGATCTCTGGCTGGCCGAACCGCGCATTATCGGCCGCGATGATGAGGTCGCATTGCATCGCCAGTTCGCAGCCGCCGCCGAGCGCGAAGCCCGCGACTGCCGCAATTGTCGGCTTGCGCGCATGGGCGAGGCGATCCCAGGACGCGGCGAAATTTCCCATGAAGGCGTCCATGTAGGATTTGGCCGCCATCTCCTTGATGTCGGCCCCGGCCGCAAACGCCTTGTCGGCGCCGGCGATCACCATGCAGCCGATCCCCGCATCAGCCTCGAAGGCATCGATTGCGGCGGCTAATTCCGACATCAACGCCGTGTTGAGGGCGTTGAGCGCCTCCGGGCGGTTCAGGCGGATGACGCCGACCCGGCCCTTGGTTTCGACGATGAGGTGTTGATGGGTCATGGGGATCTCTCGGAGTTCCTGCGGGTGAGGCGGACCTACAATCTCGATACCAACGATTCGTTTTTCAAATGGGCGCAACTTTGTCGCCGCGCACCGCCGCGTAGGACCGGTATGTAGTCCGCAGTCCCATTGTCACTCGCCGTCGAGCAGTCGCGCGACCAGCCCATCGATGCGGGTCGAAATCCCGGCTTCCGTGAGGGCATCGCGTACAAGCTTCCGCGCACGCTGGAACTTCACCGCCTCAGGTAAAGGGACCGATGCTGCCACGTTTTCAGCCTCCCGTCCTGCGGCGGCCAACTCCGCGTGCAGCGGGATGGTTTCATCGAAACGAGGGATGGCCAAGGTGAAGACTACCTTGTCGAAGTCCCTAGCCCCCCACTGCCCGCGAGATTGCAACGATGCGGTCCGTTTACGAGCCGTCTCGCAATTCAAAATGCTCACAAGATAGTAACCTTCGTCGGCGCTCGAAGGCCCGGTCCAGTACAGCTTGTGATCAATCACCGCCTGGTCTCGAACAAGACATGCTGCTGGCAATGTTCCGGCCTTTGCATACACCACCCGCAGGGGCGGCATTGGAAATTGAGCGCCCAGTTCGTTATGGTAATTCCATCGCTCAATAAGAGTCATTGAGCCGTTGTCGGAGTTTTCATTCCACATCGCCTCGGCTGCGGTCATCCAGCCATGTAGCCCGGCATATCCGCGGTTTGCGGCACCATCGGCGTCCAGAATCGCTCCCTCGGCGGTTACCGGCACCACACCCTCGAAGGGCCGGAATACGCGGTAGGGGAGAATGCTTTCGCCCAGCAGAACCGGGTGAAGGAATTGCGCTTCGACGCTGTGCTCAATGCTGGGCAATTGTTTCCAAGGCTTCTTTTCCTGCCCGTTCCTGCGGCTCGCGACCAGCGGCGCCGCAGGATTGCTGCCAAGCCACCCCATCGTTCGGCGTTCCACAACGCACAACATGCGCGGAACCAATGTTGCGCCTTGCCGGAATGCACTCCGATATGCCGACCCGCCAGTGAACTTGCCCGCGGCAGGTTTTGGCGCGTTGTCAGTCACCTTCAACCGTTGATCTGCAACATCTTCATGCGCATCGCGATACGGCAGAAGCCCTGAGTAGGCCCGCACCGTTTCAGGAACCCGCTTGGGGGTCGCGCGCCGGCGGCCGAACACCACGCAAGAAGGCACCGGGAACAGCGGCTGCACGCTGTCGTCCATTGTCCACGCTTCGTCCCAGGCGATGCGCGCGCCGCTGAACGAACCGGCGCGAAGCTTTTCGAACTGTCCGCGCGTGAGCGCGGCGAGCGGCAGGACAAATGCGATTCGCCCGCCGGATCGCAGATAAAGGGCGACGACTCTCACGGTGAATAGTGCGCTCAGGTCATTCTGCGTGGCGAATTTGCCGCCGACATAGATGCGCTCCGCCTTCGACATCTCGCGGAACCGCTTTTGGAGATCGGCGCTCATGTGGCGGAAGGATACCCACGGAGGGTTGCCGACCACCACGTTGGCCCAGCCGTTGTTGAACGATAAGGCAAGCGGACGCGATAGATTTCGAGCCACATAGGTCCACACCGAGTCGCGGCCGGACTTTCTCAGCTCGTCAAATACGAGATACGTGGCGCCCAGGTCGGTGACCGCTTCCTTTTCCTCCTTAGCGAGTTCGCGCTTGTAGTGTTCGCGGATGATCTGGGTCAGCCGCGCTTCGATCTGCGTCCGATTGAGCTTGCTTTCCGATCCGGTACGCAAGGCTTCTATCGCTTTGTCGAACAGCGCGGGGTCTCGACAGAACGCCTCCGGGAAGTCCAATTTTGCCGCCCCTTCGCCTTTTGCATTTCCTGGCACCGCGACCGTCAATTCTTTCATTCCCATGGTGTCGCGGATCGAGAGCTGCAAGGCGTCGCCGAGATAGACCGGGATGGAGATCGCCCCCTTGCGCGCCTGCAACGCCGGCGCCAGCGCGAGAAGGTAGGTGACGCGCGCGATGATGACCGCAACCGGATGAATGTCGAGTCCAGCGATCAGCGCGGTCGCCTCGGCGGCTCTCGAATCCGCCGGCACGTCGATGTCCTCCGCCTCTGCAAGGTAACGCCGGATCGCGTGGAACAGAAAAGTGCCTGAGCCGCAAGCCGGATCGAGGACCCTCTGTTCGTGCGGCGCGGATATGGCGCTGCGGACGATCTTAGCGGCGAGCCAATCAGGCGTGTAGTATTCTCCAAGCCCGTGCCGCTCATCACGGTCGATCAGCGACTCGTATAAGACCTTGAGAATGTCTGTCTGAACGTCGCGGAGCTTGAACCGCCGCACATGGGCGACGATGCGGCGAACGAGGCCGATGCCCTCGGCGTCCGCAATAATCCAGTCGAAGAAATCGCTCTCGACCGCTCCGAGGATTCCCGCCGCCTCAAACCTTCTCCCGGACAGGATGCGCGCCGGATCGTCCTCGTTCATGTCCAGAACGGCAAGCGCAATCGCCTTGGCGACGACGACCAGGAACGTATGCTGGAAAAAAAGCTGATCGCTTTCCACCTCGCGCCCATAAACGAGCTTGTTTCTGTCGCGAAATTGGTTGATTTTGCGCGGGCGAGGCAAGTTATGCCGGTTTCATGGGCATAACTGTATTACGTTGCGGGTGAATTTGCGAGCGTTTCTCGCGCTGTTTATAGTGCGGACCGGCTTTTGCGAGGTGTGGTTGTGCTCAGCGTCGCG
>Ga0209062_1002253_pt1 | contig 26970 bp, 18 predicted proteins | sample Coa_R2_2_FD_187158 | JGI IMG/M metagenome (GOLD analysis project Ga0209062, IMG submission 187158) | Surface soil microbial communities from Centralia Pennsylvania, which are recovering from an underground coalmine fire - Coalmine... | ecosystem: Environmental > Terrestrial > Soil > Unclassified... | reverse complement strand
TGGAGAACAACCACGGCTCGAAACGGAGGCGGCCGTTATATTGCCCCGCGTGTTCCAGTACACGCAACCAGGTTTCCTGAATGAGGTCCTCGGCCTGTTCACGCCTGGATGTCCAGTACACCAGATATCGGAGGAGCCGGTAGTGATACCGCGACACGAGCCGCCAATGAATTCCGAGTCTCTTCGCCGCAGTGCACGCGCGCTGCACTGAGACTCGGGCTCCGCCACACGCGAAAAGGCCGTTACCACGGCAACCATACACTATATACGAGATCGAGCCCCGGAATTACGCATGGAATTACGCATGACCACGCCACGTCGAACACCAGATGGGCCGCCGCGAGCGTGGTATCGAAGAGGAATCCCGTGAGCGGCATCAGCCAGTATTGCGTCATCGCGTCCACGTTGATCGGATTCGTGGGGTGTATGTAGAGCACCGCTTCTTGCGCATCCGCGGCTTCGTACAGCGGCCAGAAACGTTCGTCGGCAAGAGCAACGCCGTTGATATTGCTGAACACCATGGCGCCGCGTAAGCCGAGCTGGCGCGTTGCGCGCTCGAATTCGGCAACGGAGGCGTGGGGATCGTTGAGCGGAAGCGTCGCCAGCGCGGTAAAGCGCTTTTTGCGCGCGATCACTTCGGCGAAGGCATCGTTGACCAGGCTCGCCAGGCGCGCGGCCGTTTGCCGCGTCTCAACATGAGTACCGGGTGTGGTCAGGGTGATCACCTGGAGATCAATACCGTGTTCGGCCAGGACACCCTCGCGGTAATCGATGTCCCGGTGGCCCGGAACGGCGACATTGTAATCGCCTGGATAATGCAGGCATGGATTGCCTTCGGCATCTGTCGTCAATTTGACGGTGCTTGCTCCGGAGCGCAGGGCTTCCAGATACGCGGGCGGATAGTAATGATTGTGAAAATCGACAACACGCATGGTTCAAGCAGGGCTCCGGCTTTTTCGGATCCAGAAGCGGTAAATCGGCAATCCTAGCAAAACGAAGGCGATACCGGCGGAGGCTTGCCACGGATCTGCCGCGATCTGATAGAAAGCTACGCCCACTGCCGCTGCCATGAACAGCACCGGGACGAAAGGGTAGAGCGGCGTGCGATAAGGCGGATCGTAGTTGGCGCGCCGGCGCGCGCGCAGCAGGCCGAAAGTCATCAACGCGAAGAAGATCCATTCGGTGTACACGACGCGGCTGAACAACTGCCGGTAGGTACCTGTTGCAACTAAGATCGTCGACCAGACTGCTTGCGCGACAATTGCGATGTGCGGTGTGTGAAAACGCGGGTGCACTGCGCCCATCCAGGCGAGCCGGGGGTAACGTTCCGCCATCGCCATGTAAACGCGCGGACCAGCAAGAATCACGCCATTAAGCACGCCAGAAGCAGAAATCAGAACCAGGAATGAAATGGCTGCGGCACCCTTGGTCCCGATCAGTACTTCGGCGGCATCGGCTGCGACGCGGTTGGAGTGGATCACGCGGTCCAATGGAAGCAAGTAGAGGCACGCGGCATTTAGCGCTATGTAGCTGGCGCTCACCGTCAACACGCCGATCAGAAGTGCGCGCGGAATGGTCCGCTCAGGCCGCTGGGTTTCATCCGCCGAATAGGTCACCATGTGCCAGCCGCCGAAGGCGAATAGCCCAGCGCCCACGGCCAGCGCGAAATCTGACGCGGAATAGCGCGGCGCTACTACTGCCGCTGGCGGGCCGGCGCTAGGCGCCGATCGTCCCAGCACAACCGCCAGCAAAAGAATTACGAGGATGCCGGCCACTTTGAGCGCTGTAACCACGGTTTGAAATCCGCTACCTTGCCGCACGCCGATATAGTTCAGCGCCGATAGCAGCAGGATTCCGGCGATCGCGACCAGGCGCAGGCCCAAGTCCCCCAGCGGTAGGAACGAACTGGCATAGCGAGCGAAAACAACGGAGCTGGCCGCGATGATTCCGGAATGCGCGATCCAAAACATCGCCCAAGTCCACAGGAACCCCGCCGCCGGCGAGATGGTCTCGTGCAGAAATACGTACACACCGCCCGTTCGCGGAAACGCCGATGAAAGTTCGGCGCATACCAGCGCGCCGCACAGCGTGAGCAGGCCGGCGCCAAACCAGACCGCGAAGATGCCCGGAATGCTCGGAACATAGCGGCTGACCTCGGCCGGCTGCACGAAGATGGAGACGCCGATAATCACGCCGACCACCATGGCAATCGCGTCCGGAAGACCGATTACCCGTTCGAGTCGTGCGCGCTGTGTCGACGTCAAGCTTGCACAGTCTAGCACGGCGGCGTGAATCTGCTATGGGATTAATGGGTTGTTTACGCGGTCTTAGATTCTTGCGAGCCGCTTCGCGAGGCCGGCAAGGGACTGCCGGCGGCGAAAAAAGTCCGCCCACGGATCGCTGCCTGCCAGAACTCGTTGGTAGTTTCCAAGATTAAAGCGAGCGGGGTCGAGCGACGGCTTTACTTGGGCCCAACGCAGGGGCATAGAGAACGGCGCGCCCGGACGGCGCCGCAGCGAATACGGAGCGACCACAGTCGCGCCGAAACTGTTCCGAAATGCATCCAGGTAAACGCGATCGCCGCGTTTTGCTACGCGTTGCTCCACCGTAAGCTCCCGCGGATGCGCGGCAGCCACGCGCGCGCATATTTCCCGGCTCAATGCGAGCGCTTCTTCAAAATCGGGGCCGATGGGCAGCGGGACGAATACGTGCAGCCCGCGGCTTCCCGAAGTTTTGGCAAAGGACGCGAGACCAAGTGTGTCGAGCACATCCTTCACCAGCAGGCCGGCGCGAGCGGCCGCGGCAAAGCCCTCTGATGGCGGATCGAGATCGAAGACGATCCAATCGGGCTGCCGCTCACGATCTGCACGGCTAGCCCACACGTGCACGGGGATACAACCCAGATTCACCAGCGCGAGTTGCGTTTCGAGCGAGCCGCCGACCACGTAAAGCACGCCGCGGTTGGCATGCCGGATCAGCTTCGTGGGCGTGGAGGCCGGCAAACCGCGCGGCGCGGCCTTCTGGTAAAAACATTCGCCGCGCATGCCGTCCGGGCAGCGCTCCATCGTCAGCATGCGACCTGCGACGTAAGGCTTCAATTGGCTAAATACCGCCTGGTAGTAGCGGGCAACCTCGAGCTTGGTGTATCCCTCGTCCGGCCAGAACACCTTGTCCGGATGGCTGATGACGTTCTCCAGTTTCATTGGATGCCGGGCATCGTAACGTCCCGTGCTCGCTTGTCATCGCGCAATCCCAGAAAGACGGGCTGGCGGAGCTTGCGATCGGCAGTTAATTCCGAGTACGAAATTTGTGCCACGAGCCGCGGTGCGAGGTATGTGACGCCGCGCTCTCGGGGAGGATCGACGAGCGCCGGCTTGCTCCGAACCAACGGCTGAAACGTCTGGTACAGTTCGGCCAAAGACTTGTGCGTGAATCCCGTCCCTACTTTTCCGACGTAAACCAATTTGTCGCGATCGTACGCGCCCAGCAGCAACGCCCCGAAATGTTGGCGCGAACCATCGGGCGCGGTATAACCGGCAACGACAAACTCGTCCTCCTGATGCACTTTGAACTTCAGCCAGTAGCGCGAACGCCCTTCGACATACGGGCTGGACGCGTCTTTGGCCAGCACACCTTCGAGACCCTTACGCTGCGCCGTTTCATACGCTTTCAGGCCGTTATCGGCTATCCGGGCGGCAAGGAGAATGGCGCGATGTCTAGGTTGAACGGCCTTTTCCAGAGCTGCGCGCCGATCGGCCAGAGGTTTCCGGCGCAAATCCGTGCCATCGCTATAGAGGCAGTCAAAAACAGCGAACCGGGACGCCGTTTGCAGATTCTGCAATAACTGGAAGCGCGACACGCCCCGGCGGTCAAACGCCACCACTTCGCCATCCAGCAACAGGGTACGCGGGGCAAGCGCCGCAACAGCCTGAGCAATTTCGCCGAACGTACCGGTGCGGTCCTTCGCATTTCGGGACAATAGCGTTACGCGACTTCCCTCTTTATAGGCGAGGAGGCGATACCCGTCGTACTTTTCCTCGTAGAGCCATCCGGAGTTGTGGAACGGCTCGCGAACGAGCGTAGCAAGCATTGGCTGAACGCGGAACGGAATGCGATCACTCAACGCGCGCGGCTCCGGGGCGGATCCGCTTGGGCTGCCTTTTGCACATCGCCAGCTCCCAGCCGGGCGATGTCAGCCATGAGGCGCTTAGAGGCGACGGATCGCGGCATCCGCGACTCGATATCTTCCGAAGACGCATGCTCGTCGCGATGCTTGATCAGCAGCCACTGAGGTTTGGTTCGCGAGCCGAGCTTGGTACGCACCAGCACCCACGATCCACGCAACTTCTGGCCGAACAGAGTGAATTTCAGTTCGCCCTTGCGGAGCGCGGCATCGACATCAGGAACCTCGGGGCCCCAAGTACCGCGATCCCACAGCATGACCGTTCCACCGCCGTACTCGCCCTCCGGTATGACACCTTCAAACCCGCCGTACTCGACGGGATGATCCTCCACCTGAGCAGCGAGACGTTTAACGGACGGATCCAGCGATGGGCCTTTGGGGATCGCCCAAGATAGCAGCACACCGCGCCATTCCAGGCGGAAATCGTAGTGCAGGTGTGAGGCTTGATGCTTCTGAACGACAAACAACAAACGACTTTTCGCGGGACCGCCGCCCGTGCGCGCACCACTCGGCTCCGGCGTTACCTCGAAGTCCCGCTTTCGGCGGTACTCCTTGAGATTCGATGTCGTTTTACCGTTTGCCGGAGTGCGTTTCGGCATCGTCTTTTAGCTCGTGTTGCGGCTCCTGGTCCCGGTCACCTTCGTTGATTTCCTCCAGAAACGCAAGTAGATCGTATTGCGGAACAGAACGCTCCGGGAAAAAGCTATTTACCGCGTCCTGCTCTTCAGTATAGGTGGGCACTTCGGTATCCAGCTTGAGAACGTCATCGGCGGCAACCTGGTCCCCCACACCGTTCAGCAGAGCGATCCTGCCGCGCGCTTTCTGAAACGCCTCGGCGCACATTACGAGTAGCCCGACGGCGGCATGATCGATCACAGACACTTCGCGAAGATTCAGAATGACGTTTCTCCGGCCGGCCTGAAGCAAGTTTTCGAGACATTGATGCAGCCGCGAGTCTTCGGCGCCCAGCGTAATCCGTCCCTTCAGGTCGAGGATGACGATCCCATCCTTTTCCCGCTGTTCAATATCAAGAGGCACAAAGGACATATCGTCTCGACACCCTCCTTTTAGATGCTGGCCGGAATGTCGGAGTTTCTCGCCGCTCCGGCGTGCTGAGTTTCCGGCGCTTGGATTGCGAATCAGGGTTAACTACATCGTCTACGCGATGACGCACTGACCGCTGACGCCCACACAAGCGCGCCGGTCTTTTATATGATGAGCTAACCGCCCGTGAGCGCGCTCATCGAGTTCGATCACACCATCTGCTCCGACCTGTCTGAAGCAAGCAAGCTGGAGTGGTTGGAAACCAATGGCATTGGCGGCTTTGCTTCGTCCAGCATCACGGGCCTCAATACGCGGCGATACCACGGGCTCTTGGTTGCGGCAACGAAACCGCCGGGCGCCCGCTACGTGCTGCTTTCAAAATTGGAAGAAACCTTCGTCCTGGACGGGAAACGTTTTGAACTGAGCGCTAATCAGTATCCGGGCGCAGTCCACCCGCAGGGCCACCTGCTCTTGCAGTCATTCCGGCTGGACCCGTTTCCCGTCTTCAACTATCGGGTGGAGGATATCGAGATCGAAAAATCGGTCTTCATGATTCATGGCGAGAATTCCGTGGTGCTTCAGTACGGGATATCCGGCGATCTGGCGGGACGCCCCACCCAACTCGAGATACGGCCCTTAATTGCGTTCCGCGATTATCACGCGACCACGCATGCTAACCCGGTAATTCGTACCGACGTCGCCACCTCCGCCGGCGTGGCCACCATAACACCGTACGAAGGACTGCCGAGCCTGCATTTCGCGCACGATGCGGCGGCCATCGAGATGCAGGGGTTCTGGTGCTACAACTTTGAATACGATCGGGAACGAGAGCGCGGTCTGGATTTTATGGAAGATCTCCATAGTCCGTTCCTGCTGCGATTCACTATCTCGCAGCCAGGGCGTGCTACCGTTATCGCCTCCACTGCCGCGCGCGAAGCAACAGAAGCCCCAATTTTGGAGGACGAGGAGATTGAGCGCCGTGAGCGGGTTTCAAGCACTGAGCCGGGCCACGACGTGTTCGCGAAAGCCCTGATCTCGGCAGCAGACCAGTTCGTGGTATCGCGCGGCGACCAAAACTCCGTCATCGCCGGATACCACTGGTTCTGCGACTGGGGGCGCGACACAATGATTTCGCTGCCAGGCCTGACGCTCGTAAGCGGACGTTTTGACATCGCGCGAAATATCCTGCGTGTCTTCGTCCACTGCATGGATCAGGGCATGCTTCCCAACCGCTTCCCGGATGCCGGCGAGCAGCCGGAGTACAACACCGTGGATGCAACGCTCTGGATGTTTCATGCCGTATCGGAATTCCTGCGCTACACCGGCGACTACGATTTCGTGCGCACGGAAATTTATCCGGCGCTCGCAGACAGCATCGCCTGGCACGAGCGCGGGACGCGTTATGGCATCCGAGTCGATACCGATGGTTTACTTCAAGCCGGAGAGCAAGGTGTCCAGCTCACCTGGATGGACGCCAAGGTGGGCGACTGGGTAGTAACGCCGCGCCAAGGTAAACCGGTTGAGATCCAAGCGCTTTGGTACAACGCGCTGTGTGTAATGGAACACCTGGCCCGCGTATTTGACAAACCTGACCAGGCAGCCCACTATGCGGCGCTTGCCGCGCAAGCGCGCGCAAGCTTCGAATCCGTGTTTTGGAACGAACGGGAAGGCTGCTTATACGACGTCCTCGGGCCATCCGGACCGGACGCTTCAATCCGGCCCAACCAGATTTTCGCGGTCAGCTTGCCGCATGCCGTCGTCGAAGATGACAAAGCACGTCGCATTGTGGACGTCGTCGAATGGGAGCTGCTCACCCCGTATGGACTGCGTACGCTGTCGCCGCGCGATCCGAGCTATAAAGGACGCTATGCCGGCGATCCGCGGAGCCGCGATGCGGCGTACCACCAGGGAACCGTTTGGCCATGGCTGCTGGGGCCTTTCTTAAGCGCGTATCTCAAGGTACATGGTCATGATGACGCGGTTCGCGAACGAGCCGGCCGCTTTCTTGATCCTCTGAGGAATCACCTCTGGCAAGCGGGGCTGGCCCAGATTTCCGAGGTGTTCGACGGCGATGTCCCGCATTATCCGGCAGGCTGTATTGCACAAGCGTGGAGCGTCGCCGAGGTTCTGCGCGCCTATATCGAGGACGTGAAGGGACAACGGCCCGGTTCAGCAAGCAGGGCGAATTCGCAATAGACGAATTTTGGGTTCGTGCCGTAGCCCCAAAGAGCTACTGAAACAAATCAAAGTCACCGCAATTCTCCTTGACTTCCGGTATGGCTTGGAACAGAATTGTTGCCAGTTTATTTTGACCGCGGCTTCCTTGTTGAAGTGTTTTCGGGGAGGATAGGGCCCGATGCGGTATCTAACGTCCCAGTTGCACGCGATCGTTAGTTCCCCGCGGATCGTTTGCCCATTCACTCACCTGTCAGTCCTTACCTGCCAATCACAAAGGAGTCTCCATGAACAGAAGAGTCGCCCTGTTTGTGTTTTTCATCGTGCTCGCTACCGCGAGCACGTACCGGCTTCGAGCGCAGGTGTCGGGAGCTACTATTTCCGGGCTTATCACCGACGCGCAAGGAGGCGCGATCGCGAACGCGCAGGTTTCGGCCAGAAACACCGCCACTGGGCTGGCGACCGATACGAATACGAACTCGGCGGGCGCGTACACCATCCCTAATCTGATCCCTGGCGAATATCAAATCAGCGCAGGCGCGACGGGCTTCTCCACGGCAGTCACCAAGGCGACCCTTAGCGTGGGCCAGAAACAGGAAATCAATTTGGCCCTGGCCGTGGGCCAAGTATCGACTCAAATCGAAGTGGCGGGCGCAGCACAGCAGGTGGAACTGTCGACTTCAACGATGGCGGGCAATGTAAATGCCACCACCGTGCGGGAGTTGCCGCTGAATGGGCGGGACTGGGCGTCGCTCGCCACCCTAGAACCTAGCGTCGTGCAAGCTCGCACCCACTTAGACGTGACGCACGTCGGTGGTGGCGGTGGACGCGGCTTCGGCGATCAATTGAGCGTCGGAGGAGCGCGCCCCACGCAGAACAGCTATCGCCTCGATGGTGCGATCGTAAATGATTATTCGAATGCCGGGCCGGGAAGCGTCCTAGGCAAGAACCTCGGCGTGGACGCGATCCAGGAGTTTACTGTTTTGACGAGCAACTACTCGGCCGAGTATGGCTTCACTTCCGGCGGAGTGATCAACGCGATTACCCGATCGGGCACCAACGCGTTCCACGGTGCCGGGTTCGATTTTCTCCGCAACGACAAGTTGGACGCGGCTAATTTTTTCACTAACGCCAACGGTCTTCACAAGAACGCCTTGAGACAGAATCAATTCGGCGGATCGGCCGGGTGGCGCCTGTTCAAAGACCGTACATTTCTGTTCGGCGCGTATGAGGGCGTGCGCAGGTCGGCCGGACTGCCGGTGGTTAATTGCGGAGCCTCGGCGTGCATCACTATCTCCGACGCCGTGCGCGCCGGGAATGTAACGAACCTGGCCACGGGTGCTATCGTTCACACGAGCATCGACCCGACCATTCAGAAGTACCTGGCTTTGTATCCTCATCCTAGTCCCGGGGCCGGTTGCGTTCTCGTAACCGTCAGCGGGCCTCTAAAGGGCCAGTGCAATCCCAACATCGGGCCTGCGCCTTTCGTAGGAGCGCAGAAAGCGGTCGAGGATTTCTTTACCTTCCGGGCGGATCAGAAGATCACGGATAAAGACACCGCTTTCGTGACGTTCCTGCGCGATCCGTCGAACTTCGCCACCCCGCTGGCGTTTAATAACGTCCAACAGTCTTTCACCTCCTACCGGCAAGCTGTTGTGGCGGAAGAAACCCACGTCTTCAACCCCGCGTGGGCGAACTCATTTCGTGCCGCTCTAGACCGCACCAATAATCTGGGCGGCAACAGTCCCACGGTGGTGAACCCGGTGGCGGGCGACCCATCGCTGGGCCAGCAGCCGGGCTTCTATTCTTCGGCCATTACCATGCTGGGTCCGCAAGTATCCACGCTGCCCGGTGGCAAGAACTACGCTGCGTCCGTACAGGATTTCTGGGGTCAGATTTTCCAGGTCTACGACGATGCTTTCGCCACCCTCGGCAAACATGGCTTGAAGTTCGGCTTTGCATTTCTCGCCTATCAGGTGGATGGATACACGCCGCTGGCCAACGGCAACGGGACGGGGACGTTTTCGTTCCGGGGCCAATACATGCCTGGCGGACCCGGCCCGGGAGGCCAGACCGCAACGGCTGCACAGCTCGGGTGTTTCGGGATCAGCGCGCAAGCTACGCCTTCCAATCTGTTGGACGGGCGCCTATATGACAACTCTTGCGCGGCGCTAGTCAATTTCTTGACCGACCAGGCGCTGCGGGCCACCCGCCCCGTCGATCTTTCCGCGATCAGCAAGCAATATCTGCGCGACAAAATCTTCTCCGGCTATGTCCAGGACGACTGGAGGTTGCGGCCGGGACTTACGCTCAACATCGGGCTGCGGTACGAATTCGCAACCATCCCGACGGAAAAGAACGGCAGAATCGCAATCCTGCCTTCGCCCACGACTCCACTTCCTTGCCAACCGACGCCTACCGCCGCAGACCCCTCCTGCTCTGCCGTTAACCCCACGTCGGTATTGAGAAACAGCTTCTGGACCCGAAACCCGACGACAAAGAACTTCGAACCGCGATTTGGGTTCGCCTGGGATCCGTTCCACAACGGCAAAACAGCGGTTCGGGGCGGATTTGGAATTTTCGATGCTTTGCCCCTTCCCTATGAACTGATCCTCAACAGCACGTCGCAGGCGCCTTATCGGGCCACATTCGCAACCCTCGGCGACAATGCGGGCGGCCTTTACCCTTCTCCGCCTGCCGGCGCGTGGCCGTTCGGCGTTCCCGCCCTAACCAATATTCACGTGAATAATCCCTTGTCGCGGACCTGGCGCTATCTGGATGCCAACATCAAGCGCAATTACATCTACCAATACAATTTCAATATCCAGCGGCAACTCACCGATAACATGACCCTTCTGGTCGGCTACACGGGTTCCCGCGGCTTCCATAATCCATTTCAGGATGACTCAGTAAACACGGTGATTCCTACCAAGGTTCCTGGCGTCGGGTACGTTTGGCCGGTTCCTTATTCGGGCTCTCTCAGCGCGAGCGCTCAAGCCGCGCGGTTATTAAATCCGACTACCAGCAACATCATGTACAACACGATGTGGCAATCCCGATCTTGGTACAACGGCATGCTGGTGCGGCTGGATAAGCGTTTGAGCCACGGATTTCAATTGCTCGGATCCTTTACCTGGAGCAAATCGATCGACGACTCGTCAGGAAGCACGGCCGGAGATACGTTCCAACTGGACTCGGTTAGCGAGCCGTGGTACGACATGAGCTTGAACAAGGGCCTGTCCGACTTCGATGTGCGGCGCAACCTGGTAATCAGCGGCGTTTGGAACGTTCCGGCTCCGAAAGCCATGGGGGCCTTCGCCGAAAAGGCGCTGGGAGGCTGGCAACTCGGCTTAATCACCACCCTGGCGGATGGCATCCCGATGCCTATTTCTTTTGCCGACGATATCGCCGGAGAAGTGATCACGACTGTGCAACCCCCGTATACCGTGCCTGGCTGCACTGCGGACTCGATGATCAATCCAAATTTCCGGCACAGCCTCTTCCTGTTCAACCCCAACTGCTTTTCGCTGGTGCCGAGAACCGCTGCGAACGCTGCTTACTGCGACAGTTCGGGCCGGGGGTTTAGCCCCGCTCTGGCAGCCAGCACCTGCGCGAACATCCGCGGCAATCTGGGGCGCGACGTCCTGATTGGACCCGGATTGTTCAACATGGATTTCTCCGTGTTCAAGAACAACTTCATCCGAGCTGTTTCGGAAAACTTCAACGTGCAATTCCGGGCCGAGATGTTTAATATCCTGAACCACACGAATTTCGCGCCCTCGAATAATCTCAGCCCAATCAATGCCGATGGCACTCCCACTTCGTCCTTCGGCCAGCTTACGTCGACGCAAACCGACAACCGGCAAATTCAGCTCGCTCTGAAAGTGATCTGTTAGCAAACAACAGCCCCGGGCAGCGGCTGCCTGTCTTGGGACGGTCTATGCGATATAGCTCGAAAGGGCTAGCAACGCGATTTCGGGCGCAGAATCCGCGAAAGGGATTGACAACCAGATCTTTCCGCGATAGCATTCTGACCCAGAAGGTTACGAAGCTAACAGTAACCTGAACTCGGCACTTCAGGGAGGGGTATATGCGGACCTTCACACGCGTAGGGATTTGTGTTTCTCTAGCAGTGTTTCTCAACGCTGCAGCTTTTGCTCAAAGCGAATCCGCTTCCATCGTCGGAACCGTGACCGACTCGTCGGGCGCGGCGATTGCGGGCGTCGCTGTCGCCATTACAAGTACAGCGACGAATGCCACGTTCACGGTTCAAACCGCAAACGACGGGAATTATACTTCCCCGCCCTTACCGCCCGGACGTTATTCGGTCACCGCAGAGATCCAAGGCTTCAGCAAAATGATCCAGACCATCAATCTGGATGTCGCGCAACGCGCCCGGCTGGATTTCTCCCTGAAGCCCGGCGAACTCAGCACATCGGTGACGGTGGAAGCAGACGCGGCCATACTGGAAACCCAAAGCGCGGCGCTTGGCAACGTGCGCACAACGCAGGCCGTCAACGACCTCCCTCTGAACGGCCGCAACTTCATGGTGCTGACTTACCTCACTCCAGGAACCAGCAGTTCCGGAACGGGATATACCATGTCGCGCGGCGCGAGCAATCAGCTCGGATTGCAAGGGGTTTCGGTAAACGGCATCCGCAATGGCGACAGCACCGAGTATTTTGACGGAATCCAATCGCAAGATAACGAATACGGAGCGATGATTCTGCTTCCGCTTCAGGATGCAATTCAGGAGTTCAAGATGCAGACCAGCGACCGCGATGCGTCTACGGGACGCACCGGCGGCGCGGCGGTCAACCTCGTGACCAAGTCCGGCAGCAACGACTTTCACGGCAGCGCTTTCGAATTTTTCCGCAACTCCGATCTGGACGCCAGAAATTATTTCGATCCCCCGCAGATCCCGGCCTTCCATCAGAATCAGTTCGGCGGAAGCCTGGGCGGCCCAATCGTGAAAAACAAAACCTTCTTCTTTGTGGACCTTCAGAAGAGCTACACGATTCAGGGCCAGTCGTTCATCGCGACGGCGCCGACGCCGCTGGAGCGCCAGGGCATTTTCACCGAGCTTTCGAGCGTCATTTACAACCCTTTCACGACTGTGACCTCGAATGGTGTCACAACCCGGCAGCCCTTCAACAACAACACCATCCCGGACTCTATGCTGAGTTCCATCGGCAAGGCGATCGTGGGTCTGTACCCACTGCCCAATCTCCCCGGTCTGGCGAATAACTACTCGTCGAGTCCCCCCCGGACCTTGTTCCCCATTCAGGGCGATCTGCGCATCGACCACCACTTCGGCGACAATGACTCGATTTTTGGCCGCTTTAGCAGGTCGCATTCGGGGAACATCGTCAATCCTGGGTATTTCCCCGAGTACGCCGGCGGCCCAATTTTCCCCGGCAACTACACCACCGACGGCACCCAGGGGGTGCTGGGCTACTCTCACGTATTCTCGCCGTCATTCCTCTCGGAGTTTCGCGCCGGGTACTCGCGCATCATCAACACCGGCGTCAACTTCAACCAGGGAACGAATTTCATGGACCAGATCGGCATCCCTGGTATCGATGGCTACGGCTATCAATGGCAGGCGGTCGGCGCGTTTACTATTACCGGCTGGTCTCAGGTCGGCGGTACTGGCAACATTCCGTTCGTCAAAGCGACCAATAACAAACAATACAGTTGGCACTTCAACTGGATTCACGACCGGCATAACGTTACGTTTGGCTACGATCTGTTCCGCCGCGGCATGAACACGGTGCAAATGGGGTCGCCGTCGGGCCAATTTAGTTTCACCGGACAATTCACCCAGAATCCCGCGCATGCCGCAGGTACAGGCAACGGTCTGGCCGATGCGCTGCTCGGTCTCGATGCCTCGGCCTCGCTGTCGATCTGGCAGGAAACCGGCACCCGCCGCTGGGAGCACGGCCTGTATGTCCAGGATGACTACCGCGTCACTAATAAACTGACGTTAAACCTTGGTTTGCGATACGAACTGGTGACCCCTTGGACGGAAGTCCACAACCGCCTGGCAAACTTCGTGCCCGCTCTAGGTGACGTTTACCCTGTGGGTTCGCCGCAATTTCCGCAGTACACGATGTACGACGCCAATTACCTGGATCTAGAACCGCGGCTAGGCCTGGCTTACCAGTTGAGCAACAAAACCGTTGTTCGCGCCGGCTGGGGAATTTTCTACGATTTCACCAGCGAGAGCGTCAACTCTTTAGGCAACAACAACGCGCCTTTCGCCGGCAATCTGTCGATCGTGAACAACGTGACCGCGACCAACCTAGTGACCGGCATCACGCCGTTGTCGCAGGGATTCCTGCCGTACCAGCCGATCGGACACTTCAACACTGCCGGTACCAGCGTGAGCTACTTCCCTCTCCACGACCCGGATGCGCAGGTCCGACAGGGCAATATTTCCATCCAGCAACAGCTCACTTCCGACACCGTATTGACCGTCGCCTATGTAAACACCATGGGCGAGCACCTGACCATTTATCCCAATATCAACCAGCCGGTGCCCGGACCTGGCGCAGCAGGTCCGCGCCGCCTGTATCCGAACTTCTCCTCCATCACGGAGATATCGCACGGGGAAAGCTCCGCGTATCATGGCCTTCAGGTTACTGCCGAGCGGCGTTTCTCGCATGGTTTGGCGTTCCTGGCCGCGTACGCCTGGGGGCACTCGATGGACATTACCAGTACAACGGCGGGCGGCGGCGTGCAGAACCCGCTCTGTATATTGTGTGACCGCGGCCCCTCCGATTTCGATATTCGCCACAACCTGACGGTGAGCTGGAGCTACGAGCTTCCCTTCGGTAAAGGGAAGCCGATCGGCAACGACTGGAATACACCGATGAATTACGTCTTCGGCGGATGGAAATTCAACAGCATCGATACCTTTCAGAGCGGGTCGCCTTTCTCGGTCAACTCGGGCACCAATACCGAAGGATCCGGCGGGGGAACCCAGCGTGCGAACGTGATAGGGGATTATCACCCGGCGCACCAGGACCCCAGCTTCTGGTTCAATCCCGCGGCATTCACCGCCCCTCCTGCCTATACGTACGGTAATTCGGGACGAAACATCATCGTCGGCCCGGGCACCAATCAGATCGACTTTTCGCTGTTCAAGGAAATTCCGCTGCCCGTGCGCGAAGGCATGCGCTTGGAGTTCCGAGCGGAGGCGTTTAATCTGTTCAACAAACCGCAGTTCGACAACCCGAACGAATCCGGAGCCACCGCCGGCGCTGCCACGATAGGTGTTCCGGGAGCTGCGGCGCTAAACTATGCCGGCAACCCGGCGTTTTTCCAACGGACTTCGCGCCAGATTCAGCTCGCGATGAAGCTGTACTTCTAGACCAAGCTGTACCTCTTATTGTACGGGAGGCGCCGCTTATGGACGAGATGCACACCGAGGGTAGGTGTGCACCCTCGAAAATACGGATTTATAAAGCTAAGATCGTTCAAGCGTTTCAGCGAATCTACCCTTACAATTAAGAACTGCTTTCAGAGGCAAGGGGGCGTGTTCAACGATTCGCCCTCTCATAGGAGGCCCTAATGCTTTTACGCGCGCGTTTCGTCCTGGCGGTACTCGCCCCCGCTGCTTTCGCTCCGTTCGCGGCTGCTCAGGCGCCCACGGCAAATGCCTACGTCCAACACAATCTAGTTTCCGATATTCCGGGGATGGCAGATGTGACCGATGCCAACTTAGTTGACCCGTGGGGCCTTTCGATTTCAACCACCAGTCCCTTTTGGGTGTCGAATGCCGGCAAAGGCGTTTCAACGTTGTACAACGGTTCCGGAACGATAACACCACTGGTCGTTACGATTGCGTCCGCTCCAAACGGACCGACGCCATCCAAGCCCACAGGGCAGGTATTCAACAGCACCAGCGGCTTCATTCTCGCCAATGGCAACAAGGCCTCGTTTATTTTCGACGGACTCGACGGGACCATCACAGCCTGGAATGGAGGGGCAACGGCGGCCGTCATGGTGGACAACTCTGCATCTGCCAGCTACACAGGCTTGGCGATCGGCTCTAATTCCTCTGGCCCGCTGCTATATGCCGCAAACTTCAAGACCGGGAAAATCGATGTATTCGATGGCAAGTTCGCACCAGCAACTGTGGCGGGTGGTTTCGTCGATTCGGCCATCCCAAGCGGTTATGGCCCTTTCAACATTTGGAATTTAGGCGGCAAGTTATACGTAACTTATGCCGCGCAATCGGCCGGCGTGGGGAACGGCTATGTCAGCGTGTTCGACATGGATGGCAATCTGATCAAACATCTGGTCTCCCAGGGGCCGCTGAACAACCCCTGGGGAGTAGCCATTGCACCGTCAACGTTCGGGGCTTTCGCGGGCGCCCTTATAGTGGGCAATTTCGGCGATGGATTCATCAACGCGTTCGATTTGAACACCGGAAAGGCGCTAGGCACGCTCCAGGACACCAATGGAAAGCCGATCCAAATCCCCGGTTTATGGGCGCTAGTCTTCGGCAACGGCAAGAGCGGCGGAGATACCAACATGATGTACTTCACGGCTGGCATCAATGGCGAGAAAGATGGCCTGCTCGGGAGCATCTCGCCGCCGGCTACCGTGATCAACGCCTACAATGCTGCCAGCGGTGCGACAGGCGGGATTGCTCCGGGGGAATGCATTTTCCTGAGTGGAATCTCCATTGGTCCGTCGCCTCTCGTCTCTGGGAAATTTCCCGCGACCGGCACTCTGGCCACTAGCCTTTCCTCGACAAGCGTCACGATCAACGGCGTTCCGGCGCCAATTCTGTATGCATCCGCATCGCAAACGGCTGTCATGGTGCCGTATGAAATCGCCGGCTCGTCAACGGCCAACATCGTGGTCACTTACAAGGATCAAACCACAAAGAGCTTCCAGGTGCCCGTGGCTACGACGGCGCCCGCGCTGTTTACCGCCGATTCCAGCGGCTCAGGACAAGCAGTCGCGTTCAACCAGGATGGGACCCTCAATTCCAGCAAGAACCCGGCGAGCGTCGGTCAAGTGGTGGTCTTGATCGGAACCGGCGAAGGAGTGACGAACCCCGTATTGCCCGATGGCCAAGTAATCAGCGATATCCTCGCTACGGCGCAAGCGCCGGTCACGATGACGATTGGCGGGCAAACAGCACAGGTCATCTATGCCGGCTCTTCACCCGGATCGATCGCGGGCGTCCTGCAGGTAGAAGCGATCGTGCCGAGAGGCGCCGGGACCGGAGCAGTACCCGTGGTGCTGAACGTCGGCTCCGGTACAAGCCAAAAGAGCGCTACGATCTCACTGCAATAACCGGTTATTCGTACCGAAGAACCGTCGAGGGATCAACGGCGGCCGCCCGGCGGGCGGGCAAATAGCACGCCAAGGCCGCCGCAGCACCCAGCGTGAAAGCAACCAACGCGAGAACGATTGGATTGCTCGGCTGGATCTCGTACAACAAACTGCTCAACACACGCCCTAGAACGAGCGCCATAGCGAGACCACAGAGTAACCCCAGTGCAACCGGGCGCATGCCCTGGCGCAGCACCATCGCCTTCACATCGTGTGCCTGCGCTCCCAACGCCATGCGAATGCCGATCTCGTTTCGCCGGCGAGTTATCGAATATGAGATTACGCCATAGATTCCAATAATGGCCAACAGGAGAGCCGACACGGCAAATCCGCCCAGCAGAATAGCCTGGAACCGCCGTTGTGCCACTGAGGCACTGATCAGTTGCCGCATGGATCGCATTTCCGGCACGGGCATTTCGGCGTCCAGTGACCAGACCGCGGCGCGGACAGCAGCCGCGAGCGAGACAGGATCTTGCGCGCTGCGGATGGCCAGAGCCAGATTCGTTGCCATCGAGTTGCCGGCGTGCCAATACGTTCTGTAGACAATGAGGGGCGGCTCGCCTTTCATGTCAGTGCGCGTATCCCCAACTACACCGATGATCTCCGAAAACGGCTCCTCATCGAGACCGCGCCGGATTCGTTTCCCAATCGGGTTCTCGCCCGGCCACAAAGCGGCCGCGGTTCGAGCCGACACGATGACTGTGTTGTGTTCCCGGTCCGATTCTTCGAACGGGCGCCCGCGGAGGATCGGGATTTCCATGGCAGCGAAATAGCCGGGGCTGACGGCACGATAATTCGCTGCGGGCCTTTCCCACATCGGGCGGTGATCATCCTCCCGAGTAATCATGTCCACCCAAGTCTCGCCCTGTAGTGGCAGCCATGATACCGAGCCCGCTGCGCGTACGCCCGGCAGCGTTCGGACAGAACGCAGAAGGCGATCGATGAAGTCTGTGCGCTGCTGCAGTTCCCGGTACTTGGCCGAAGAGAGATTCAGCCCCACGGTCAGAACATTGTCGGGGTGAAAACCTTGGTCGGCGGCAAAAATCCGCATCAAGCTGCCGACCAGCAGTCCGGCAGCCACGAGCAGCGCGGCGCTCAGCGCAACCTCGGCGCTGACAAGCAATTCAGATAACCGGATCGTGTGGTGTCCTTGGGTGCTGCCCCGGCCGCCCGTGGGCAATGTTTGCTGCGGTTCAGCGCGGGAGGCGCGCCAGGACGGAATCAGTCCGAATAAAAGTCCCGCCGCGACGGAAACAGCCATTGCGAAGAGCAGCACGCGCACATCGATGTGCACTTCATCCAGCCGCGGTACATCAATAGGAGCAGCGGCTACGAGCGCCTGCACGGCCGCATAAGCCAGCCCAATTCCGAGCAGGCCGCCCGCCAGAGAGATGACGAGGCTTTCGGTCACAACCTGACGAACGATTCGCCAGGCGCCGGCTCCGAGCGCCGTGCGAATTGCCATTTCGCGCGCACGCGCCGTGGTGCGAGCGAGCATCAGGTTTCCGATATTGACGCAAACGATTAGCAAGACCGCCCCAATCGAGCCGAGCAGAACCAGCAGTCCGCGGCGGGAGCCGGATACGATGCGGTCCTGCATCGGGGTGATCACGATGCGTGGATCCGATTCGATCTTCAGTTCGCGATTGAGAGCGCTCTCCACGGAATTCAGTTCCGCCATCGCTTGCTGCACGGTAACGCCATTTCGAAGACGAGCGATCACGGTGTAGTTATAGTCACCGTCCGCGCCCTCGTGCTTATTGTCGATAGCCGCCGGCCGCAGGATTTGAACCGGCAGTGCGCTGGTCCCTAGTCCGGCCAGCATGTCTGGCCTGGGGAACCAAAAGTCGGCGGGCAGTATTCCGATCACTTGGTTCGGCACGCCATTCAGCAGGATGGATTTGTTAACAATAGTCGGATCTGAATGAAAGCGCCGCCGCCAAAGCGGCTCAGTTATCACGACTCGATTGTTGCCGGGACGATCCTCTTCGGGAGTGAAGTTCCGGCCGAGAAGCGGCTGGACACGCAAAACCGCGAGAACGTTAGCTGAGACATTTTCGATTCCCAATCTTTCCGGAGGGCCATCGTTCCCGGTCAGATTGATGCCGTTGTCGCGCAGGATCGTCATGCCGGAAAACGATCGGGCATGCGACTGCCAAGCTTCAAAATGCCTGGAGTTCACCGGCAGATAGGGATACAAACGGCTGAAACGGGGAACGACCTCATTGATCAGAACGAGCTGCTCGGGCTGATTATAAGGAAGCGGACGAAACAGCACCGCATCTGCGACGGAGAACACGGCCGTGTTAGCGGCAATGCCCAGAGCAAGGACGCCGATCGCGGCCGTTGCGAACCCGGGACTTCGGCGGAGCGCCCGGACAGCCAGGCGGATGTCGGCTAGTAACGTGTCCATCAGCCCTTATGACGAGCGCAACTTGCAAAAGTTCCCGCCCGGCGGCTATTTCGTTTTATCGACCACGACTTGGCCCGCTTTCATGACCCAGCGGACGTTCTTGACGACGACGTCAATATTATCCAGCGGATTGCCTTCCACGGCCGCTACATCCGCAATATATCCGGGCTTCAGCGCGCCTAGGCTGTCCTTGCGATCCAGCAGATCGGCGCCGTTGACCGTCGCACTGCGCAGCGCCTGCTCTGGAGTCATGCCGGCCTTGACGAACCAGGCCAACTCGCGTGTATTTTCGCCGAACATAGTGTATACGGCGTCCGAACCCATTGCGAAGGGCACTCCCGCATGAAACGCTTTGCGGGCGGTTTCGAGATTGCGCTGGATGAATGCGTTCAGATCCGCCAAAGCGGATTCGGGGTAGTTCAGCTTTTTGTAGTTGTCCGCGTAATAGCGGTTATGGTCGATGGTGGGGACATAAAAGATCTTCCGGAGCGCCATTTCGGCGATTGTCGCGTCATCCAGATCGGTCGCGTGCTCAATGGAGTCAGCACCGGCGCGCACGGCATCGCGCGCGCCTCGAGCGCCATAGGAATGAATCGCGATGCGTTTGCCAAGCGCGTGCGCCGCGTCCACAGCGGCTTTCATTTCCTCGTAAGTGAATGTTTCAAATCCGGTCACGTCTTGACCCGACCCAGTGGATCCGTACATCTTGATCCAATCCGCGCCGGCGGCGGCCTGCTGCCGGACCACACGCAGGACCTCGGCTACGCCGTCCGCTGTCGCAGGCGAAGGATTGCGCCCGCGTGTAATCTGCAGTCCGTATCCGGAGACAAACATCCGCGGCCCAACCATTAGGCCGCGATTGATGAGGTCGCGCATCGCGATATCGGCGTACTCCGCGGCACCCAGATTCCGAACCGTGGTGACGCCAGTTTCCAGCGTCCGTCGCGCGTTGTCCTGCGATAAAAATACCACCGCCGCGGACCGGCCGGACTGCGTAACCGGATTGTCTAGGATATACGTTAGGTGCGTGTGAGCATCTATAAGGCCGGGGATCGCGGTGTACCGGGAAAGATCGACGGCGGGTGCATCACAGGCGCCGATGCGCTGTATTTTGTCGCCCTGGGTCGTCAGGCAAACGTTGGGTTGTAGCTTTTCGCCGTCCCATAACGCGCCGAAGCGATAGGATGCGGCAAATGCCTGCGCCGCGAACAGCAGCGCGATGGCGGCTCGGCTATTTGCCATCCACGGAAAACGCCAGCAGGACGTTGCCAGGGAGTCCCTGCCACAAACCGTAGCCGGAGTTGGTGAAAACCATTCCGTTGGCGATGGTCGGGCCGGCCGAATCGAGCGAACCGCCCTTTCCCGGAACCCCGTTGACGGTCTTGTAATCCTGTACCGTGTTGAAGTCCCAAATAATCTCGCCGGTCTTAGTGGAGTAAGCCCGGAAATGCCCGTCGACAGATCCCGAGAAGACAACGCCCGGCATCGTAGAAATAGCCGCCGATTGTGCGCCCGTGCAACCTTTTCGGCCGAGCCCAAAGTCGCCGTTCCCGCCCTGCTGCGGGCAGGTCACCGGTGGAGCGGGCGTGCTCCAGACCTTTTCACCCGTCGCGAGATTCACGGCATGAATACCGCCTGGCTTCGCACCATTCAGGCCACCCATCAAGTCCGAAACCGCTGCATACGCGTTTTGCTCGTCGGCGCTGTGGCCCCACTCAATCCCGCCGAGAGCGCTTCCCTTCCCGAGACGAGTCTGCCACAGCACTTTGCCCCGATTGTCCGGATCCAAGCCCCATAGCACTCCGGATTTTTGCCCGATAACCAGCACGCGTTTCCCGCCAGGCAAATCGCGAAGAACCGGGGAAGTCCCGAAGTCGAAGTCGGGTCCAGGTTCGCCGGGACAATTGACCCCGCGGCTGCAGCCCATGGTGAAATTGTCCTTCGGCTGAACCTGACTGGACCAAAGCAAGCTTCCCGTCTCCAGATCGAACGCCAGCACCGCGTTGCTCGTGTTGATGGAGACATCCGTATAAGAATTCCCCGTGGCAGCGTAGACGATCTTCCTGTTCGGGTCGACGGTGGGCGACGACCAGATGGCCGCTCCCGCCGGTCCCCACTGCTCCTTACCTTTAGCGCTTGTGTACTGCTTGGGAGGATCGGTAACGCTGTAGCTTTTCCAAATCTGCTTTCCGGTGCCTCCATCCAGCGCCACTACGCTGCCTCGGAACTTGCAGCACGCGTATGTGGGCAGCATGGCCGAAGCTTCTTCGATGGAAGAGACCGGCACATAGAGTCGGCCGTTATAGAAGGTGGGTGCGCCAGTGATCCGCGATGCCGGGTGATCCTCCACTTGCACTTTCCAGAGTTCCTTGCCCGTGGCTGCATCCACGGCATGGGCGAAGGAACGCGTATCGCCGAAATACGCCACTACCTCGTTTCGTCCGGCCGGCTTGCCGATTGCGATCGCGGTCCGCACCGTCGCGCCCGCGTCATACTTCCAATACACGCAGCCGGTCTTCGCGTCCAGTGAGTAAACCGTGCCCGCCGTGCTGCCGACGAATACACGATCGCCGACAACCGTAGGTTGGGCCGAACGAATCGACTCGTCGGGAAAAGCAAACGCCCATTTCAGCTTCAGCTTCGGAACATCAGCCGCACTGAGGCCGGGATTAGGCTGGTAACGCGCGTTGCTCGGGTCATTGCCCCACCCGTTCCAGCTCCCATCCGTCAATCGGACCTGGCCAGGCGTACCCGGACACTTGCCCGCGATCTCGTTTGATGCCGTGCTGAACTCTTTGCCAGTCACGAACCGAGCGATGGCCCGGCCTTCCTCAGGACTGATGCCGGCCGATTGCGTCATCATGGCGCCTTCGAACATGGCACGATAGACAAACTCTGGCGTCCGCTGCGCAAGTTCATCGTGAGATGGCATGCGAGCCTGGCCCTTAACGTCGTGGCAGATGCCGCAACGCTGTTTGTAAAGCGTCTCTCCGTCCGGCGCGGCGGCATAAGCCAGCGGTAGAGTAGCGCCGCCGAAAAGCAGAAGGAATGCAGTTAACTTCATCGGGATCACCTCGGCGTGCGGTTCACCGCGGCACGCCAGCGCGGGTGTGCGGGCCTACCGGCCGCCGCGGCCGGCCGACGATGGCGGAACAACACCTTTTAAGCGGAGATAGACGGACAAATATCCGTATTCTTCCTCGGTGTGAATCGTATTAAACTCCAGCGCTTGGAGCTTTGAGCCCTTCGGAAAGCCTAAGTTGGATGATTCAGCGGCGGTCTCCGGTGTCAGAGCATTCCAGGCGGCCTCGCAGATATCGACGGAAGCTTTTAGAGCGGCCACCAGGTCGGCTTTAGTTGTTTTCGAGGCTGCACCGACCGACTTTTGTGAGCCGGCTGCCGCGGAGCAGAAGTGCGCTTGCGCATCGGCCACATGAGCAATGATTTGCCCGAAGGTCCGAATGTCGTTGGACGCCTTGAAATTGTAGCCTTCATCAGGCATTTTCTCTGCCAGCGCCACGAAGTTGTTGTTGACCATGCCGAACAGTTGCTTGCTTTCAGCAATGTGGGAGGCTGGGATTTGAGCTTGGAGGGCGCACGCCGAGGCGAGCGCGCAGGCGACGATAATCGAATAGCGGTTCATGGAGTCTCCTTTTGCAAATCTGCGTTCCGGGTACGAATCATTCAGTATGACATTGGTCGAAGGCCGGTCACAACGGGCCGGTCAGGAACAGCGTCGGTTTAGGAGTCGGTGAATTGACATGCAGCGCCAGCGTTTGATGTAATTGAATTCGAGCCGTTTCCCGCCTTGCTCCTCAGTAGCTCAATGGTAGAGCATTCGGCTGTTAACCGAAGGGTTGTAGGTTCGAGTCCTACCTGAGGAGCCAACCCAGTTTCATAAGCAACAGTTCAGATCGGAATTGGCTCGTCGGCGTCGAACATGCCGGGTATGCGGTCACAGCTGGATCGCATACGCGGCGGCTCTCTACAGGCAGAGCAGAGCACATACAAAAACTTTTCCGTTTACTGCGAAGACGCCGCTGTGTTACGCTATGAGTAGCTTGCATGAACCGCATCCGCGTGGTTCCATCGAATCCCCCAAACGGAGCTAAGAACACCCACGAATGAGTTTTACTGTCTTCCTCGGAAATTTGCCGGTGTGGGTCACCAAAGACGACATCAAGTCCTGGTTAACTGCAGAAAACCTAGCGTTTGATGACGTGAAGGTGATCCGGAATCCGGAAACACAGGAGTCCAAGGGTTTCGCATTTATCGATACCCCGAACGCCGAAGAGATGAACCTGATCATCCGGCGCTTCGATCGCGCGCCTCTAGAAGATCGTTTGCTGAGGGCCAACCAGGCGCAGCCGCCCAAGTCGAAAGGCCACGGTGCGGCAGCCCCAACACAGCCCAATCGAACACCAACCGGCCCGCGACGCGAGCGCGGAGGCAAGAAGCACCGGCGTCACAATCAGAACGGTCCCCAAGGTCCGCATAGCGCTTTCGCCGAAGAACTCGCCAAAGCACTCTAGTTCTCCTAGCCCGCTTCCCACTCCATTTCCTCTCTCCTATAGCAGTCCTGGGCTTTAACTCGCCGCGTTTTTCAGTGGTATACTCAATGCACCCTTGTAACAAAGGGCCCCGTATTGCTTTATAGTGAATCCGCTCGTTTGGGGGTGGTTTCGTGAGCCTTTTTATTGTTCGCTTCTTCTTCGTTGCAGTGCTGGGCGCCGCAGGTTGGTTCTTGCGGCCGTTCGAACTGCCCAACGTCTATGCGGCTGCCGCCGGACTGCTGATTGGCCTGGCTATCGTTTTGTTCGAAGTGCAAGTGCGCAAGACTACACTCAAGCGCCTGTTCGGAGCGGCTTTTGGCTCGCTGCTGGGCATCGTAGGCGCGTATCTCATCTCGCTAATTCTCGGTCACGCATTTCCGGGCAATAGCACCACCATTTCATTTGTGCAGGTGATGCTGTTGTTATGGATGGCGTACGTCGGCCTGGTGGTCGGAGCCAGCAAGGGCGAGATGCTAAATCTTGGCGCGCTCGGCGGGCTGTTCGGCGGCGAACAAACGGCCAGCCAGTCGTTTAAGATCCTGGACACCAGCGTCATCATCGATGGCCGTATCGCCGATATCGTGGAAACCGGTTTTCTGGACGGCTCGCTGGTGATACCGCAATTCGTTTTGCGCGAGCTTCAGCTAGTCGCCGATTCGGCCGATTCCCTTAAGCGCAACCGCGGCCGGCGGGGCCTGGACGTGCTCCAGCGCGTTCAAAAGATGACGCAGATCAACGTTCAGATCCTGGAAGACGACTTCCCTAATGTCCGCGAAGTCGACATGAAGCTGATCGAGTTGGCGAAGGCGTACGGTTGCAAAATCGTGACCAACGATTTCAACCTGAACAAAGTCGCGCAACTGCACGGCGTGGACGTCCTTAATATTAACGAGCTAGCCAATGCGCTGAAGCCCATCGTACTCCCCGGTGAGACGATGCGCGTGTTCATCCTCAAGGAAGGAAAAGAGTACAACCAGGGTGTCGCCTATTTGGATGACGGCACAATGGTTGTCGTCGATAATGCCAAGAAGATGATCTCGCGCACGATCGATATTTCCGTCACCAGCGTACTGCAAACCACTGCCGGTAAAATGATTTTTGGCCGGTTTGACGAACGGGTGCACGGCGTACACGATAAGTCGCAAAGCTCCGAGCGCGCGCATGCTTCCTCGCGTGAACAGCCCGCAACGCAGTCCGCGGAGGCACGCGGTTCGGGCGTAGGTGCGACCGGCTAACAGGATCTGAAACATGAGAGTCTCGGTAATTCTCCCAGCCGCCGGGCTGGGCACAAGAATGGGGCGAACCGCTCCCGAGAAAGCCGGCACCAGCCGCAAGCAATTCATGCTGCTGGAAGGCTCTCCGATTCTACTGCATACCATCCGGAAGTTCGTTGACACGCCCGAGGTGGTGGAGATCGTCGTCGCGCTGCGGGGTGACGACATCGGCTGGGTGGGCGATCTGCTCGCGGCCGAGCGCTTCGGCAAGCCCGTCCGGCTGGTGGAGGGCGGGGATACGCGGCAGCAGTCGGTGGAGAACGCCCTTGCGGCTCTGGGTTCCGGAACCGATCTGGTGGCCGTGCACGATGCGGTGCGGCCTTTCATCGAGCCGTCGGTGCTTGAAAAGGTTTTCGCTGAGGCGGCCGAAACCGGCGCCGCGATCGTTGGAATTGTTCCGGTGGACACGGTAAAGCAAGTCCATCGTAATAAGATTCGTCAGACCATCCCGCGCGAGCGGCTGGTGCTCGCTCAGACGCCGCAGGTGTTCCGCTTCGAACTCTTGAAGAAAGCCTTCGCCCAAGCGCGCGAGGACAATTTCACCGGCACGGACGAATCCAGCCTGGTGGAGCGGCTCGATCAAGTGGAGGTTAGCGTCGTCATGGGAAGCGATCGCAACCTCAAGATCACCAAACCATCCGACATGGATCTTGCCCGCTTGTTCCTGGCCGAGGAGATGGCCGCGCGGGTATCGTCTTGACCCCGGTCCGCATGGGCCAGGGCTGGGATGTGCATCGCATCGCGCCCGGCCGGCCGCTGATCCTGGGCGGCGTAACGATTCCCTCCGATTTCGGTCTCGTAGGCCATTCCGATGCGGACGTGCTCGCACACGCGATCACAGACGCGATCCTGGGCGCGGCAGCTTTAGGCGACATTGGAATGCATTTTCCCGATTCCGATCCGCGTTGGGAGCGTGCCGATAGCCTGGTGTTTCTGCGGCACGCGCGCGACTTGGCCCGTGAAAGGGGCTACGAAGTCGTAAACGTGGACTCGACGGTGATCCTGGAGCGTCCGAAGCTAAAGGATTTCCGGTCCGCTATCCGCGAGAAGCTGGCCCATACTTTACAGCTCGACGTGGATCAGGTATCCGTCAAGTTTAAGACCGCCGAACAGTTGGGGCCGGTGGGCGAAGGCCGTTCGGCTGAAGCTCAGGCACTCGTCACAGTGTTCCAGCGGGACTAAGACGCTTACCGCCGTTCCGTAGTTCAGCTCATTTGCGGCGGTAGCATGTGATCTCAATACCAAGCCCACGTTCGCTGTAGACGATGCGATGCGCACCCAGCGGTTGCAGCTCAGGAGGAACGCTGAGCGGGGAAGCGCCGCTGACCAGCAGGACCGCGCCTGGATTCATCATCTCCGCAATGCTCGCGAGCGCAAGCGATTGCTCCACCCGGTCGTATTCGGCCAGCTTTTTGAGAGCGACCACGACATCAAAAGCCTGGCCGGGCGCGCTTTCCACGGCCTGCGCGACGATATCCAGATCGTTTACGCTGATACGGGCGCCGGCTTGCGGCTTCACCGCGACGGCGCGCACGTTGACGTGATGCAATCCCGCGGGAACGGGAACCGGTTCAGCCGGAGACGCGATCAGTTCGCCAAACCGGCTCCAGTATGACATCCCCTCGGCGTTCCAGCCAGCGGCTGTATTGAGCGGAAGCTGCAAAACGTAATGGCCCGTTCGAACTTTAGCTGCAAGGGCGCGCAGGTGCGACAGCACGAACGGGTTCATGTCCATGGCGGTCAGCTGGACCTCGCCGGCATGCACCAGATCCAGGCGCTGCAGCGCTTCCATAATTGCGAACGGCTGAACGGCTTGGAGCGGATAAAAATCATAGCCGTCGGGGCCGCCGTAGAAGTCCAATTCCGGCCCCACTACAGCAACTCTGCGAACGTGTGGCGGCATGGCGCCGCTGTTCTTCAAGGCGCGCATGGTCTCCGATACTGCGAAGTCAGTGAGTAGCGGCGCCACCTCGG
>Ga0209062_1002251_pt1 | contig 26983 bp, 26 predicted proteins | sample Coa_R2_2_FD_187158 | JGI IMG/M metagenome (GOLD analysis project Ga0209062, IMG submission 187158) | Surface soil microbial communities from Centralia Pennsylvania, which are recovering from an underground coalmine fire - Coalmine... | ecosystem: Environmental > Terrestrial > Soil > Unclassified... | reverse complement strand
CGAATCAGCTCCAGCGATTCTTCAAGCACCGCCATCATTCCCAGGCCGAGCAGATCGACCTTCACCAGCCCCAGATCCGCGCAATCGTCCTTGTCCCATTGAATGACGACGCGGCCGGGCATGGTCGCCGGCTCGAGCGGCACAACCGAGTCGAGCTGCCCCTGGCAGATCACCATTCCGCCCGAATGCTGGCCGAGATGACGCGGCAGATTTTGCGCGGCGCTGTAGAGCGACAGAAATTTCTGAATGCGCGGATCGCGCAAATCGAAGCCGGCCCGCCGGAATTGCGACGCGGGATTGTCCTTTGGATCTTTCCATTCCCATCGCGCCACCAGCGACGAAAGCCGCGCGAGCGACGCTTCGTCGAAGCCCAGCGCTTTGCCGATATCGCGCGCGGCGGACCGGCCGCGATAGGTGATGACATTGGCCGTCATCGCCGCGCCGCGCGGGCCGTAGCGCTGGTAAACATATTGAATTACGCGCTCGCGCTGCTCTCCGCTCGGCAGATCGAGATCGATATCCGGCCATTCGCCGCGCTCTTCCGAAAGAAATCGCTCGAACAGCAGATCCATCGCCACCGGATCCACCGCGGTGATGCCCAGCGAATAGCACACGGCGCTGTTCGCCGCCGAACCGCGGCCCTGCAGCAAAATTCCCTCGCGCCGGCAGAATTGGACCAGATCCCAGACGATCAGAAAATATCCGCCGAGGCTCAATTTTTCGATCAGCGCCAGCTCCTTTTCGATCTGCCGCCGCGCGCGATCGTGATACGGGCGATAACGCCGGCGCGCTTGCGAAGAAAAGAATGAACCGTCTCGCCGGGCGGCAGCGGATATTTGGGGAATTCGTAGCCCAGATCGGCGAGCGTGAATTTCAGTCGCCGCGCCAGTTCCATCGTTTCGGCGATCGCTTCGGGAACATCGCAAAAAAGCCGCGCCATCGCCTTGGGCGATTTGAGATAGCGCTCGGAATTTCGCGCCAGCAGGCGTCCGGCTTCCGTCACGGTCTTTTTGTGGCGAACCGCGGCGAGCGCGTCGAAAAGCTCGCGCTCTTCCGGCGTCGCGTGGCGAACGCCGTTGGTGGCAAGCAGCGGCAGCTTTAGCGATCGCGCCAGATCGACGACGGCCTGATTGCGCGCTTCCTCATCGCGATGAAAGTGGCGCTGGATCGCAGGAAGGATCGGCGTCCCGCCAGTTCGCCTTGATGTGAGCTCAGCCGATTCATGACAGAGATTCTATCGTCCGGCCGCGGCGAGCGCCACGCGGTCATTTATATCGTGATACGATATAAATGTGAGCGGAGGACCAGACCTTTCCTGCGATCAGTATCGCGATCTGGCGGAGTTTCGCCGCCAGATCCGTAAATTTCTTCATTTCAGCGAGATCACCGCGAAAGAGCATGGCCTCGAAGTGCAGCAGCATCAATTGCTGCTGGCCGTGCACGGCCTGCCCGCCGGCGTCCGGCCGACGATTCGGGAAATTGCGTCGCGATTATTCATCGAGCATCACAGCGCCGTCGAGCTGGTCAACCGCCTGGAGCAAAAAGGCGCGATCGCGCGCCACGCCGGCACGGAAGACAAACGCGAGGTGCTGATTCGCCTCACGCCCGCCGGCCGCGCCGTGCTGCGCAAGCTCGCCCTGGCGCATCGCAATGAGCTGGAGCGCTCCGGTCCGGAGCTGGCGCGCGCGCTGCAATCGACGCTGCGGCATTCTCATCAGAGGGTATCGTTGTGACCAAACGCAAGGATCATTCACAGGAGCTGGGCGATTTCACGACGACCACGCGCGTGATCCCGATTTCGGTGCTGGCGATCGGCATCGGATTCGTCAGCACGTTTATCGCGTGGCTGCTGCTGCGGCTCATCGGATTTTTCACCAACGCGTTCTACTACGGCCGCACCGGAACCGCGCTGGTTTCTCCCGCCGGAAATCACCTGGGATGGTGGGCGGTGCTGGTGCCGGTCGGCGGCGGGTTGATTATCGGATTCATGGCGCGCTACGGGTCGGAGCGAATTCGCGGGCACGGCATTCCCGAGGCGCTCGAATCGATCCTGATCAACGGCAGCAAGGTCGAGCCGCGGCTGGCGTTGTTAAAACCCGTTTCGGCCGCGATCTCCATCGGATCGGGCGGGCCCTTCGGCGCCGAAGGTCCAATCATTATGACCGGCGGCGCGATCGGGTCGATTATCTCGCAGTTGTTCCGGCTCACCGCGGCGGAGCGCAAGACGCTGCTGGTGGCGGGCGCGGCGGCGGGCATGTCGGCGACGTTCGCCACCCCGGTCGCGGCGGTGATGCTCGCGGTCGAGCTGCTGCTGTTCGAATGGAAACCGCGCAGCGCGATCCCCGTGGCTCTGGCGAGCGCAACGGCCGGCGCCGCGCGGCGATACATCCTGGGTCTTGGCCCGCTGTTCCCGGTGCCGCATCATGCGATCTTCATCGGTCCGGTTGGGCTGGCGGGTTGCGTGCTGGCGGGGCTGCTCGCCGGCCTGCTTTCCGCGCTGCTGACGCTCGGCGTGTACGCGGCGGAGGATTCGTTTCTAAAATTGCCGATTCACTGGATGTGGTGGCCCGCGATCGGCGGAGTGGCGGTGGGACTCGGCGGAATGATCTTCCCCCAGGCGCTCGGCGTGGGCTACGACACCATCGGCGCGCTGCTGCAAGGCGAAGTGCCGCGCGCGGTGATCGCCGGGGTGCTGCTGGTGAAGTCCGCCATCTGGGTGATCTCGCTCGGATCGGGAACATCGGGTGGAGTGCTGGCGCCGCTGTTGATGATGGGCGCGGCGCTGGGCGGAGTTGAAGCGATGTTTCTGCCCGCCGAAGGCATCGGATTCTGGCCTCTGGTCAGCATGGGAGCGATTCTGGGCGGCACGATGCGCGCGCCGTTCACCGCGGTTCTTTTCGCGCTGGAGCTGACTCACGACATTTCGGTGCTGCTGCCGCTGCTAGTAGCGGCGATGCTGGCCCACGCGACCACGGTGCTGCTGTTGAAGCGCTCGATTCTGACCGAGAAGGTCGCGCGGCGAGGGTTCCACTTATCGCGCGAGTATGCCATCGATCCCCTGGAGATTCTGTTCGTCCGTGAAGCGATGCGAACGAAAATCGTCGCGTTTCCGGCCAGCGCGACCGTCGATGAGCTGCGCGCCACGCTCATCCGCGAGCCGATGGGCCGCGGCCAGCACTTGTTCCCGGTGGTCGACGGCGAGCGGCGGCTTAAAGGCGTGATCACGCGACGGCGATTGCGCGAGCTTACCGAATCGACGGAAGGCGGCGCGCTGCTCGGCGACGTGCTGACCACGCCCGTCGTCGCCTACCCGGACGAATCGCTTCGCATGGTGGTCCTGCGCATGGCCGAGAGCGGTTTCACGCGGATGCCCGTGGTGGATCGCGAGGGCTGCCTGGCCGGGATGGTTTCGCTTCGCGATCTGCTGATCGCGCGAGTGCGCAGCGTCCATGACGAGCGCCGCCGCGAACAGGTCCTCCATTTGCGGCTGCCGCTGCGGAATCGGACGCGCCTGATCGGGCAGAAATAGGAATCGTCTTCAAGCGGCGTTCCGGCGTGCTGCTAAGATGAAATTCCCATGACCGACAAACCGGTGGCGGCGCATGCGCGCGATCTGCGGACCTACCGCCATTTCGATCTCCTGCTGGCCATCTTCCTCGTCGTCCTGCTGATTTCAAATCTGGTGGGGCAGAAAATCTGCCAGATCGGACCTTTCGTGATCAGCGGAGCGCAGCTCCTGTTCCCGATCACGTATATCTTCGGCGACGTATTCACCGAAGTTTACGGCTACGCGGCGTCGCGGCGCGCCATCTGGATCGGTTTTCTGGCCAACGCGCTTCTGGCGGTGATGGGTTTGATCACGGTGTGGCTTCCGCCCGCGCCGGGCTGGCCGAATCAACAGGCTTTCGCGACGGTGTTTTACCAGATCCCGCGCCTGATCGTCGCCAGTCTGGTGGCGTATTGGTGCGGCGAATTCACCAATTCGTTCACGCTGGCTAAGATGAAGCTGTGGACCGGCGGGCGAATGTTGTGGACGCGCACCATCGGCTCAACCGTTACCGGACAATTCGTGGATACGGTCATTCTGGTGCTGATCGGATTTGCCGGCACCGCTCCGGCATCCACGCTGGCGAAACTGGCGGCATCGGCGTATTTCGGCAAGGTGATCTATGAAGTGGCCGCAACGCCGGTGACCTACGCCGTCGTGGGATTCCTGAAGCGGTCCGAGGGGCTGGACGCTTTCGATTATAAAAGCGATTTTAATCCGTTCCATTTGGGAACGCATTAACTCCGTTACGTAAAACAATTGCTGATCTCTGAGTTTGATTATCATCTTCCCGAGGAACTGATCGCGCAGGAGCCTCTGCCGGATCGCGCCGGCGCGCGCATGCTGGTGCTCGATCGCGCATCCGCCACCTGGCAGGATCGCCAGTTTCGCGATTTTCCTGCATATCTGGGCCCCGGCGACTGCCTCATCCTGAACGATTCGCGCGTCTTTCCATCGCGGCTTTACGGGCGGCGGGAGCACGGCACGGGCCGCGTCGAGGTTTTTCTCGCCCGGCAAATTTCCCCGGACGGCCTCACCTGGGAAGCGCTGGTTCGTCCTGGCCGAAAAATGCGCAGCGGGGAACGCATCTTTGTGTCGGATGATCTCACGGTCGAGATTCTCGGACGCGGCGCCTTTGGCGAGCGGACCGTTCTACTGCGGCCGCGCGGCGACCTGTTCGAGGTTCTGGATCGAACCGGACACGTCCCGCTGCCGCCTTACATCCGCCGCGAGGATCGCCGCGAGGACCGCGAGCGTTACCAAACCGTATTCGCGCGCGAGCGTGGATCGGTGGCTGCGCCGACCGCCGGGCTGCACTTTACTCCGGAAATTCTGGACGCCTGCCGCGCGGCCGGAGCCGTGATCGCGCATGTGACCCTGCACGTCGGCCTGGGAACGTTCCAGCCGCTGCGCAGCCAGGTGATCGAACAAGCCAGGCTCCACTCGGAATCCTTCGTCGTTCCCGAGGAGACCGTTCGCGCGATGGACGCCGCGCGCCGCGTGATCGCCGTCGGCACCACCAGCGTCCGCGCCATCGAAAGCCCATCGAGCGGTGAAACCGACCTGTTCATTTATCCCGGATTCCAGTTTCGCCGCACCGGAGCGCTGCTCACCAATTTTCATCTGCCGCAATCGAGCCTGCTGGTGCTGGTCTCCGCCTTCGCGGGTCGCGAATTAACGCTCGCTGCCTATCGCCATGCCGTGGAGCGGCGCTACCGGTTTTTCTCTTACGGCGATTGCATGTTAATCCTGTGAAGAAGCGATGAAGGGCAAACTTGTTTCCTGGCTTGCGGCGGCGGCGATCACGGCGTACTTTTTGTCCTTCGCAATTCCCGCCCTGCGCGCCGGATTCGCCCCTGACGATCCGATGAACGCGGGCGAGTACTGGCTGCGCGGATTCTGGCGCAGCGCCGCCGATATCGTCACGTTCTGGACCACGGCTTATCGTCCTTTAGGCGCGATGTTCTACCTGCCGATTTATCATTTTTTCGGATTTACGCCCCTTCCGTTTCGCATCGGCGCGCTGGCGCTGATCGCTGGAAATATTTTTCTGACTTATCGGGTGGCGCTGATGCTGGTCGAATCGCGCGCCGCCGCGGCGCTGGCGGCGATGCTGGCCACCGCGCATGCCTCCATGCTCGCGATCTATTACAACACGTCGATGATCTACGACATTCTGGCGTATTTCTTCGTCGCGCTGATGCTGTTTCTCTATCTGCGATTCCGGCGCCAAGGCGAGCTTTCGATCCCGCGCGCCGCGCTGGTGGTGTGCGCGTTTATCGCCGCGCTCGATTCGAAGGAACTGGCCGTGGTCGCTTCGCTATGGGTGCTCGCCTATGAGCTGCTTTTCGAAAGGCCGTGGCGGCTGCGCGTGCCGCTGCTGTTGTGCGCCATTTCGGGCGTCTACACCGCCGGAAAATTTTTGGGTCCCAATCCGCTGGCGAAGCAGGAAGGCTATCGGCTCGATTTAAGCCTGCATCGCTACCTGCTGAACAACCGCCTTTATTGGAATGATCTGTTTTACTCCCATTGGTTCGTTACCAGCCGCCGGTTAGTGTTCTGCTGGCTGGCGCTCACCGCGCTCTGCTGGATCGCCCGCCGGCTGGAGCTATGGTGGTGCTGGGTGCTGGTGACCACGGCGACGCTCGGCATCTCGTTTACCGTTCAGCCGCGAGGACAATCCGGCCTGTACCTGGCGCTGTTTGCGTGGACGATGATGGCCGCGTCGCTTTTCGCGATCCCGTTCGGAAAACGTTCGCGGATCGCGTGGCCGGCGGCGCTGGTGTTGGCATGCGTGGCGGCTTGGTATACGGTTCCGTACTGGCGCGCGCAGACTCAGGCCTACCTCGACTGGCACAAACCCACGATGATCACCCTGGCCCAGATCAAGGCCGCGCCAAAGCCGCCCCCGCGCAGCCGCGTGTTGTTCCTTCACGATCCGTGGGAAGGCTACGACACGCTATTCATGGCGCTGCTTGTTTGGAACGACCACAGCCTGAACATCGATCTCGACCGTAAACTAACGCCCCCGCCCGACCCGGCAAATTACGACTGGGTCCTGTCCTTTGAGGGGAGCGATCTGCGCCTGTTGAAGCCCTCTGTTCGAGGCGGAGCTGAAGCTCCGCGCGGAACCAATCCCGCCCTCCTGCGCGACGCGATGTTAGGTTGAAAGTATCGGATGCTTCTTCGCTGCGCACTCGCCGCCGCCGCGCTGCCTTGTCTGGCCGCGCCCACCTTCCACGAGGACATCCAGCCGATCACGAATCGTTACTGCGCGCCCTGCCATCGCCCCGGTGAAACCGGACCGTTTTCGCTGCTCACCTACGCCGACGTGAAAAAGCGCGCCGCGCAGATCGCCGCCGTCACGGCCAAGCGATTCATGCCGCCCTGGCTCCCCGAGCCCGGTCACGGCGATTTCGCCGATGAGCTTCGCCTTTCCGACGCGCAAATCCGAGCCATCGCCGATTGGGCCGCCGCCGGCGCGCCCGAAGGAGATCCCGCCCACGCTCCCCCGCCGCCGAATTTCACCGAAGGATGGCAGCTCGGCCCGCCCGACCTGATCCTTGAGCCGAAGCGCGCCGCCAGCATCCCCGCCTCCGGTCCCGACGTCTATTGGAACTTCATCTTCACCGCCAACACGAAACAAACGCGCTGGGTTCGCGCCATCGAAATTCGCCCCGGGGAAAAACGCGCGGTGCATCACGCCAATCTCTACATCGATCGCGCGCACTCGGCGCGGGCCGCCGGCGATGTTTTTCCCGGCATGGACCCGAAAATTGAGCGCTCGATTTACGAGCCCGACGACGGCCACTTTCTTTATTGGAAGCCCGGCGGCATCCCTTACTCCGAGCCCGACGGATTTTCCTGGCGCCTCGATCCCGGCGACGATCTCGTCCTCAACGCGCACATTCTTCCGACCGGCAAGCCCGAAGCGATCCGACCCGTTATCGGCCTTTACTTCACCGGCAAACGCCAGACCAAGTTTCCGATGCTGATCCAGCTCGAACACGACGGCGCGTTGAACATCCCCGCCGGCGATAGAGATTTTCTCGATTCGGACGACTTCACTTTGCCGCTCGACGTGGACGTTCTGGCAATTTATCCCCACGCCCACGCCCTCGGACACGTCCTTGAAGGCTACGCCACGCTGCCCGATGGAACCAAAAAATGGCTGATCCGCATTCCCGATTGGGACCGCAACTGGGAAGCCGTCTATCGCTATCGCGCGCCGTTCTTTTTGCCGCGCGGGACGGTGATTTCCATGCGCTTCCATTACGACAATTCGGTCGCCAATCCGCGCAACCCGAACCATCCGCCGAAGCTCGTCAAGGCGGGAAATCGATTGCGGGATGAAATGGGACATTTATGGCTGCAAGTGCTGCCGCGCGGCGCGCGCGATTCGCGGATGGAGATCGAAGAAGCGCTGGTGCGGCACTGGCTTGAAAAATATCCCGGCGATTTTTCCGGTCATCTGCATCTGGGCGGAATTATGCTCGCCCGCCTCGATCCGCGCTCGGCGGAAACCGAGCTTCAACGCGCCGTCTCGATCGACCCGAAAAATCCCGAAGGCCGCAACATGCTCGGCTCGGCGCTGTTGGCGCTTGGCCGGACCAGCGAGGCTATCGATCAGTTTCGTCTGGCCCTTCAGCAGCGTCCGGATTATCAGAACGCCCGCTATAACCTGGCGCGCGCGCTGATCAAGGCGCAGCGATGGGACGAAGCGCTCGCCTTCTACCAGCAGATCGTCGCGGCCTATCCTAACGATGTGCAGGCGCGCAATGGGCTGGGCGAATTGCTGTACCATCAGGGTCGCTACGCGGAGGCGATCGGGGAATTTCAGAAAGCGCTGTCGATCGACCCATCGAACCAGGTCGCCAGAAAAGACCTGGAAATCGCCCGCCAGAAGCAATAACCGCATCGCTTGCCATTAGGCGAATAAAGAGCGAAACTAGCGGTATGCTAGTCGGCATCGCCAGGCTCGCCGCCGGCGCCCGGACGCTGGAAGCCAAGCGCCGGGTCGAGTATCTCGAGATTGAATCGCGCTCCTTCATCACGCGCTGCGACAGCGATCGCGTGCCATTCCGCTGGACGATCAACCCCTATCGCGGCTGCGAGTTCGGGTGCAAGTACTGCTATGCGCGCTACGCCCACGAATTCATGGAGCTTCGCGATCCGCTGCAATTTGAGCGAAAAATCTTCGCCAAACGCTTCGATCGCGCGCAATTTCGGCGCGAGCTCACCCGCTTGCCGATGGGCGAAACCATCGCGCTCGGCACCGCAACCGACCCTTACCAGCCGGCCGAGCGCCGCTTCCGGATCACCCGGTCCGTCCTCGAAGTGTTTGCCGCGACGGCCGGCTATCGCCTTGGAATCACCAGCAAATCCGACCTGATCGCGCGCGACCTGGATCTGCTGCGGGAAATTTCGCGCCGTCATTATCTGAGCGTCCACATCACCATCACCAGCATGGACCGCGACCTCGACCGCCTCATCGAGCCGATGGCGCCCCGCCCCGACCTGCGCATGAACGCGGTCCGCAAACTCGCCGCGGCCGGGATTCGAGTCGGCGTTTTTTGCTCGCCGGTGATGCCGCTGATCAACGATTCCGAGCCGGGCCTGGACGCCATCGCCAAATCCGCGCGCGGGGCCGGAGCAAACAATTTTGGCGCCAATGTCTTATTCCTGAAGCCGTGCAGCTACGCCGTTTTTCTGCCTTTTTTGGAAAGCCATTTTCCGCTGCTGGTCCGCCGCTACCGCGAGCGGTTCGAAAAATCGGCGTACTTAAAAGGGGAATATCCGAAAACGATTCAGGATCGGGTCGCCGCCATCCGCCGCCGCTACGGATTCCACCCGCAAGCGCAGCCCGAACCCGCGCTGTGGCCCAAAGACCCCCAGCTCACCCTGTTTTAAATACTTTACCCCCGCCAAGCTTCAGCTTCGCAACTTGCGCTGGCCTAGGAATTCTCTTCCGCGATGGGGACTTGCCAGCGGCCGCTTTGCAGCTCCACCGTGCTGAAATTTTCACCGAGATAGACTCGGCGGACCTCCGGATCATTGCTCAGCACTTCCGGCGATCCGGCGCGGAAAATGCGGCCATTGTTGATAATATAAGCTCGATCCACCACCGCAAGCGTCTCGCGGACGTTGTGATCCGTCACCAGAATACCGATGCCGGCGCGCTTCAGGTCCGTGATGATTTTTTGCAGCTCCAGCACCTGAATCGGATCGATTCCCGAAAACGGCTCGTCGAGCAGAAGAAAACTAGGCTCGATCACCAGGCTGCGCGCGATTTCGACGCGACGGCGCTCGCCGCCGGAAAGAGCGTAGCCCTTGTTGTGGCGGACCTGCTCAAGACCCATCTGCGCGATCAGGCGGTTCATTCGCTCCCGGCGCTCCCGGCGGCTGATGGGGAGCGTTTGCAGGATCGCCATCAGGTTATTCTCCACCGACAGCTTGCGAAACACCGAGGCTTCCTGCGGCAGATAGCTGATGCCCCGGTGCGCGCGCCGGTACATCGGCAGCGGAGTGATGTCGTCCTGGTCGAACAGGACCCGGCCGGAATCGGGAGTGATCAGGCCGACGATCATGTAGAACGTCGTCGTCTTGCCGGCGCCGTTCGGGCCAAGCAATCCCACCACCTCGCCCTGTTTGACCCACACCGACACGTTATCGACCACCTTTCGGCCGCGATACGCCTTGGTCAGCTCATTGGTTCGGAGGGTGTGCACAGGAAAAATTATTTCTTCTTGTGGACAACGCTTTTGGCGGGATTGGTTTTGTCCTTACCGTCTACGATGAGCCTATCATCGTTAGCGAACCAGGTCAATTGATTGCCGCGCGTGCGATTCATGTTATCCACCAGCGCCGGCTGGCCTCCGCTGAGCACCACGCGTTCTTCATCGGCGTAATATTCGGCGTGTTCGGAGGCGCCCACGCGCGTCCTCCTCGTCTTCTCCGACGTGCTCACGATCTTCACCGTTCCATCGGCGAAGGCTTTATCGAGCGAGGAATCCTGGTCGGCATCCTTGAGGAAGGCGCGGATTCGCCGCGCGGTGATCGTCATGCCGGGACGCACCAGCTCCACGCCTCCCGAATACTCGACCACTCGATTCTCCTCGTGATAAACCATGTCCGGCGCGGTCACGATGGTAAAGACGGGAGGCGCGGCTGCCCCCGATTCGCCATCCGTTTCGCCCTCTTTCTTTTTGTCCTTATCGACGAACTGGCTTTTCACCTTGCCATGCGCTTCCATGATCTGCGCGTCGCGGTCGATTTGCAGCCGGTCGGCTTCGACGCGATTGGCTCCCTGCCAGGCGACGGCGTCCCCTTCGTAGATGACTTTCTGGTTGTTGTCGGTCGAGATCATGCGCCGCGCCTTGGCTTGCATCACTTCCTCGGTTGAAAGCATCGCCGAGGATTTGCCGTTTTTATCTGGCTGATGCGTGGACATGACGTGTCCGGCGGCTTCGAAATCGCCCGTCTTCTGATTGGTCACGATGTGATCGGCGGCAGCCGAGCCGGTCGAATCCCACATCCGCGCTCCGCCATCGAGCGTCATGACGCCTTTATCCTGTTCGAGCACGGCGCTGGCGGCTCGCGCGTGGCGATCGCCTTCGTCGTATTTGAAATTGGTCTTCTGCTCCATGCGCAAAAGGTCGCTGGTTTTGGGATCGAAGAACGCGACCAGATCGCGGCTTTCGGTGATCGCGGGATCTTTAGCTCCCGGCTTATCGGTCCGCGTGGTGACGTTCACGGCCTTGAGGCTTTGGATGCGATTCTCCGCGCCGTAGGTGATCCAGATGCGATCGCCTTTGAGAAACCGCTTGGGCTGGCCGGGCGCGTTGGGAAGAAAATCGAGCGTGCCGGGACCGGCGGTCTCCGCGCTGGCGATCTCCTTTCCGCCGTTGCGCATCTTGAGCGTGATGGTATCGCTCTTAAGGATCTTCGTTTCCTTCGTTTCCGCGTTGGGCTTGGGAAGCGGCTGCGCTTCCGCGGTGCTGCCGCCGCGCGCCAGAACTTCCTGAAGCTCGCTTTCCTTGTTTTGCGGATGGAAGCTCAAATCCATGTGCGGCGAGGTAACCGTAGTGCGCATGGTCGCGGCGGTGGAGACGAGCCGGCCGTTCTGATCCCCGTAGATGTGATCGACCACCATGCCGTCGGCGAAGTGCATCCACATGCGATCGGATTGAAATTCGATTTTGCGGTCGGGTTCCTCGCGCACGCCGTGCCCGGCCGCGACGTACGCCTCGCGAACATCGCCCTGATCGAGCGTGATCACGGCGTTGCCGCCTTCCATATGCAGCGTGTCGCGAGTGAGCTTGGACCAGGGCATCAGCCAGATTTTCGATTCTTTTTCCTTGTAAAAAGCCTCCCCCGCTTCAATGTGCATGGGAACGAAGCCCTCGGTCTTGCCGGTCCAGTCAAGCGAGACTTGGCTTTTAAGATGCAGCTCGCGGGTTTGCGGATCGTACTCCACGCCGACGGCCGTTCCGCCGCCCTCTTTTTTGCCATCGCTGCCGAAGTCGAACCAGGCGCGGCGATCGGTGGCGGCCTTTCCGGTCTCGCTTTGAAAGGTGATGCCGGAGGATTTGATGCCAACGATGCGGCCATGCGGCGGGCCTTCGACGGGAATGCCCATGGTGATCCGCACGTCGCCGTCGGAAAAAAGCGTTTTGGCGCTTTCGTTGAAACTGGCGTGGTCGCAGAGGACGCGATCGTACTGGCTGCCGTCTTTATGAAACAGATGCAGCTCGACATCCTGAAGCAGGATGGTGGAGGAATCCTTGCTTTCGCGCATCTCGCCGGCGCTGATCGAAAAGACCGGCGTGGTGCCGTTGCTTTTGGTGTAGCTGTAGTGCTGCGATCGCGCGTCGATGCCCGCTTCAAGCGGCTTGGGTGGAGCGATAATGTTGCGATCGGCGCTAGCCTTGGATCTTACGTAAACCGCGCTCACCCAAATGACAATGGCAAGAAAGGCGGCAAGAAAGAGCCACCGGGTGCGGCGCATAGCGGTGTGTTTTCAGGATAGCAGCCGCGCGGCGCCGCGTAAGCCGGCCGGTTTTGTGCCGAGCAGGCGCGAGCCCGGCAAGTCATGTACCTTCAGAATCATATGAGAATCGCGGCATTATTGCTGATCACGGCGAGCCTGTACGCCGCTCCGCCGGTTTATCGAGTCCGGGTTGAGACCACGAAGGGAAACTTTGTCGTCGAGGCGCATCGCGACTGGGCTCCGCACGGCGCCGATCGTTTTTATGAGCTGGTTCGCGCGAAATACTACGATAATTCGCGATTTTTCCGCGCCGTAGCGGGCAAATGGGTGCAATTTGGAATCGCCGGCGATCCCAGGGTCGCTCGCAAATGGCGCAACCGGACGATTCCCGACGATCCGGTCCGGGAAAGCAATAGACCGGGCTATGTCGCCTTCGCATTTACGCAACCGGGTACGCGCGCGACCGAGGTTTATATCAACCTCGGCGATAATTCGCGGCAGGACTCGCAGGGATTCGCGCCGTTCGGCAAGGTGGTGGAAGGCATGGACGTGGTGGAGCGTTTGTATACAGGCTACGGTGAAACCTCCGGAGGCGGAATGCGCGCCGGGCATCAGGACAAAATGTTTGAGGAAGGCAACGCCTGGCTCGACCGCGAGTTCCCGAAGCTGGATCATTTAATCCGCGCGCGGATCGGGCGTTGAACCGCGCCCCCGGCGCCTTTAGTCCGCGATCCCAATGTGATACACTCCTGCCCATGAATCGCCGGGACTTTTTTGGAATCACCGCCGGATCGGTTGCGCTGGCGGCTTTTCAGGATAACGCGATCGAACGCGCGCGCGCCGCGGGCGAAGGCGTGAAGGGACGCAAGCCGGAAGAGGTCGCGCGCGATGAAGATTACTGGACCGAGATTCGCAACGCCTTCACTATCGATCGCGACGTCATCAATCTCAATAACGGCCACGTGAGTCCCGCGCCGCGCCCGGTGCAGGACGCCATGCGCCGCTATCTGGAATTCAGCGACATGGGTCCGTATCACACCATGATCCAGAACCTGGAGCCGAAAATCGAAGCGGTGCGGCGGCGGCTGGCCGACACGGCCGGCTGCGATCCGGAAGAGATGGCGATTACGCGCAATTCGAGCGAATCGCTCGAAATCGCGCAGATGGGAATCGATCTGAAGCGCGGCGACGAGGTGTTAACCACCAATCAGGACTATCCGCGCATGCTGACCACCTTCCGCCAGCGCGAGCGGCGCGAAGGGATCGTGCTCAAGGAGATCTCGTTTCCTGTGCCGCCGCCCGGCATGGACGATTTGTATCAGCGGTTTGAGCGCGCGGTGACGCCGCGGACCAAACTGATCCTGGTTTGCCACATCACCAATCGCACCGGACAGATCTTCCCGATCCGGCGGATCTGTGACATGGCGCACGCCCGCGGCATTCCGGTGATCGTCGACGGAGCGCACGCCTTCAATCATTTTCCGTTCAAAATTTCCGATCTCGACTGCGATTACTACGGCACCAGCCTGCACAAATGGACCTGCGCGCCGATCGGCACGGGATTTTTATACGTCAAGAAATCGCGCATCGCGAGCACCTGGGCGCTGATGGCCTCCGACGCGCGGCAGGATTCCGATATCCGCAAATTCGAGGAGATCGGCACTCATCCGGCGGCGAATCACGACGCGATCGCCCAGGCGCTGGTGTTCAACGAAAATATCGGGATCGAGCGCAAGGCAGAGCGGCTCCGCTACCTGCGCGACCGCTGGGCCCACCGGCTGGCGGAGAATCCGAAATGCAGGATTTTGCACAGCCAGGATCCGGCGCAATCCTGCGGGATCGGCTTTCTGGCGTTTCAAGGCGTCGATCCGGGCAAGATGCACGATGCGCTGTGGTCGAAGTACGCCATCGTGACGGCGCGCGTCGCGCATCCCGAGTACGACGGCTTGCGGATCACGCCTCACGTCTACACCACCATCGGCGAGATCGATATGTTCGCGGATGCCGTGGAAAAGGAGCTGCGCGCCTAAGCCCGCCGATTTTACCGTTTGAACCAGCCCCGGGATTCATCCCGCGCGGAGCTATGCGATCATTACTTTTCGCGGGAACTGCGAGTTATCCTGCAAAAAAGTTTTCTTGCGCTTTAGCTCCTCGGCCGTGGGTTGAACATTACCTTCCACGTCCGTCACTCGCGACACCAGCGTGTGCTCGCCCGGCGTCGCGTCCTCCCAGCGGTACGTGAACAGTTTCCACGAAAATTGCGTGTTGGTGGAGGCGAGCGCCGCTTTCCGCCACGGACCGTTATCGACCGACACCTCCACCGATTTGAGCGGCGTGCCGTCGTTCAGCACGAATCCAAGCACTTCATAAGCGCCGGCTTTTTTACGCACGCGCGCGATCACCGATTTGAGATGAATCCGCGTGATCTCGTTCTCCACCCACTGTGTCGCGGGGTCGTTGTCTTCGCCCGTTCCATTCACTCCCACCAGCGACCGATACCAGCGGGCCTGATAATTTCCGAGGAAGCGATCCTCCTGCAAGTGTATTTCGGCCAGCCATTTCACGTTGCAGACGCCGTACCATCCCGGCATGATCAAGCGGACCGGGAAGCCTTGCGCGCGCGTCAGGGGCTCGCCGTTGAGCGCGTAGGCCAGCAGCGGCTCCGGCTTCATTGCGTTCTCCAGCGTAATGCTGCGCCCAAACTGCTGGTTGAGCTTGAACGTCTGGGTGCGAAACACGATCTCCTGCGGTCCGCGATCGGCGCCGAAGAAAACCACCTCGCGCGCCTTCGCTCCCACGCCGGCCTGTTTTAAAAGATCACGCAAACGCACGCCCTTGAACAACCCGCAGGAGCACAGTCCTTCGACCGAGCGCGGGCTGTTGCCGGAGCATTCATATCCCGCCGCCAGCTCCACCGGATGCATCTTCTTCAAATCGTCGAGCGAAAATTCGGCCGCCTTGGAGACCATGCCGGTCAGCTTCAGGCGATAGGAGGCGCCGTCCACTTCCGGCTGGCCCATGTGCTGGAGCGCGAAGAACTGATCCTTGGGCACGAACGGGCCGTCGATTTTGCGGATATCGAAGACGCGCGTTTCCGATCCCGGATTGTTGCCGGGCTTGAAATTCTTCGGAATATCGGTAAACTGCATATCGGCTTCGTCATCGGCGAGCGCCGGCATCGTCCAATCCGGCAGCATCGCGAGCAGTCCGGCGGCGCCGGCTTTAAGAGAATCTCTGCGCGTCATGAATTAGTTCTCCGAGCTTTTGTTCGTCGTTTCGCGATAGACCACTTCGGTGAAGCTGGCGAATCGGGCATTGGCTTGCGGCGCCGGGTCGCCCACCGCGGCGCGGATTTCCTCGAGCGATTTGCCTTGCGCCGCCAGTTCCTTGATCTGTTTGCGCTTGGCCTCGACTTTTGCCAGCCGCTGCTGTATGTCGTCCTTGGTCTGCACGTTGCCGTGGCCGGGAACGTATTGATCGGCGTTCAGCGCGACCATTCCCTTGGTGGTCGTAATCCAGCCTTCCGACGATCCGTGTTTTTCCAGGTGAATCAACGCATCGGGCATCTGCGTGGCGATAATGTCGCCGGTGAAAACGATTTTTTCGGCGGGCAGGAAGACCACCAGGTCGCCGCTGGTGTGCGCCGGCGCCCAATGGAGCAGCTCGATCCGCACGCCCTCGATCTTGAGGGTCTCTCTATTTTTGGCGATCACCTGATTCGGCAGATGGTCGGCCGGAGGCGCGCCGCGTCCGCCCGCGGAAAGCGCGGCTTCCTGCTCCTTCTTGTTGTTTTCGTGCGCGATCACCTTCACGCCGGCGGGAAATGCGGCGAGCCCGTTGACGTGATCACCATCGCTGTGCGTCAGAATGACCGTGGTCACCGGCTTGGGCGTAATTTTCGCGATATCGTCGAGCAGTTCCTTGCCGCCGGCCTGCGTGGTCTTCGCATCGACCACGATGACGCCCTTATCGCCGATGATGACCCCGCTGTTTCCGCCGCCGCCCTCGATCCAATAGACGTTGGGCTTGAGTTGATGCGTCTGAAACGGAGCCTGCGCCTGCTGCGCGACCGCCAGCCCGCAGCATACGGCCAACATTAAGACGAGCCTACGATGCATATCGCCACCATCCTTTCATCAGAAGAGTATCACAGCCCCACGAAGCTCAAGAGCATGCGTACAAGCCATGATGTTTGGGGCCGTGTGCGGATTGAAATTCGCCATCCTAGGCGTGGTTGGTTCGCCCGATGGAGTCGTCGTCGGGAACGTCCGGGCACGCAAACCCGGCGGATTGTTTTCGCAAGGATTGGCTGGCGGGAAGCGTGAAGTAGAACGTTGATCCGCCTCCCGGCGCGGATTCGACCCAGATTTGGCCGCCATAACGCTGCACGATGCGGCGGCAGATCGCCAATCCCATGCCCGTGCCCGGAATCTTGGAATCATGAAATCGCTTGAAAAAATCGAAAACATGATCGCGATATTCGGGCGCGATGCCCAGGCCGTTATCCGAACAGGCGAAGCGCCACTGCTCCCCTTGGCGCTGCGCCCAGATGCGAATCGTGGGAGCGGCCTCGCCGCGGTACTTGATCGCGTTCGAAATCAGATTCTGGAATAACTGCGTGAGATGCGATTCCCGGACCGGCAGTTTGGGCAGGGGATCGTGGACCACCGCCGCTCCACTCTCGTCGATGGCCGAGGCGCAGTTCACCAAAACGCCTTGCAGCACGATCTCGGCGTCGGCGTCTTCACAGGGCAGTGCGCTCAGATTTGTCGCCTCCACGTAGGCCCGCAAATCCGTGAGAAGCGCCGACATCCGCTGCGCGCCGTTGATCACGAATCCTAAATATTCCTCCAGGTCGGCGTCCACGCGCCCCAGTTTCCGCTTGATCAGATCGGCATAGACGCTAATCATGCGCAGCGGCTCCTGTAGATCGTGGCTGACCGAATGCATGAACTGGTGCAGTTCCTCGTTGGCCAACTGAAGCTGGGCGGAGGAGCGCTTCAACTCCTCCTGCGCGGCCCTCCGCTCGCGGCGGACCTGCGCATCGGAGATCGAGCGCCGGACGGCGGCCGGCAATCTCGCCAGCTTGTCCTTCATCACGTAATCGTCGGCGCCCGCTCTCATCATCTCAACGGCGATCTCTTCGCCCACGCTGCCGGAAACGACGATGATCGGCGCGTCGCAGCCGGACTCCTGGCAGACCTTCAAAGCTTTGACCCCGCTAAAAGCCGGCAGCACGTAATCGAGGAAAATCACGTCCCAGGAGTCGCGCTCCAGCGCCTCGCGCAACTGCCGCTCCGTCTCGACGCGGCGGATGTGGGGATCAAATCCACCCTGGCGGAGGATGTCGGCCACACGCTCGGCGTCGTCGGCGACATTTTCAACCATGAGAACGCGAATGAGATCCGCCATGCACGATTACTCCAATGGTGGTTCGTTCCGGATCAGCCAGTAAACCCCGTTCCGCAGCACCTCCAGGTCCAGCGCTTTGGCAAGGCGCGCGTGGAGAACAACGAAGTTCCGCTCGCTGCCCTCGAACAGATCATCGCGCGCCTCGGCCCCGTCGCGGGCCACCGCAATTGCGTTGGTAATGCCGGCGGTTCTCAGAGCATCGATGGTGAGGGTCGTGGTCAGCCCGCTCAATTACTCACATTTTGATGAAAATCCGGGCGCCGGCGCAACTCTACTCCTCCGGCCTCTACTCCTCCGATCCGCGGCCGCGTTTCGATTCCGGCCCGCGCCGGATCTGCTGCACGACGTCATCCACTGCTCGAAAGTAATCCTCTGCTTCGAGCGGCTTTCTTAAAAAACGTGTAGCTCCCAATAAATGGGACCGATGCCTATCGGCGGCGGCGTTTGATGAAGTAAAGACGATCACCGGAATATCAGCCAGGCGCGGCACAAATCGAATGATCCGCAGTACGTCCAGACCGTCGGCGGCGCCGAGCCGAAGATCTAATAAAATCGCGCCCGGCTGGATGGTGGCATGGCTTCCGCACAGGGCGTCGATAGCTTCGGGTCCATCGGTGAAGGAGATGACATCCATGGATGGGTCGGCTCGCGCAACCGCCTCCCGTATCAGGCGAAGGTCGCCTGGATTGTCGTCGATCACAACTAAGGTCATGACCCTCTCCATGCACGGCGGGCGCGATTTATTAAGAGAATTCGTCATGAAAGATCAGGGCAGCATCCCAGCCAGCGAAACCGGCCACGATTTTCTTACTGTCGAGTTCCGGATCTCTTGTTGGTAAGCTCGACTGGCAGAAAACATTTACGCTGAGGACAACCAAAGAATCGCAAACACAGCACGAAAAAGGGAAGTAAGAAACGGTCGCCTTACTTTCTTACAGGGAAACCCGAAACACTTCATGTTTTCTCCTCCCAGTTAAGTAACTGATATTGAATTACATAGCGGTCATGATCAGGGTTTGGCAGGCGCGTTGCCTGTTACGGTGTGCGGACAAGAGATGTACGGGCGGAGAAAACATATGAGAACAAAGCTAGAAAGTTCGGGCGTAAAAAAATCGCGCGCCAAGCTGGAGCACTACACTCCTAATCCGGCGCCGAATCCGGCGATGGTGCGGAGGCAGTTGGAGAAGATTTTGTCCTCAGCGCGTTTCAGGCGATGCGAGCGGATGAGCCGATTCCTGCGCGTGCTGGTCGAATACGTCCTGGAAAACGACGGCGCCCCCACGGCGCGGGATATCGCCGCGCGAGTTTTCGATAAGCGTGATTTCGATTCTCGAATCGATCCCATCGTCCGAGTGGAGGCGCGCCGCCTGCGCAAGCTGTTATCGGAATATTACGAAAGCGAGGGCGCGCGCGACCACATCGTGATCGCGCTGCCGCGCGGGGCTTACCGGCCCAGTTTTACGCGTCAAAGCGTGCGCTCCGTTGCCTTGAAGTCGATTGCGGTGCTGCCGTTTGTGAACATGACCAACGACGAAAGCCGCGAAGCGTTCTGCGAGGGCGTGACCGAGGAGTTGATCAACGCGCTGACGCGCATGGACGATCTGAAAATCGCGGCCCGCACCTCGGCATTTCAATATAAAGATCCCCATGATGTTCGCGATATCGCCAAGGACCTCGGCGTCGCGGCGGTGATGGAAGGCAGCGTGCGCGTGGCCGATGACAAAATCCGAGTTACCGCGCAGCTCAGCGACGCCGCCGATGGATTTCATCTCTGGTCGGAGACGTTTGACGCGGCGTTCGAGGAAACTTTCCTGCTTCAGGAGCAGTTGGCGCGGCAGATCGCGGCGATCACCGGGCGCAAGCTGCATGGCGCCGGGTAGCAGGGCTTCAATCTGCGAAAATAAATCGAGATGTTTCCCACGGAATATTGCGCCGGAGGCGTGCGAATCGCGCCCGCGACCGTTCTTGCTCCGATGGCCGGCGTCACGGATACGGTATTTCGCCGCCTCATAAGGGCGCAAGGCGGCTGCGGGCTGATCATGACCGAGTTCACGTCCAGCCACGGCGTGGTCGCGAGCGCACGCGCGACCAAGCCGACGCGCACTTTTCGTTATCTCTATTTCGAGCCGGATGAGCATCCGATCGCCGCGCAGCTTTTCGGCTCCGATCCGGCGGTGATGGCGGAGGCGGCGCGCTACTGCCAGGATCTGGGCTTCGATATTGTGGACATCAATTTCGGCTGCCCGGTAAAGAAAGTGGTGACGTGCAACGGAGGGTCCGGGCTGCTGCGCGATCTGCCGTTGGTGGAGCGGATTTTACGCTCGGTCCGCGCGGCGATTACGATTCCCCTGACCATGAAATTCCGCGCGGGATGGAACGATCGCGAGCTGGTAGCCGTGAAGATGGCGAAGATCGCCGAGGATTGCGGGCTGCAAGCGATCGCACTGCATCCGCGCACGCGCGAGCAGGGCTATAGCGGCCGCGCCGATTGGACCCGCATCGCCGAGGTGAAGGCGGCCGTCAAAATTCCGGTGATTGGAAACGGCGATATCGTCGCGCCGGAGGATGCCGTGCGCATGGTGAAGGAGACGAGCTGCGACGCGGTGATGATCGGCCGCGCGGCGTCGTCGAACCCCTGGATTTTCCGCCAGATCGCCGATTATCTCAGCCGCGGAAGCTATAAGATCCCGTGCGAGGAGGAGCGGTATGCGCTGATGCGGCGCTATTTTGAGATGCTCACCGCGCACGGCTCGCCAGACGCGGCGGGCAAGATGAAGCAGTTCGCGACGTATTTCACGCACGGCGTCCGCAACGGATCGCGGCTGCGGGCGGAGATTTATCACGCCTCCGATCCCGCGGCGATTTTAAACTGCGTGGATGCGTTTTTCGAAAAGGAATTGAATGCGGCGGCCTGACGCTGCTTCAATTTCCCGGTGATTGATTCACAGGATCGGCGCCGTGGGGGATGAGTCCCGTCCTGCGAAGAACACGCGGCGGCCGCCGAGGTACGCTTCAACAATTTCGATTCGCTGATTGATCCGCCGGAAGCGCGCGATATCGGCGCGCTCGCCGCCGCGCAGGCCGCGCTGGCGGGAAACGATGCGGCCGAGGCGGGCGGGGTTGATCGTCGCCATGGCGATCGCTTCAGTAAGGGTGACGCCGGCGATGCGCATCACGTTGGAGATCGCCTGATCCATGCGCAGGCTCGATCCGGCAAGACGCGTGCCGCCACGCAGAACGACGCGATGGTCTTGCTTTAATTCCACCTCCACTTCGCCCAGCCGGTACAGGCCGGGTTCGCACATTGCGGGCATCACGGCGTCGGTGACCAGGATGCTTCGCTCGATCCCCTTGGCGCGCAGCGCGACGCGCAGAAAATTGTCGGCCAGATGGATGCCATCCACGATGAAGCTGGCGGCGAGACGGTCCGCGGCGAGCTGATCGAAGATGTAGTTGAATTTCGCAAGCGTCGCGTGCGCGCCGTTGCCGAGATGAGTGGACAACGTTGCGCCGGCGCGGATAGCATCCTCGATCTGATCGCGCGAGGCCGACGTATGGCCGATGCTGACCACGACGCCTTCGTTTGTAAGCTGCTCGATGTAGCGCGCCGCCCCCGGCCATTCGGGCGAGAGCGTCACCAGGCGAACGTTGCCGCGCGCCGCGTCCTGCCAGCGGCGAAATTCGTCGAGGTCCGGCGGCCGGACCCATTGCCGAGGATGCGCGCCGCGCGGCCCGTCTTCGGGCGAGATATGCGGTCCTTCGACGTGAAACGCCTCCATTGCGGCGCCGTTTTCCAGCGTCTCACGAGCATCGGCCAGATTGCGGAGCGCGGCCGCCATTCGCGCCGGATCGCCGGTGATGACGGTTGGAAAAAAACGCGTGACGCCGGTCGAGAACATCGCCTGGATGGAGCGGGCGATCTCCTCGTGCGCCGCCTCAGGCGCGTTGTAATCGACGCCGGCGAAGCCGTTCACCTGAAGATCGATGAAGCCCGGGGCGATCCAGGTGTCTTCTGGTTCCTGAAGCAGCGGATCGACGTGCTGGATGACGGAATCGAATTCGAGCGAAACCGGCTCGGCCGTGGACACATTGCGGCCGCTACATTTCATCAGCATTTTGTTTTTCCACAGTATTCCCACACCGGCGCGGCCCTAAGTTCGCAAAGCCGTGAGGGAAAGAGCTGTTGAAATTCACCGTTTCACTCTGGCCATCCAGGCCATCTCCTGATAAAACTATGTCAACAAGATTCTGCGGGAAACCGGGTTGGCGAGCCAGTCTCGGGGGAGGTGGCCGCGCGGCCCGGTTTCCGCAGAAGATTGATCCCCCGGAACGTTACTTCGCGGCGCCCACAGGTTGCGCCACCGGCGACAGCCAGCCAAAGCGATCGGCCTTCTTGCCTTCCACAATGTCGAAAAATTCGCGTTGCAGGCGTTCCGTGATGGGGCCGCGCTTACCCTTGCCGATTTCGATGCGGTCCACCGAGCGGACCGGCGTGATTTCGACTGCGGTGCCGCAGAAGAAGATCTCGTCGGCGATGTACAGCGCCTCGCGCGGGATCAGCGCTTCGCTGACCGGAATATCGAGCGAGCGGGCGATCTGGATCACGGTGTCGCGCGTGATTCCCGGCAGAACGCTTGCCCCCAGCGGCGGCGTGATCAGTTTGCCGTCGCGAATCAAAAACAGGTTTTCGCCGGAGCCTTCGCTCACGTAGCCGGAGGCGTCCAGCGCGATGCCCTCGCTGTATCCGTTGACCTCGGCTTCCATGCGGATCAACTGTGAATTCATGTAATTCCCGCCGGCTTTGGACAGCGCCGGCAGCGTGTTGGGAGCCATGCGCGTCCAGCTTGAAACGCACGCGTCCACGCCCTTTTCCAGCGACTCGCCGCCCAGATATTTGCCCCAGGTCCAACAGGCGATGTAGGTTTCGATGGGATTGTCCTTGGTCGGCATCACCCCGAGATTGCCGTAGCCGCGCAGCACCAGCGGACGAATGTAGCAGGCGTCCATCTTGTTGACGCGCACGACTTCCGCCATGGCGTTGCAGATCTCGTCGATCGAGTACGGAATTTGGATGCGATAAATCCGGGCCGAATCGCGAAGGCGGCGGGCGTGCTCGCGGGCGCGGAAAATGGCCGGTCCGGACGCGGTCGCGTAACAGCGGACCCCTTCAAATACGGAACTGCCGTAGCTGGTGACATGCGCCAGAACATGGATTTTCGCGTCGTTCCAGTGGATGAGCTTCCCGTTATGCCAGATTTTTTCGGTTGGATTTATCATGACCGAATTATAGCCTGATCCGGACGGAACATTATCGCCGCGGGACACGCCACTGAAAACGCCGCCGAACACCGGGCGCGCGCCGCGCGTTGTGGGAAAATCAGGAATTGATGCGAACTCGCCGGGGCTTTTTCGCTTGAGCTGGGACGCGCTGCTGTTCGACTTTGACGGCGTTCTGGCCGATACCGAACCCATTCACTTTGCCTGCTGGCGCGAGCTTCTTCATCCGTTCGGGATTCATCTTGAATGGGATTATTACCAGCGAAACTGCGTCGGCGTTTCGGACCGGCAGATGGTGGAGCGGCTGGCCAGCGCACACCATCCGCCGATTCCCTGGGAAGACGTCTGGCCGCAATATCAGCGGAAACAACCGATGTTTCGCGAAAGATTGATGGCCGATCCGCCGTTTTTGCAAGAGACGCTCGATTGCATACGGGAGCTGTCGGGACGGTACAAGCTGGCCGTGGTTTCTTCCAGCTCCCGGACGGAGGTCGAGCCGCCGATCGCGCGCGCGGGAATTCGCGACTGCTTTCGGGCGTTCGTCTGCGGCCGCGAGGTTCCGAACCTGAAGCCAGCGCCCGATCCTTATTTAAAAGCCGCGGAATTGCTTGCTGCGCGGCGGCCTTTGGTGATCGAAGATTCCGACGCGGGCGTCGCCAGCGGAAAAGCGGCGGGATTCGATGTTTTGCGGGTTTCCGGGGCGGATCGGGTGGCGGAAGAACTACGCGCGATTCTTGCCAGGCCACAAATTGTGCAGCCGTGATAGAATAAACATTACGTTCGTGCAACCAAGTTTCGGCGTCTCACTAGTGAGCCGGTCCGCTCGCGTGGGTCAGTTAATGAAAGATTACCTGGAGCTTACCAAGCCTCGGATCACTGTTTTCATTTTGATGAGCACGGCGATCGGGTTCTTGTGTGCGGGCCATTTCGCGGGCGCCTGGACGCTTTTTCATGCCCTGCTCGGCACCGGGCTGATGGCGAGCGGGACGGCCGCGTTGAATCAGTGGTATGAGCGCGAGGCCGACGCCAAAATGCAGCGCACCAAAGCCCGGCCGATTCCCTCCGGGCGGGTGATCGAATCGCGCGCGTTCTGGTTCGGCGTGGCGCTGTCGATCGCCGGATTTTTCGATCTGTGGATCGGCGCGAATCTGCTTGCGGGATTGCTCGGCTTGTTCACGCTGGTCAGTTATCTGTTTGTGTACACGCCGATGAAGCGGCGCTCGCCGCATTCGACCACGGTCGGCGCGATTCCCGGCGCGATGCCTCCGCTGATTGGATTCGCCGCGGCGGCGGCAACGCTGAGCCCGCTGGCGTGGGTCCTTTACGGCATTTTGTTTCTGTGGCAGTTCCCGCATTTTTACGCGATCGCGTGGATGTATCGCGAGGATTACGCCAAGGCGGGAATCCGCATGCTGCCGGTGGTCGAGCCGGATGGCGAATCGACCGCGCGGCGGATCGTTTTGTTTTCACTGGCGCTGGTTCCGGTGAGCGTGCTGCCGCGATTTGTCGGAGACGCGGGCAATGTTTATCTGATTGGCGCGCTGGCGCTGGGTTTTTATTTTTTGCTGGCGGGCGCTCGCGCCGCTTTCGATCGCACCCGGCCGCGAGCCCGTCAGGTTTTGCTGGCGAGCGTTGTTTATCTTCCGCTGTTATATGGCCTCCTGGTTTTGGACCGTCCCGGTTTGTAGCTTCGCCATTTTGACCGGCTGCGCCGCGCGCGCGGGCCTGCCGACCTATTCGAGCGTTCCCGATTTCACACTCACCGATCAGACCGGCGCCCGCTTTGAGAGCGCGGCGAAGCTGCGCGGGCAGGTCTGGATCGCCGATTTTATTTATACAACGTGCCCCGGTCCGTGCCCGCGCATGAGCTCGCAGATGCATCAGGTGGAAAATGCGTTGGCCGGAATCGATGGCGTGCGGCTGGTTTCCTTCACGGTCGATCCGGAGCATGATACGCCTGCGGTGCTGGCGCAATACGCGGATCGATTCGGGGCCAAGACCGGCGTCTGGTATTTTCTAACCGGATCGCGCGACACATTGCAGCATTTGTGCCGGGATGCCTTCCTGCTCGGCAATGTCGACGGATCGCTGGAGCATTCGACGCGCTTTGCCCTGGTGGACCGCTCCGGAAAGATTCGCGGATTTTATGAGACGTCGGACGCGGACGCGATCCCGCGCGTGATCGCGGACGCCAAGCGCCTGGCGGCGGAGCGCAGTTGACGGTTCACGATCTGCCCGCGATCAATGCAGCGCTGAACGCGATCGCGGCGGTGCTGCTGACCATCGGGTTTGCCTTGATCCGCAACGGCCGGATCGAAGCTCATCGCACGGTGATGATTTCGGCGTTCGGCGTCTCCGTTCTTTTCCTGATCGGCTACCTGACGTACCATTCGCTGGCGGGCGTGGTTTATTACCGGCACGCCGGCGCGATCCGCCTGGTTTATCTGACCATCCTGTTCACGCACACGGTGCTGGCCGCGATCGTGCCGGTGCTGGCGATCATCACGTTAAGCCGCGCGCTGCGGGCGAATTTCAAGCGCCACCGCGCGATTGCGCGATGGACCCTGCCGATCTGGCTGTATGTGAGCGTCACCGGCGTGATCGTTTACCTGATGTTGTACCGGTTTTGAACCGCCGCGGCCTTCCGCCGAGGCAACGCTTCATCCAAACGGAACGTCTAGAATATTCTCTAGGGAGGGTCGCCATGAAGCTTGCTTTTGCCGTGCTGGTGGCCGGTTCCGTCCTGTTCCAACCCGTTTTCGCGCAGCACGGGGGAACGGGAGGCACAAATGCGGGAGGATCGCGATCGGGCGGTCGCTCTCCGCGGCCGGGCAGGTTTCTCGCTCCGCCGCCGGTGTCGCATCCGGTGCACGGTCCGGCAGTGGTCGTTCCCTATCCGGTCTTTTACGGGCTTCCTTATTACTGTGATCCGGCATATTGCAATCCGGGAGCGGGCGGCGATCGGGCAAGCGGGCCGGCGCCCGCCAATTCCTACGATGATGGCAGCGGATACGGCGCGCCGGGACAAACGCCGGTCGTGATCATGAATCAGAGCTTTCAGCCGCCGGTGGCCAATCCGGTGATGCACGACTATTCGAACACGCCGCTTCCGCCTGCGCCGCCCGATCCGAACGCGCCGCGCGACGATGAGCCGACAATTTATCTGATTGCGATGGCGGACCACTCGATTGTGGCGGCGATCGCCTACTGGGTGGACGGCGATACGCTCGATTACATCACCCAGGATGGCGATCAGAACCGGGTATCGCTGGCGCTGGTGGATCGCGAATTTTCGCGCAAGTTGAATACGGATCGGGGCCTGGAGTTTCGTCTGCCGGCCGCCAAATAACGCCGCGGCGTCAGATGGCGAGGATACTTTCAAGCTCGGCCGGTTTAATCCTGCGCCCGATGTAAAACGGGCCAAACAGAGCGTAAACGGCGCTCACTTCATCGAAGCGCATTTCGTAGATGAGCCGCTTGAACACCAGCGGATCGTCGGCGAAAAGATCCACGCCCCACTCCCAATCGTCGAAGCCGATGGAGCCGGTGATGATCTGCTTCACCGTCCCGGCGTAGCGCCGGCCGACCTCGCCGTGCTCCTGCATCTGGCGCTGGCGTTCGGCCATGGGGAGCTGATACCAGTTTTTCTGCTCGCCGCGCCGGCGGTCCATCGGATAAAAGCAGATGTACTTGTGGGCGGGCATCTCCGGGTAAAGGCGCGGACGCATGGCGTTGCGCTGCCGCGCCAGGGTCTCCTC